>WBZO01002579.1_pt1 | contig 23121 bp, 15 predicted proteins | sample 5204261 | NCBI WGS metagenome assembly WBZO01 (sample SAMN12412400, study PRJNA552823) | activated sludge metagenome | isolation source: activated sludge from anammox sidestream of wastewater treatment plant... | place: USA: North Carolina | collected 2017-09 | reverse complement strand
TGTTCAAGCAAAATGGCTTTTTGCGAAGACAAAAAGACGTTTTGATTGGACAAAAACTTGTAATGCAAAGGGGCGGGGGCAGAAATCGGCCGACAGCTTAAAAACGGAAAAAGCGGGAACATACCCGCTTACGCCGACTTTAGAATTCCTACGTTTGCGCATAGCGCAAGCCTCGGAACCTTCTTTAAAGATCGGCTGCTAGAAAACAGAGAAAGGTTAAAAACGGTTAAAGCATGTTGTGAGTATTGACGAGTCCGTCAATATAATTAATGACGGATTCGTCAATAATATCATAAGTTTACTTTAAAAATAAACTCTGTAAAATAGAAAAAGCCATCGGACAGGATGGCTTTTTAGGAACTACAAAAATTTACTTAAAAAGGAAATAAATTTATGAAAATTATATATACACGTATAGAAAAAAACTATTCAAAAGATAAACCAAATGAGAATAGAAAGCAATAATAAAAAGAATAGAGAAAATTGAATATTGCTTTTTAAAGGGGAAACAATCATTTTTTAGCTAAAATTTGCTTGAATTATAAAAAAAAGTATATTTTTGTGCTGTAAACTTACAAAATTAGATTTAATATGAATGCTTTAATGATTACAATGACCGATGTTTTTTATGGTATTGGCAATTTTTGTCAATGGATTTTTAAAGGCATGAAGGTTTTAGGACATGGTCCGAACATTATTATGTGGGCTATTATTGTCTTCTTAATAGGTTATCAGGTTGTGCGTATGATGAAAGAAAATAAAGAAGCTGAAAGAAACGGCACTTTAAAATAAATAATAAACATTTAAATGTATTAAGTAAAGCTAACTCAAAATATTGGGTTAGCTTTTTTGTTTTTTATCAGAAATTCATAATAGTATATAAATCACCAGTTTAGCTTCGATTTCAACAAGTGTGTATAACAATGAACATCTGTGAATAATTAAAAATTATCATACAACTATCAACTTTTAAAATTTAAATTATTTTTACCACCGAATGATTACTGAGTTGGCTGTTTAAATAAGTACTGAATAAACAGAGAATAGGGGAATCAGGTGAAATTCCTGAACTGTTGCGCAACTGTGAATGGTATAATAAACCAAAGTCAGATTACCTGCCAAATCAGTTTGAATTTTGTTTTCGCATAAAAAACGAGGTTCAAAGAAATGACTATTTCTTTTTCCCTGGCTTTTTGTGTATTTGTTTAACCAATTAACTAAACCTGTGCAATGGGCATTTTTGACAAACGCGTACACTATAAACCATTTGAATACCCTGAGGTATTAGAATTTACTGACTTAATGAATAAAACCTTTTGGGTTCATAAAGAGGTAGAATTTACAGCCGACATCCAAGACTTTAAATCAAATTTATCGGAGGTTGAAAAAGAAATTGTAAAACGAAGCTTATTAAGTATTGCGCAAGTTGAGGTTGGTGTAAAGTTATTTTGGGGCGATATTTATAAATATTTTCCAAAGCCAGAGTTTAATGGACTAGGAGCAACCTTTGCAGAATGTGAATTTAGACACAGCGAAGCTTATTCTCGCTTGTTAGATGTTTTGGGATATAATGAAGAGTTTAATCAATTACTTACTATTCCTGTATTTAAAAAGAAACTTGAACTTATTGAAAATAGTTTATATGCTAATAATGATGTGATTTCTAAATTGCTATTTTTTACAATTGTAATTGAGAACGCCTCATTGTTTTCTCAGTTCGCAAATATTTTGTCTTTTACGCGATTTAAAGGATATTTAAAAAACACATCTAATATTATTGCATGGACTTCGATAGACGAACAAACACATGCCAATGCTGGAATTTTTATTTTAAATAAGTTGGCAGAGGAAGGCTATTTAACTAATGAAATTAAGGAGCGCATGTCGCAAGATGTAAAGAACTATATTCAGTACGAAGAAGAATTATTGAATTGGATCTATGAAAAAGGAGAATTGAGTTTCTTTTCAAAAAACGATATGCTCAATTTTATGAAATACCGTGTAGATGAATCTATGGAGAAAATAAAACTTAAAAAAATATTTAATATTACATACGAACAATACAAACCCATGAAGTGGTTTGAGGAAGATGTGTTTGCAAATGAACTTGATGATTTTTTTGCAAAACGACCAACAGCTTATACCAAACACGATAAAAGCATTAGTGCAGCAGATTTATTTTAACCCTTAATACAATTATATCTTATGAACAGATTATGGTGGCTCAACGAAGAGAGTGAGCAAATTTTAAACAGAGGTTATCTTCTTAAAGGCGAATCAGTAAAAGGCGCCATAGACAGAATCGCAACGGCGGCAAGTAAACGTCTTTATAAACCCGAGCTAAAAGAAGCTTTTATTGAACTAATTGAAAATGGCTGGATGAGTTTAAGTTCACCAATATGGGCAAACATGGGAACTGAGCGTGGCCTACCAATATCTTGTTTTAATGTTCATGTACCAGATAATATAGAAGGAATTACTCATAAACTAGGAGAGGTAATTATGCAAACAAAAATAGGTGGAGGTACTTCTGGATATTTTGGTGAATTGCGAGGACGAGGAAGCGCGGTTACTGATAATGGACAAAGTAGTGGGGCGGTTTCATTTATGAAATTGTTTGATACAGCTATGGACACCATCTCACAGGGAGGTGTGCGTCGTGGAGCTTTTGCAGCTTATTTAGATATTGACCATCCAGATATTAATGAGTTTCTTCAAATAAAAGATATTGGTAATCCATTACAAAATCTATTTTTTGGCGTGTGTGTACCCGATTACTGGATGCACGAAATGATAGAAGGAGATAAAGAAAAACGAGAAATTTGGGCCAAGGTGTTAGAGGCTCGTCAACAAAAAGGAATGCCTTATGTGTTTTTTACTGATAATGTAAATACTAATAAGCCTCAGGTGTATAAAGATAAAAGTATGAGTATTAATGCAAGTAATCTTTGTGCAGAGATAATGTTACCATCCAGTTTTGATGAGTCGTTTATTTGTTGCCTATCATCTATGAATTTAGAGTTGTATGATGAGTGGAAAGATACAAAAGCAGTGCAAATGGCAATTTATTTCTTAGATGCGGTATTACAAGAGTTTATTGCTAAAACAGAAGGAAATTATTATCTACAATCAGCCAATCGTTTTGCAAAACGTCATCGTGCTATTGGTTTAGGTGTAATGGGTTGGCATTCGTATCTTCAAAAAAACATGATTCCTTTTGAGGGATTACGCTCTAAACAACTAACGAAATCAATTTTTGAAAACATAAGAGAGGAAGCTAATAAAGCCTCTGCTCGTTTATCTGAAATTTATGGTGAACCAGAAGTCTTAAAAGATTATGGATTAAGAAACACAACTTTATTAGCAGTGGCACCAACCACTTCTTCATCAGCTATATTAGGACAAACATCGCCAGGGATAGAACCTTATAGTAGTAATTATTTTAAAGCTGGATTATCTAAAGGCAACTTTATTCGCAAGAATAAATATTTACAAGCCTTATTACAAAAAAAAGGAATTGATAATGAAGAAACTTGGAGAGGGATTATGCTTAATCAAGGTAGCGTACAACATTTGGTAGAATTATCAGAAGAAGAAAAAGCGGTGTTTAAAACATTCAAAGAGATTAGTCAGCTAGAGATTATTCAACAAGCCTCTATCCGTCAAAAATTCATTGATCAATCACAAAGTTTAAATCTAAATATTCCAGCTAATTTACCTGTAAAAGAAGTTAATAAACTAATGATTGAGGCATGGAGATTAGGTATTAAAACCTTGTATTATCAACGTAGCCAAAGTGTATCTAAAGAAATTGCAGTTCAGAATTTGGTAAATTGTGTGAGTTGTGAAGCATAGTTAAACTTGGTACAACATCATGGAGGATTTATTTTGCTTTCATGATGGTTACACATTCTTTATTAAACAAACATTTACTTGTTAATTATTCTTTTATTCACTTCATATCTTATTGTTTATCATCACTAATTTAGTGGGATAAAAAGTAATAAAGATTGTGTCGAATAATACAACATCACAAAAATTAAAAACCTCATCAGTTACAGTAGTGATAAGTCTTGCACTGGTGTTGTTTATGCTAGGATTATTAGGCTTAGTGGTTATTAATGCTAAAAAATTATCTAACCATATTAAAGAAAACATTGGATTTCAAGTTATTCTTAAAGACACAACAACAAATGCTGAATTAGATGTGTTGAAACAAGAAATCAGCACATCATCGTTTGCTAAGGAGGTTAATTATATCAGTAAAGATTTAGCCGCAAAGAAATTACAAGAAGATCTGGGTGAAGACTTTATCAGTTTTTTGGGTTATAACCCTTTATTATCTTCATTAGATGTTAAGTTAAATTCTGATTATGCAAATATTGATAGCCTTGCTGGATTTGAAAAACAATTATTACAAAAACATTTTGTAAAAGAAGTTATCTATCATAAAGACATGATTAAACAAGTTAATGATAACGCCAAGGTGATAAGTCTTTATATTTTAATTTTTAGTGGCCTGTTACTTATTGTAGCCATTGCATTAATAAACAACACTATTCGTTTATCTATATATGCTAAGCGCTTCTTAATTCGTACAATGTATTTAGTAGGAGCAACACAAGGCTTTATTCGTATGCCTTTTATTTTTAAGGGGATACGTCAAGGTGTTGTTGCTGGAATATTAGCAGGATTTTTATTAGCAGGATTTTTAATTTTAAGCACTAAATATATTCCTGATTTATTACAATTACAAGATCCAAACTTATTAGCATTATTGTTTGGTGGCATTGTGTTATTAGGTATGTTAATCTCTGGATTAAGCGCTGCTCTTTCGGTTAGCCGATACTTAAGACTAAAAACTGATGATTTATATTTATAGTTTATTCAATTGCTTTAATAGTCATCCAAGCCATTAACCCACTTGAAATTTTTAGTGCATCTTCATCAATATTAAAAGTAGAGGTATGTACCCCAGAAGAAATACCTTTTGTAATATTGCCTGTTCCTAAACGATAAAAACAACTAGGAACTTGTTGCGTGATATAAGCAAAGTCTTCTGCAGTCATTCTTAAAGGTAATTCTACTATATTTTCTTTTCCAAGATATTCTTCTGCAGCTTGTTTACAAAGGATAGTACTAGCTTCATTGTTTATTAAAAATGGGTAACCATCAATTATATCTAGTTCAGCAGAAACATTGTATTGGTTAGATATTTGGTTAATTATTTCTTTAATCCTTGTTTTTATTTCTTTTCTCCAAACCTCATCCATGGTTCTTATAGTTCCTGCCATATAAACCGATTCTGGAATTACATTCGTGGCGCCTTTACCTTCTATTTTACCAAATGCAATTACAGTAGGAATGTTGTTTTGTGTATTTCTAGCCACCCCTTCCAAATCAATCGTAATTGGAAAACATTTTTCTATTTCAGTAATAATATGTGCAGAAACTATGAGTGGGTTAATGTAATCACCCGCCATGGCAGCGTGTCCGCCTTTACCTATAATAGTTAAATGAATCTCATCTGTACTTGCCATATACATACCTGCTCTAAAACCCACTTTTCCAGTCTCTAAACTTGGAAATACATGTTGTGCAATCGCCATATTTATTGGTGGATTTTCTAGCACACCTTCTTTTATCATTAATGACGAACCACCTGGCAATACTTCTTCTCCAGGCTGGAACATAATTTTAATAGTCCCTTCAAATTCAGCTTTTAATTGATTTAAGATAATAACTGTTCCTAAAACAGAGGCCGTATGAACGTCGTGTCCACAAGCATGCATAACGCCTTTATGTTTAGATTTATAACTTACATCGTTTTTCTCTTCAATAGGTAAAGCATCTAAATCAGCTCTTAATAAGATTGTTTTTTTATTGGGATTTTTTCCTTGTATAACAGCTATGATACCTGTTTTTACAATCCCTTTAGTGTATGAAATTTGATATTTGTCTAGTATCTCACAAATATAAGCTGATGTGTTTATTTCTTCAAATGATAATTCAGGATATTGATGAATGTGACGTCTTATCTTGACGATCGTATCAAAATATTGATCATTTAATTGTTTTATAATGTCTATCACATTCATTTATTCTAGTTTTCCATTAGCCTGAATCACACTCAATTTTTCAAGAACCTTTTCGTAAATTAATTTTAATTTTTGTGGATGTTTGGTGTAAAAATTCATTGTTGAATCAAATGTTGATTTTGAAATATGATGCTCTTGAAGTGGATTAAACACATAAGCTGAATCATATTTCTCTCCTATTACATTTTTTACATTTATACCTGATGCTCCTTCTGATAAGTAAGCATCTGTTAATACACTCACTAGTTGTTCTTCACTTAATAAATAAGAAGGTATAACAATATCTTCTTCCTTATCTGGGGTACATGATAATAAAATAGTACTAAATATTAAAATATAAAATAGAGGCTTTAACATATTATACAAAAATACAATTCTTTACTAAAAATCAGCTCTGATTAAATAAAGTATAACGTTTTTTAATGGTTAATTCAATTCACAGTAGAGTTTTCATAACTCCTATTTACACTAATTATAATATGTTTTTAAACTATTTAATTTAGGTGTATGGAATTTTTTCGGAGAATTGTTTTTTATGGCTTTGTATTAGGTTCAATAGTATTAGCTATTTGGGGATATTTCAAGCTTCAAGAAAGTAAAGAACCAGATGCTGTTGTGTTAGAACACATTCCTGCTAATGCAAGTTGTGTAATTGAAACAAATAATTGTACAGAGTTGATTTCGAAATTAACTCGGCAAAATTTAATTTGGAATCAGTTATTAAGTAATTCTAAGTTACAGGTTGCCCAAAACGGTATCACATTTATCGATTCACTCATAAAAGGTTCATCTGATATAAATACTATTGTTTCTGAAAATCCCGTTTATTGGGCGATGTGTAAGAAAAACAATCAATACGAACATTTAATACTCTTAAAACTAAAGGAGAAAAACAATGCGTCGTTATTCGAAGATTTTTTTGCTAAAACCTTTTCTAAGGAAACAAGCATCTCATCTTTTAAGGCCTATTATTTTATTAATAATAAGCAAAAGTGGACAATTACTTGTGAAAATGGATTAGTTTACTTGTGTTCAGACTTATCGTTTTTACAAGAATGTATAGATTTGGATAAACAAAAATCATTATCTATATCAAGTTCATATCTTGAGTTGATAAAGGAAAATGGTGGTCAAAATAATTTGGTATATATCAATCATGAGGAGACAAATTGTTTAGCGTCTGAATTGCTTTTGGGTCAATCATTATGGAATACCGATATAAAGTTAAACTCAATTACCCTAACAGGATACAACACTTTATCAGATAACCCTTTATTTAATGGTTTAAAAAACCAAGAACCATCTAACATTACGGGCTATCAATTTTTAGCTGCGAATCCAGTGGTTATAGAAGCCGTTTCATTAAGTAATCCTAAGTCTTATTTTGAAAAAATAAATTTAATATTGGGTAAGGATATTCAACATCAAAATAATTCGGCTTGGCAAACCCTTTCGGATAGTGCTTTATTTGATATAAACACAGAGAGTTTTGAAAATATAGATAAAGAAATGATATCAGCAATCTATTCAATTGAAAATACTATACATAATATGTCTTTAATAAAACTAAAAGACGCGTATAAAACGACCGAATTACTTAAATGGATTTCTGATACAACCCAAGTATATAATGAAATAACGGCATATACTTTAAAACCACAATTTACAGAACTTTTTAAAATAACCCCTCGTGATAATAAGAAGGAGGTTGCAATACTTTTTAATAATATGCTAATTATGTTCTCAAGTCAAACTATGTTACAACAGTATTTACAAACTATAGGTGATAATACTTATTTGGGCAAACAAAAAGATTTTATGGATTATGCAGAAGATAATTTGGATTTAGCATGTAATTATTTTTATTATGAAAATCATCAACTTCTTAATTCACAAAATCATCACTCGTTACTTAATTTTGAAGATTTAAAGAACACTGATAAAGCAATTACACATGTATCTCTTACTGCTAAAACACCTCGTGAAAACATACAATTACGCTTAAATACTTTATATCAAGTGGAAAGAACAGAAAATGAACCTGAAGATGTGTTATGGACATTTAAGGCAGACACAGCACTAATTTCTTCTCCTCAAATTTTCAAGAACCATCTTACACAAGAGAATGAATTATGTTTTCAAGACACCTTAAATCAATTATATTTAATAAACTCAACAGGTAATTTAATCTGGAAAAAACAATTAGATGGTGTTATAAAATCTAAAATTTATACAGTTGATATTTTTAAGAATGGCAAATTCCAATTATTGTTTAACACCTCAAATCACCTACACTTAATAGACAGAAATGGAAATGAAGTACAAGGCTATCCTGTAAAGTTACCTTCCCAAATTACTTCAAATATTACTTTATTAGATTATGAAAATAAATCGGATTATAGGGTGTTTTTTGCTTGTGCGGACAAACGAATTTATAACTATACATTATATGGTATAAAAACAGAAGGATTCAATCTTGTAAAAACAGACGATGTCGTAACATTACCAATTCAATATGTGCGTGTAGGGCCTAGCGATTATTTAATTACATCAGACGTGGGAGGAAAAATATATGCATTTAGCAGAAAAGGGGAAGGGCGTATTGATTTTAGTAATAGAACTATAGAATATTTAAACCATTTTACAATATTAGGAGGAAATAATCTAGGTAACACAAAATTATTTTATTTAGATGACAAAAATAGTTTAATCAACAAAGTTTCTTTAACGGATAAGAAGGAAACTATTAAAATTGGAGATGAGGTTAATGGATATAAAATTACACTTACATTAATTAATGACGACAACCAACAAGATATGTTTGTTTATGGTAATGGCGCACTTTTTGCATACGATGTGTTTGGAGTAAAACTCTTCGAGTATTTTAATGAACAAGCAGTATTCGAATCTGTAAACTATATTCAAAGTGTAGATAAAGATGTGATTTTAGCTTATGACAAGGTAGGCTCTAAACTTTATGAACTAGATGTGAATGCTAAATTAATTAATAGTTACGATAACATTTCTCAGACACCTTTAGTTACTAAATTGTATCAAAACGAGAAAAATTATTTAATTACAGTTAATCAAAATAAAATTAGTTGTAAGGCACTTAAATAAGTTAAGCTTTCCGTTTAGGATTATCTTTTAAAAAAGCTTCCCATCCCGAGTAAGCTTTCTTTTTTGTAGATGCTAACCCTTTGTTTTGAAAATAATGACAAACAGCTACGCCTAAAGCATCAGTCGCATCTAGGTATTTATCTGCATGTTTAAACTTCAAAAGATTTTCAAGCATAGCAGCCACTTGTTCTTTAGAGGAGTTTCCGTTTCCGGTAATACTCATTTTGATTTTTTTAGGTGAGTATTCATTAATAGGAATGTTTTTTGATAATGCAGCAGCAATAGCAACACCTTGAGATCGACCTAGTTTTAACATGGATTGAACGTTCTTTCCAAAGAAAGGCGCTTCAATGGCTAATTCATCAGGGTGGTATTCTTCAATTAAACCAATTAGGCGTTCAAATATTTTTTTTAATCGGTCGGCGTGTTCTTCGTACTTATCAAGTTTAATAACGCCTAATGCTAATAACGACAATGTATTGTTCTTTATATGAATTAATCCATAGCCCATTACAAGTGTACCAGGGTCAATTCCTAGAATAATTCTATCGTTTATTTTTGTCACCTTTTTTGTAATACCTACAAATGTAAATAAAAAAGCTATCTCGAAAAGAGATAGCTTTTAAAAAACTAAATGGTTAAACTTTATCTAAACAAGTTTATGTATCCTTGTTGTTTATATTCTTTATCATCATAACCTTTTGCTGTTAAGATAAAGAAATAGGTACCATCTTTAGCGTTATTTCCATCCCAAATAGCGTTTGTTCCTTCAAGGCTAGCAACCTTAGTTCCCCAGCGGTTAAAGATATCACAATGAAGTTCCTCAATGCCTGTTGTAATAATTTTAAACACATCGTTTTTGCTATCACCATTTGGCGTAAATACATTTGGAACTGTAATACTTGCATTATCAAATACATTTATAACTACAGTTGAGGTTGATGAACATGAGCCTGATGCGTCTGTTACAGTAAGTGTAACCGTGTAATCTCCAGTTGTGTTATACACGTGGCTTGGATTAGCTGAAGAGGAAGTGTTGTTGTTATCATCACCAAAGTTCCAAGAATAAGTATTACCAGTACCACTACTTTGATCTGTAAAGTTTACAGTTAATGGCGCTGAACCACTTGTTGGATCAACCGAGAACGATGAAGTGATACTGGTTGTTGTAACGGTTATTGTTTGTGAATTTGTACAACCATTATCATTGTCTGTTACAGTAACTACATATTGTCCGGCTCCTCCAGCAATTGGGTTAGCGGTATTACTACCTGAAAGAATTGTTCCTGACGATGCCGACCAAGAATAAGAAACATTGGTGTTTGTGGAACTAGCTAATAAAGTCACCGAAGGTGAACCACAAGGTGTTGTTGTATTTGAGCTAGTAACATTTGGAGCTGTTATGTTGTTTGTAACTGTAAATTGAGCAGTAGCAGTACATCCAGTTGATGCGTTTAAAACAGTAACTGTGTAAATACCAGCTGAAGTAACATTTTCAGAAACAGATGTATTTCCACTAGGCGACCAAGTGTAAGAATAGGTTGCGCTTGGAGTAACTGTAGCTGTTAGAGTTACGGTATTATTCACACAAGTAATGATACTATTAGTACTTGCAGAGACAGAAGCGCTTGGTACATTTGTATCAGCAAATATCTGAGTATTTGCGGTGGTTGTGCAACCATTTACAGCATCAGTAACTGTAACTGTATAGTTTCCTGCTTGGTTAACAGTTATGTTATCGGTTCCTTGTCCAGAAACAATGGTACCTCCTGTCCAATTATAAGTTAATCCACTTGCTGGAGTAGTTGTTAGTGTAATAGCAGCAGTTGGAGATGCGCAGGTTAATGTTTGTGTTCCTGAGATTGTAACACTTGGAATGGTTGTATTACTACTCACGGTTACTTGGGCGGTTGTACTACAGTTATTTACAGTATTTGTAATAACACAAGTATAAACACCTGCTGTATTAAATGTTGGTATGGTAGAGTTTACACCACTTGCTGGTGATGGTGACCAAGTATAATTTAATGGCGTAGGTGTGGTTGTAAGTGTTACTGTTTCACTTGATGAAATACAAGTTAATGTTACATCCGTTGCTGAAAGTGTATAAGTAGGAATATTGGCATCAGCAGTTACAGTTACTGTTTGCATCGAAGAAACACACCCATTAACTGTATTAGTAACTACTACATCATAAATACCACCACTTAATGCGGTTGGATTATTAACCGTGGTACTACTTAATGATCCTCCTGATGAAACTGTCCAACTATAAGCAGAGTTCGGATCTGTATTTGAAGAAGCATTTAGCATAACAGTAGAAGTTGTACAGGTAGTCGTTAATGAATTAGCTGCTAAACTTAAAATTGGAACAGTTGTATTTGTAGATACTGAAATTGTGAATGTATCAAAACAACCATTAGTGCTATTAGTTACTGTAACCACATAATTTCCTCCTGCATCTACACTAGGTGAATCAGTAGTTCCATTAGTAATGGTACCTGGACCTGTCCAGCTATAATTGAAATTCGTTCCGGTTGGAGTAGCGGTAAGGGTTACGTTATTTGTTGCACAAGTAATTGAACCACTACTAGAAGCATTGGCATTTACCACTGTGGTGTTACTTGATACAGCTTGCGATCCAGTTGTGCTACAACCATTTGAAGTATTAGTAACAGTGTAGTTATAAGTACCAGGTTGATTTACAGTAATAGTGCCTGTACCAGTACCTGAAACTATTCCTGGTCCGTTCCAGTTATAACTAACAGGTGAACTTGTAGTAGTAGCACTTACCGTTAGCGAAGTGGTTGTACAACTGAGTGTACCCGAAGTTGAAGCATTTACTACAGGTAATCCGGCACTTTGAGTAACAGTTTGAGAGCCCGTAGTAAAACAACCATTGGAAATATTTGTTACAGTATAATTATAGGTGCCTGGTTGGTTTACGGTAATCGTGCCAGTTGAAGAACCACTTACTATACCTGGTCCATTCCAACTATAATTTACAGGACTTGCGGCTGTTGTAGCAGTTATATTTACAGTATTGTTAACACAAGATAATGTTCCAGTTACAGAACCATTTACAACTGGAGCGGTCGTATTTTGAGTTACTGATCTTGTGCCAGTGGTTACACAACCATTTGAAGTATTAGTAACGGTATAGTTATAAGTACCAGGTTGATTAATTGTAATTGTACCAGTGCCGACTCTCGAAACTATTCCTGGTCCGTTCCAATTATAACTAACAGGTGTTGCAGCGGTAGTTGCATTAAGATTAAGTGTATTTGACGCACAAGTTAGAGTTGCTGTACTTGCACCCGTAACCACAGGTGTTGCTGTGTTTTGTGTAACAGTAGTAACGGCAGTTGCGGTACAACCATTTACTGCGTCGGTTACCCTTAAAGTATAAGTACCAGGAGCAGTTGCTATAGCATTTTGAGAGGTAGTTCCGCCACTAAATCCTGGCCCACTCCATTGGTAAGTTACACCGCTTGAAGGTGAACCAGTTAATGCAACAGTGCCATTAGAACAGGTTAAGGTTCCGGTATGATTGGCTGTAGGAGATGGAGTGGTTGTGTTTTGTGAAATAGCAACGGTTGCAACTGATGATGTGCAGCCTTGGGGTGATGTTACATTTAAACTATAGGTTCCAGGTGCATTTACAACAGGATTAGCTGAAGTTCCACCAGACACGATACCTGGTCCATTCCAAGCATAACTACCACCACCAGAACCGGTTAATGTAGCTGTTGGATTTGCACAAGTAATAGTTTTTGTTGTACCAGCATTTGCAGTTGGAACGGAGTTTACAGTAACGGTTGCTAAAGCAGAAGCTGGGCTTGTGCATCCACCTTGAGCATAAACCACCGAATAAGAAGTAGTAGATCCTGGTGATACAGAAATGGATTGAGTATTTGCGCCACCTGGCGACCAAGTATAAGTTCCTCCAGGTGTAGCTGGTGTAGCAGTTAATACAGCGCTTTGACCTGCGCAAATTGAAGTTGAAGATACTGCGGGGGCTAATACGCCAAGTGTTGCAGTACCTCCAAATAAAATATTAAATCCCGCTCCACCTGCTGTCCAATTGTTTATCATTAACATGTAAGTTTGGCCAGCGGTTACTGTCATAGGTGAAGTCCAGCCATTACCCGTAACATCTTCTGAAGTATCAAGAGCCCCATTTCCAAGTCCAGTATTTCCAGTATTTGCAGCATAAGAACACCTTAGAGGATTTCCTAATGCACCACAAGAAACATTCGGGCCAAATATTGCATAATCAAAATCATCTGAACCAGTATTTGGGTTAATTGTAAAGGTTAATGAACCTGATGTGGCGGCTGAAAAAGTGTACCAGTTAGAATATGTCTCTCCAGTAACACAACTACTTCCGGCACAGCCTTCGGTTGGATTTAAACCTGGACCATATGAAACATCATTAAATCCTAAATTTGAACAAATAAAAGATGCGGCACATGCATCAGAGTTCCCGGCAGGTTGAGCGGCACCACAAGGCACACAAGATAATGAGGCAGTAAATCCGGGTCTATTAACGGTTGCATCAGAATTAAACCTAAAGGTTAAACATCCTGAACTATTATTTGCTGTATAACTAAAAGGTACTGTGGGAGTTCCCCAAATTTGACCGGATGCGTTTGCTGGCGCACCCGTAAAAACTGCACTATTTTGTGCAGGGCCATTTCCTATTGTTAAAAAGTCATAACCCAGCTCTGTATTAAAGCTTGTGAAAGTGGCTTGAATACATGTTCCTGGTGTGGTTGGACAAAACACTTGATAAATTTGATTGACATTATTAGGGTAATTTCCTGCACCTCCTGGGTCTAATAAGGTTCCTGAGCAGGTACCAACTGGACATCCTCCACTATAAGTGTTTTGTACACCTGTAGATGGCAGAATGAAAGTTTGAGCAAATGTTGCTACAAACAGTATTGAAAACAGAAGTGTATATAGTTTTTTCATAGCAAATTGAATTAAAAGGTTGAGTTATGGATTAGCAATTTTATTTGTTGGATTATTTATCTTAGTGTTTGGATACAATAAAGCATTTTTTTCTTCTTCCATTTTATTTAGTGGATCGAGGATTAATTGTAATCCAGAGGCCTCATCATATACCAAAACATTTTCACTCACTTTTCTGCTTAAATCATATTTAGTGATATCAATTTTTTGGAATTGCTCTTCTGAATAGTTTAAGGCCTGAACTTGAAATGATTTTGAATAGATATAATCAAGAGATTTCAACTTTTGTGGATGTTGATTTAATTCTTTTTGATCTTCTAAAGAGTAATTCTTAGTAATCATTTTCTTAGTTAAATTCGATATAGGAACAACAAATTGTTCGCTTTGCGCTTTTATATAAAAACAGGCTAAAAGTGCAATAAGTAGTAGGGAAAATCTTTTCATAACAGTAAGGATTTGATTTTGTAAAATTTATATTAAAAATACTACAAAAATTCTTCCAAATTCCATTAAAATGAGATAATGACACTAGAAACGAATGAAATTCTATTTTTATTAGGTAGAGTGTACTAATTAATGAGTAAGCTACGGGATTGAATTATTAAAAGAAACATTCTTAATTAGGCTTAAATTTGTAGTTTTAACCTTGCTCATGAACCTAAAAAATAGTTTCTCCATATTCATTAAAATTATTATTGGAGTAATAAGTTTTTGGGTTATTTATTCTAAACTTTCTTCTATACCAGAGTTAAGAGAACAAAGTATTGTTATTTTAAGTCATTCAGCTACTGTTATTCTATTAGTTTTTAGCCTGGGTTTAATGCCAATTAATTGGGGTATTGAGAGTTATAAATGGAAGTCTATAACCAGCTTAGTGGAACCTGTAAGTTATTCAACTGCTCTTCAATCGGTGTTTTCTGGTATTTGTGTTGGAAATATTGCCCCTGGTAGAGCCATGGAGTTTGTAGCAAAGGTTTCCTTTTTTAAATCCCAAAACCGTCCAAGTATAACAATTCTTCATTTCATTAATGGTATGTTTCAAATGCTTATAACAGTGAGTGTAGGAATGATATGCGTGGCGGCAAAATTAATTAACCAACAAGGCTCAAATATTATTGTTTATGGGACAATAGTTGTAGGGAGCTTATTAATTTTAGGATTTTGTTGGGCCATTACCCATGTATCTTTTATTCAAAGTAAATTAAGTTTTTTAAGGTGGTTTAAAAAAATGGAAGCCAAGGATTTTGTGAAATTACCAGAAATATTAATTGTAAAATTAATTCTATTGTCTATGGCTCGATATATGGTATTTACTTTTCAATTTTATCTTATTTATCAAGCTTTTTCTTCTGATTCCGATTTTATTTCTTTGTTTTTGAGTATTGCTGCTTATTTTGTGCTAACTAGTTTAATTCCTATGATAAGTATAATTGAACCCGCCATTAGAGCAGCTATTGCGCTTTTTGTTTTTAATACATCACCCGACAGCACATTGGTTGTAATTTTGGCTTCTACTTTTTTATGGATAATTAATGTAGTTATTCCAAGTATAATTGGTTATATAGTTATCTTGCGAAAGAAAATGGATATAAAATCAATTCATGATTTTTGAGTTATACATATTTGCTGTAATTATTATTTTATATGGGTTATTTATAACACTTGCAATTTATGGTTTCAACAAACATCAACACATTGATGTAAAATCAACTCTTGACACTTATCTATCTATAAGTATTGTGTTATCTGCAAGAAATGAGGAGAAAAACATAGGTGCTTGTATAAAACAGCTCATGGCGCAAGAATATCCTAAAACTTCTTTCGAAATAATTTTAATAGATGATGCTTCAGAGGATGAAACATATAAATTGGCTTCTAACATCCTTTCGCAAAGTAATATAAAACATCAAATTATTAGACAAAACGAACATACAGGAAAGAAAATTAATCTTACTAAGGCGATTCATCTAGCCACAGGAGATATTATTGTTACAACAGATGCCGATGTGATATATAGAAATGTTTTTTGGTTAAAAGCCATTCATCTATATTTTGTCAAGTATCAACCGGCTATGTTAATCATGCCTATTGATTATACAACACATCATCAGGTGTTAAGCACATTTCAAATAGTAGAGAATATAGCTATTTCGGGAATTACAGCTGGATATACCGGAATTAATATGGCTTTTATGTGTAGTGGAGCAAATTTGGCGTTTAAAAAACATGCTTTCATAGATGCAAATGGATATCAGTCGCATTTAGATATTAGTTCGGGAGAAGATGTTTTTTTATTGGAAGATATTAAGAATAAGAAAAGTGCTAACATCATGTATGGGTTCGACCGTCATTTAATTGTAAAAACTTTACCTGAAATAAATCTTCGAAATTTTCTCGAGCAGCGAATTCGTTGGGCATATAAAGCAAAGTATAATAAAAATCAATTAAACCTTTTTGGAGGTTTTATAATCATTGCGGCTAATTTATTAGTATTAGCTTTAATCGTTGCAATTATAAAACAATCAGCCATAATACCTTATTTATCGATTTTTGTGGCAACAAAGTTTGTTTTTGATTTTTTGTTACTATTTTTAGCTTCTAATTTTTTAAATAAGGTAAAGTATTTAATGTGGCTCATCCCTTTTGAATGTGTATATTGGATATATGCACTTGTAATTGGAGTAGCTTCATTAATTTATAAACCTTATTGGAAAGGTATAAAAACGAGTTAATTGTTATTTAAAAAGAAATATAGCGATTTTAAGTCAGAGTCATTATCTATTCAAACTTGGCGAAAGTTTAAGAATGATAAACTGGCTATGTTTGGTTTAATGTTGGTAGGTCTTGCAACTCTTATTTCAATACTTGGATATTTAATAACTCCCGATTCAACACCTTATGCTAACGACCAAAAGCCAGAGCTCTTGATTAAAAAACCAGGGTTTGAAACAAAAATATTACAGGTAAAAAAGAACGATCGTTTTCAACATGTTAATTGGTTTCAGAAAATGTTGTTTGGTAAGGTTAATGAATACACCAACATACCATATCATTCGTATAGTTTTTCTGGATTTGATATTATAGTAGAAGAATATACGGGAAACACACCCAATAATGGGACGAAAATTGCATTTAATTTGGCGGATGTGGTGTATGATGTTAATAATAATTCGCCTATTATAAACGATAGTATTCACAACAAGATAGAGTTCTATCAATTAAGTACAGGAGAAAAATTAAAATTAGATGTTAAACAATTACAAGATGAGATTGAAAAAAATCTATTAATTACTAAAAAATATTGGTTAGGAACAGATTTAGCAGGAAGAGATTTATTAAGTCGTTTAATGATTGGTACTCGTATTTCATTATCTGTTGGATTTATTTCAGTAATTATATCAATTTTTATTGGTGTGTTGTTGGGTGCCATTGCAGGCTATTATAGAGGACGACTAGACGATTCCATTATGTGGTTAATCAATGTAGTGTGGTCAATTCCTACTTTATTATTGGTTATTGCTATTACTTTGGTATTGGGTAAAGGTATTATGCAAGTATTTATTGCGGTGGGATTAACAATGTGGGTAGATGTGGCTCGATTAATTCGAGGACAAATATTAAGTATAAGAGAAAAAGAATTTGTAGAAGCGGGTAGAGCCTTAGGTTATAAGAATATGCGTATTATTGTTAGGCATATATTGCCTAATGTAATGGGGCCTGTTATTGTAATTGCTACTTCTAACTTTGCTTCTGCAATTTTAACAGAAGCTGGCTTAAGTTTTTTAGGTATAGGCGCTCAACCTCCTACGCCTTCTTGGGGCGAGATGATAAATTCACACAGAGGATATGTTTTAATTGATTCTGCCTATTTAGCCTTTGTTCCAGGAATTGCCATTATGATATTAGTATTAGCTTTTATGTTAGTAGGAAACGGATTGCGCGATGCGCTTGATTCAAAAACCCTCGACTCAAAACCAATCGTAGGTAATTAACAAAGCTTTGTCTGTTAAAAACACCAATTCGTGGACTAAATCCATATAATTTTTTTACTTTTAGCCCTTATTTAATTAAATTATGAAAAAAATCATATTACTATTTTGTTTGTTGTACGCATCAATTACCGTTGCACAAATAGATAAGTATTTGAATAAAGGCGACAAAGCTTTGGATAATAATAAAATTTACAAAGCCAAAGACTATTTTACAAAAGCTTACAATTTAGATAAAACAAACTATAAAGCTAATGCGGGCTTAGGTATGATTTTAGCACGTTATATAAATAACTATGCCGATGCCTTTCAATATTTAGAAACAGCTTATAACAAATCTCCTAAAGATACATTTCCTGATATTATTTACTATTTAGCAAAATGCTATCAATACAAAGGCGAGTATAAAAAAGCCTATTCATTATTTGACAATTTATTGGTAATTGCTACTCGCGATAAAGAAATGGATAAATATTATATTAATGATTTGAATAAGCAAAAAGAAGATTGCTTATATGGCGATAGAAACAAAGAAGCAATTTCTGACAGAAATATTTATGTAGGAAATGTTGGCTCAAAAGTAAACACAATCGTTGGTGAATATGCGCCAGTGTTGTTGTCCAATAATGAGCTGCTATTTACCTCTCGTAGAAAAGATAATGAAAAAGAAAAGGTAAGCAAGATAGATGATAAACCGTTTGAAAACATTTATACTAGTAAGCTTACAGATGGAAGACCTCAAAAACCAGCTGTATATACTATACCAAAAGAAATTTTTAAAACTAAACCCAACAAATCTCATTTAGCGGTTATCTCCGCATCTAGTGATGGCAAAAATTTATTTGTATTTCAAAAAAACAGTATTCATCAATTACAATTAGATGGAACCGCAAAAAAAGCTAAAACATTGTCTAAAAAAATAAATTTTGATTTTTATCAAAATCATGCATGCATTAGTAAAGATGGTAAAACATTATTATTTACCAGCGAAGACAAACAATTAGGAAAAGGTGGATTGGATATTTACAAAGCTGAGTTAGGAAGCGATGGCGAATGGGGAACACCACAAAACTTGGGCGATGTAATTAACACCGTGTACGACGAAGATTCGCCCTATTTATCGGACGATGGGCAAACCTTATATTTTTCATCAAAAGGACATCCAAGCTTTGGTGGTTACGATATTTACAAAAGTACCCTAGTAAATGGTGTGTGGACTACTCCAGTAAATTTATTACAACCAGCTAATTCACCAGGCGATGATATTTTTATGACTCAAGATGCTCAAGCTACTAACACTTTCTTTTCTTCATCAAGAATGGGCGGTTATGGCGATATGGATATTTATAAAATAACTTACTTAGACAAATTTAAAAAAGAATGCGCCACCGAAAATAGTAGCTTAATTACCATTAACACTAAACTTACCGAAACAGAAACCATTAATGTAAAATTTGAGAGCACTATCCCAGATAACATTAAGCCCATTGCTTATCAATGGACATTTAATGGAGCTAAATTACCGATAGATGCTTCTTCTATCACTCAAACTATTGCACTTACTTCACAAGGTGATTCGGTATATGTAAAACTCATTGCAGGCTGCGATACTTGTATGGAGCCTATTGTATTGTGTAATAATATGATTTATCATATACCAGATGATATACTAGCGAAACACAAAGAAGAAGAAAAAGGGAAGAATCCTTACGATACCATTCAACATCCATATCTAAATCCAAAGCAAATTGCTGCTTTAGGGTTTGATATTACACCCGTACATTTTAACTTAAACAAATCAAACATTAGAGATGACGCCAAAGAAATTTTAAAAAAGAATTTAGCTATTCTAGCCCAACACCCTGAAATTTCAGTCATGATATATGGTTTTGCCGATTGTAGAGGTAAAGAGAATTATAACTTAAAACTTTCGAAAAAACGTGCTCAAAGCGTTAGTGATTTTTTAGTTTCAGCTAAACTCAACAAAAAACAAATTGATGCTATTATAGGAAAAGGCGAAGCCTTTATTTTAAACAAATGTACCGAGGGTGTAACTTGCGAAGATGCAGAACACGAAGAAAACCGTCGTGTAGAATTTATTTTGTTTAATAACACAAAGTAGAGATTTGTTTTTTACTAAAGGTCAATTACTTTATTTCTGTTAGTTTACGAAAATTAAAAAATACTCTATCTAAAACGGATATATTTTTCGTTATAATATCTGCTTTGCCCTTCATTTGTTCTTTATATACTAGAGTTTTATTGTACGAAGTTGTTAAGCCATTCGCTAAAACAATATCAACTGCATAACTATCTTTATTAGGCACTTCGGAAATGTTTTTTACAACCCCTGTTAACATCCCATTTTCATTATAAGGATAATTGTCAAGTTTTATGTTTACAACTTGTCCAATGGTTAATTTCCCACTATTGGTTATTGGCAAAACACATTTTCCTATAAATTGCTGTTTCTTATTAGGAATGATAGCAAAAAGCTCATCACCTTGTTTGATGTTTTGATTGATTGCCCATACATTAAAAAACGATACTTTCCCACTCACAGGGCTTTCAATTACATATAACTGCTTCCATTTATTAATTTCATTAATGAGCGTTTTTAAATACTGTGATAATTCATTTTTAAGTTTCGCCTTTTCTTGATAATCTTGTATTTGTAACTGTAAGATGTTCTTTTCAATTCCATTAATTTGAATTAGTGCATTTGAAATTGTAATCTTAGTTTGTTCATTACTGTTTTGAGCACCTAAATAATTTTTCTTTTGTATTTCAAATTCCCTTGCTGATATTGCCCTTTCTTCAAATAATTTTTTATCCCGATTAAAGTCATTTTCAGCTAACTTTAATTGTTCATCGTTAATTTTTTGTTGATGCTTATAATTATCAAGCAAAGAATTGTAATGTCCTAAATCTTTTTTCAATAATGCAATTTGTTTAGTGTAAGGATTAATGCTTTCATAAAGATTAAGGTCTTTGACTGATTTTAAAAATTGTAAGTAGTAAGGTGTAATTTCTCCAGTTCTTAAACTATCTTTAATTAAAACATTATTAAGTGTGTCGTTTAATTTTAATTGTTCGTTTAATTGATTGCAGTTTGCCAATAAAGAAAGTACAGCTTTGTAATCGGCTGTGTTCTCTATAATACCAATCGGTTCATTTTGGCTTACCAATTGTTTATCTTTCACTAAAAGATGGGTAAGTTTTCCATTATTTTTTGAAACTAATGTTATTGGTGGATTTAATGTAGTCAAAGTAACATCAGCAGTCAATACATCTGGGTATTTAATAAAATATGAAAGTCCAATAGTTATAATAATCAATATAAAAACAACTAAAATACCCCAGCGTAAAATCCATTTCGGTGTTGAAGTCAATATCTCATTTACTTCTTCTGAACGCAAAATTATTTCCTTTTCTTCTATAGATGGCATCAGTTTCCTAATTCTAATTGATTTTTCACAAGTTCGTAATATGCCCCCTTAATTAGTGTCAATTCGATATGATTACCTTTTTCAATAATCTTACCTCTATCCAAAACAATAATTTGGTCAGCATTTTTAACTGTACTTAAACGATGGGCAATAATCACAACCGTTTTACCTTTAAAGAATTCGTTTAAATTTTCCATTATTATTTTTTCATTATTAGCATCTAAAGCACTTGTAGCTTCATCAAAAAATAAATAATCAGGGTTTTTGTAAACGGCTCTAGCAATTAAAATTCTTTGCTTTTGCCCTGTACTAATACCAATACCTTCCATGCCTATTTTAGTATTATATCCTAAAGGTAGGCTTTCTATAAACTCTTTAATATTAGCTACATTAACAGCATGTTTTAATTTATCTCTATCTACAACATCTACTCCAACAGCTATATTGTTGGCGATGGTATCATTAAAAATATACCCCTCTTGCATTACAACACCGCATTTATTTCGCCATGTTTGTGCTGATAAATGATTAAGATTTATTTCGTTTAATTTTATTTCTCCATGCGTAGGTTCATAGAATTTTAGTAAGAGTTTTAATAAGGTTGTTTTACCACTACCACTACTTCCAACTATGGCTGTAATTTTATTGGACGGAATGGAAACGCTTAAATCGTATAGAACAGCATCATTTCCTACGCCCTCATATTTAAACGTAAGGTTATTTAGGTGAAATGAACTGTTTTGTTCAATTTCTGAAATTTTTTCTTTACCATTAGGTTCTTCATCCTCTTTGTTATGAATTTCTCCTAAACGCTCCAAACTTAATTTAGCATCTTGCCATTGCTGAATAAAATGCACCATTTCGTTTACAGGACTATTTAACTGACCGATGATATAACTTATAGAAAGCATCATGCCTAAGGTAACTTGACCGTCAAGTACTAATTTGGCTGATAAAAAAGTGATAATAATGTTTTTAAGTTCGTTAATTAATTGTGAGCCTGAGTTTTGGGCGGTGGTTAAAGAAAGTCCCTTTAAGTTAATCTTAAATAATTTGGTTTGTAGGTTCTCCCATTGCCAACGCTTTTGCCGTTCGGCATTGTGTAGTTTAATTTCCTGCATTCCGTTAATGAGTTCCATTACCTTACTTTGGTTTTGGCTACTTTGCTGAAAACGTTTAAAATCTAGATCGGCACGGCGTTTTAAAAAAAAGGTTATCCAAATAAAATAGATAACAGAGCCAATCAAAAAAACTAAAAATATTTTTAAGCTATACCAAGCTAAAACTCCACTAAATATGATAAAATTAAACAATGAAAATAGTGTATTTAGTGAATAGCCAGTTAAAAAATTTTCAATCCTGTGATTATCATTTATGCGTTGCATGATGTCCCCTGTCATCTTAGTGTCAAAGTACCGTATAGGTAACTTCATGAGTTTTACAAAAAAATCACTTGCCAGCAAGATATTAATTCGGCTGCTAACGTGC
>WBZO01000266.1_pt2 | contig 23128 bp, 25 predicted proteins | sample 5204261 | NCBI WGS metagenome assembly WBZO01 (sample SAMN12412400, study PRJNA552823) | activated sludge metagenome | isolation source: activated sludge from anammox sidestream of wastewater treatment plant... | place: USA: North Carolina | collected 2017-09 | reverse complement strand
CGTTTCTTCCTGCAGATGCTGAAGCGTCTCGCGGTTCTCGTGGAGGATGTCTTCCTTCCACTTCTCCAGCTTGCGGCGAAAATACTCACGCTGCCGTTTGTTCATGAACGGCTCGTCCTCAGACGGCGTATAGCCCTTGGGTAGGCGGACAACCATTCGCGGTGATCTCTCCTGACGCACACGGCTTGAAACGGGCCGGAGTATAGGGAGAGGGTTCACGATTCTCAACAGCTAACGAAAGCTGGAAAGAAACATGTTAACCTTATGAATTACAAGTGATTTTCTGCCCGGCAGCAGGCCGGTGCGGCAATGGCCGCACCGGCTCAGCCCTTGGGGAAGGTGCCGAACTTCGCCAGCTCGACCCGCGCCCTGAGTTCGATATGGTCGAGAATTTCCGCCAGCCTTGGATCGTCTGCCCGGCTCTGCTCGCCTTCGACCGCCCTCAGCAGCCGCTGCAGCTTCGACTGCGGAACCTGCCCGGCAAGCAGCGCCACCTTGATGTCGTCGAGCATGTCGAGCATCTGCTCGCCGCGCTGAATGGCGCGCCTCGGCGAGGAGAGCGCGTCATCCGCTCCCTGAAGCGCGAGAAGTGAATCGACCGCCGCGAGCGATGCGATGCCCGCAAGCCCCGCAATTCCCCGGCCCTCTTCGGCGCCGTCCAGGGCAAAGCCCGAACCGCCCCGCATCGAGGCCGGGCGCTTGCCCGCCGTCTGACCCAGTTGCCGCGTATTGCCGATCTTCATGCCCATGCCCTCCGGAGCCGATCCGGAAAATGCTCCGGCGCCAGCATGGGGCCGGCATCCTTAATGCGGCGTTAAGCATGAACGAGCCCCCGGCAGATTTTGCCGCCACGCCGGAAGGAGGTGCCTCCCGCCGCCCCGATCTGCCGCCACCTCCGCGGACGGCGATCTGAAATACATGATTATTTTCAATGACTTGAAAAACAAGCGGGCATGGCACGGCTTTCGCTAGGCAGGGGCCGTAGTCCCAGGTGTCAGACGGTCAGCTCATGTTCAGGCCTATCGCCCTTTCGTTCCGCTCCATCGCGAAGCTTCTTGCGCTGGCGTGCCTTCTCGCCTTCGCGCTGCCCGTCAATGCGGACGCCGCGTCGCGCATCAAGGACATCGTCGATGTCGAGGGCATTCGCGACAACCTTCTCGTGGGCTACGGCCTCGTCGTCGGCCTCAACGGAACGGGCGACACGCTCCGCAACGCGCCTTTCACGCAGCAGAGCCTGACCGCCATGCTCGAACGCCTCGGCGTCAACACGCGCGGCTCGCAGCTCAAGACCGCCAATGTCGCCGCCGTGATGGTCACGGCCAATCTGCCGCCCTTCGCGCCGCAGGGCTCACGCATCGACGTGACCGTGAGCGCGCTTGGCGACGCAACCAACCTTCAGGGCGGCGTTCTTCTCGTCACGCCGCTCATGGGCGCCGACGGCCAGGTCTATGCCGTCGCGCAAGGCTCGGTCGCGACGGGCGGCTTCTCCGCCAAGGGCGAGGCTGCGTCCATCGTGCGCGGCGTGCCGACCAACAGCCGCATCGCCAATGGCGCCATCGTCGAGCGCGAAATCGAATTCAAGCTGGCGAACCTGAACTCGCTGCGCCTTTCGCTCCGCAATCCCGACCTCACCACCGCCGAGCGCGTGGCCGGCGCAATCAACACCTTTCTCGGTCAGCCCGCCGCGAATGCGAACAATCCGACGACCGTTCAGCTCACCGTGCCGTCCAGCTATTCCGGCAATGTCGTCAGCCTTCTGACGGATATCGAGCAGCTTCGTGTCGAGCCCGATCTTCCCGCGCGCGTCGTCATCGACGAGGCTTCCGGCGTGATCGTCATGGGCGAGGATGTGCGCGTGAGCCGCGTCGCCATCGCGCAGGGCAATCTCACGATCAGCGTCAACGAGACGCCACAGGTGAGCCAGCCCGCTCCCTTCTCCAATACGGGCCAGACCACCGTCGTGCCGCGCACCAGCGTCAATGTCGAGGAAAGCAAGGGCCGCAAGCTCGCCTTCGTCGATGGCAGCATCAGCCTCAAGGAACTGGTGGACGGCCTCAACGCGCTGGGTGTCACGCCGCGCGACATGATCACCATCCTTCAGGCGATCAAGTCCGCCGGCGCCCTCCAGGCCGAAATCTCGGTGATGTGATGAGCATCGCAGCCGCAGCGCCCGCCCCTTCCGCCTTCGTGCAAGCCCAGACCAATGCCGCGCCCGCGCGCCGCGACGAGCGCGCCTGGGCCGCGGCGCAGGATTTCGAGGCGTCTTTCGTCTCGGTCATGTTCCAGACCATGTTCGAGGGCATCAAGAGCGACGGTCCCTTCAGCGGCGGACAGGGCGAAAACGTCTTCCGCTCCCTGCTGGTCGATGAATATGGCAAGCAGATGGCTCGCGCGGGCGGCATCGGCATCGCGGATCAGGTCTATAGCGAAATCCTCAAACTTCAGGAGCATGGCAGATGAGCGAGCCCCGCCGCGCCGCGGCCAATGAGCTTTCCCCCTCGGCTCTTGTCGAGCGCATGCTCTCCGTCACCGGCGAACTGACCGATGTGGTCGAGCGCGAAACCGCCTTCATCGAGGCGCGCGAGGCCCACAGGATCGCCGAGTTGCAGGCGCAGAAGACGAGCCTTGCCAATCATTACGCAATGGACGTGCAGGCCATCACCCTCAATCACGGGCTCATCGACCGGGCTCCTTCCGAGCAGGTGGCCCGCCTCAAATCCGCGATGCGGAAACTCGAAGACGCGCTGCGGACGAACGCGCTCGCGCTGTCGGCCGCCCGGTCGGTTTCCGAACGGATCCTCAAATCCGTCGCCGAGGCGATGAACGAGCGCAAGGCGCCGGTCCTCGGCTATGGGCGCGACGCCGCCGTCGCCCGCCCCGCCCCCGGCCAGGCGCATGGCGCCGCCATCGCCCTCGACGCCCGCGTCTGAGGTGCGCCTTTCGGGGTTCGCGTCCGGTCATTAACGGTTCGCTAACCACGATTTGAGACTAGTTGAGTGAGAGCGTGGGCATGAGGGGGCAACAGAGAATGTCGAAATCCGCAAGGTTGAAGCCGGCCAGGACCGCCCCCATCGAGCGGGAACTCGACATCGGCGCCACGCTCCACCGCCAGGGCAAGCTGGAAGAAGCCGAAGCCCGCTACCGCACCGCCCTCCTCGCCAATCCCCGCCATCCCGGCGCGCTGCGCCTCATGGGCCAGCTCTGCGTTTCGAACAATTGCGGCGATCAGGCCATCGAATTCATCCGCCGCGCGGTCGAGCAGGACCCGAATTTCGCGGAAGCGCATGCCGATCTCGGACGGCTTTACGCGCTCAAGGGCGAAAACCATCTCGCCATCTTTCATTATGACCGGGCCGCGCGCCTGAACCCGGCGGACAAGGAATCCCGCATCGAGCAGGCGCGCATCCTGTCCGATCTCCTGGGCGACCATGCCGGGGCGCTTGCCATATATGAGAACCTCCTGCCCATCGCTTCGCACGACCCGCGCATCCATCGTGGTCGCGGCAAGACGCTGGCGGCGCTCGGGCGCAAGGACGAGGCCGCCGCCGCCATGCAGCGCGCCGTGAAGCTCGCGCCGGCAGACCCCCTCGTCGCTTATCATCAGGCGACGATCCTCACGGAGATCGGCCACAGGGAAGACGCGCTGAAGGCCTTCGAGCGCGCCCACGAACTTGCGCCGTCCGATCACGACATACTTTTCAGCTTCGCCAACCTCGCCCGCGACATGGGCGAAACGCAGCGCGCCGTCGATCTCTTCAGCAAGGCGATCGAGGCCAAGCCCGACTTCGCCGAAGCCTACAGCAATCTCGGCAACATCCTCACCGACGAGGCGATGCTCGACGAGGCGATCGGCGCCGCCTATCAGGCGGTTTCGCTGAAGCCCGATCTCTTCCAGGCCTACAACAATCTGGGCTCGGCCCTGCAGACGGCCTTCAGGCCCTCCGAGGCGATCGAAGCCTATCGGCGGGGCCTCGAGCTTCGCCCCACCGACGACGCCATGCTCTGGAACCTGTCGCTCTGCCTGCTGGCCATCGGCCGCATCGAGGAGGGATGGGATATTTACGGCTATGGCTTTGCCAGCGGCCAGCGCCAGCCCTATCGCCCCTTCCCCGGCCTTCTCTGGCAGGGAGAGAGCCTCAAGGGCAAGACCATCATGATCTGGCGCGAACAGGGCATCGGCGACGATCTTCGCTTCTCCACCTGCTTCCACGAAATCGTCGAGGAGGCCGGCCATGTCATCATCGAGACGGTCGAGCGCCTCGTGCCGCTCTATCAGCGCACATGGCCGCAGGCGACGGTGCGCACGGAAACCGGCAAGGCCACAGGCCTGCCCGCTCCTCACACCTGCGATGACGTCGATTTCGATGTGACGGCGCCCGCGGGCATTCTCGCCTCGCTCCGCCGCCGCAGCCTCGACGCCTTCCCCACGGCATGCCAACCCCTCGTCGCCGATCCGGAAAAGCGCGCCCGCGCCCGCGACTGGCTCGCGAGCCTCGGCGCCGGCCCCAAGATCGGTCTCACCTGGCGTTCGGGCCTGCGCAATCCGGTCCGCAACATCGTCGCGACCGAGCCCGCCGACTGGGCGAAGCTCGAGGAGATCGAAGGCGCGAAGATCATCAATCTCCAGTTCGGCGAGCCCGGCGAGGAGATTCGCGAGCTGGCGGAAAAGCTCGGCGTCACGATCCACCAGATGCCGGGCCTCGACACGCATGACGATCTCGACGGAACCGCAGCGCTCACGGCCGAACTCGACCTCGTGACGGGCCTTTGGAACGCCGCGACCGAGATGGCCGGCGCACTCGGCGTGCCGGGCGTGGTCTACATGCCCAGTGCTCATCCCATGCAGCTCGGCACTGGCCGCCTCCCCTGGCACCCGACGCTCCGCATCCATTCCGTGATGCCGGGCTTCGACCGCGAAGCCCTGACCCGCGACATTCTCGCGGACATCGGCACCCTTCTCGCCGCGCGCGGCTGAAGCCTCACGCAGCGGCCCCACGCGGCCGATCCCGGATAGTCCGGCCGGAAAACCGCGCGGAGAGCCCCCGCCCGGCGAAATCCGCCCCGGCAAATCTTTCCCGCCCCCGGCACTGCCTGCCGCGTTTACCATACAAGCCTAAACTCAAGCCATTGTTTTTGCTTGGTTTTTCATCTGGCACGCCCCTTGCGATCCATATGCGCAGTAGTGCGTTCATACGCAAGGAGCCAGATAAATGTTCCGCAGAAGGAAGACAGATCCAGCGCCAGCGGGTGCCATGCCCGAAACGGCAAACTGTGCCGAAGCGCGGAACGTTTACGTGAAATTAAGCATTAATTTTCAGTATGGCACTCGGGCCGGGTTGGAACACACCGGCGAAACCCCGGAGGGTAACTAAAATGGCTGATGTGGTTCTTTCAGGTGCGATGCGATCGAATCTGCTGAGCATGCAGAACACGGCAGCGCTCTTGGACCAGACGCAACAGCGCGTTGCGACCGGCCTCAAGGTCAACACCGCGATCGACAATCCCCAGTCCTTCTTCACGGCGCAGGGCCTCAACAACCGTGCATCCGATCTGAGCACGCTGCTCGACTCGATGGGGCTCGCCGTTCAGACGCTGAACGCGGCAAGCCAGGGCATCGACGCGATCCAGAAGCTCGTGCAGCAGGCCAAGGCCACCGCGACCCAGGCGCTGCAGACCACCGTGCAGGCGACGACGGGCAGCGAAGCGATCACGCCTCACAATTTCAGCGGCGCATCCGCCACGCTCGTCATCAAGGTCGGCAATCAGTCGGCCATCACGGTGACGCTGAACTCGAACATCGCCAGCGCAGGCGACCTGAAGACTGCCCTCTCCGGTCAGGTTTCCGGCCTCAACGTCAGCACCAGCGGCGGCGCGATCAAGTTCTCCGTGCCCTCCGGCGACAAGCTGGTGATCTCCGGCACGGCCATCGGTCAGGTGATCGGCACCGCGAGCACGCCCATCACCGCTGCGAACGGCACCAACCGCAACAAGCAGGTTGACGACTACAACGCCCTGCTCGACCAGATCGACCAGCTGGCGCAGGATGCGAGCTTCAACGGCATCAACCTGCTTCAGTCCGGCAGCAATCTGCTCGTCAACTTCAACGAGCACCAGACATCGCGGCTCAACATCGCCGGCACCAACATGTCGTCGACGGGCCTCGAGCTGAACAAGATCACCTATGCCGACTTCGCCGACAACGATCGCCTCAAGGCCGTTCAGGCTGCGGACGATCGGGCAACGCAGACGCTGCGAACCACGTCCACATCGTTCGCGTCGAGCCTGTCGGTCGTGCAGTCCCGCCAGGACTTCACCAAGCACATCATCAACACGCTGCAGACGGGTGCCGCGGGACTGACGCTCGCGGACACGAACGAGGAAGGCGCAAACCTTCTCGCGCTCCAGACCCGCCAGCAACTCGGCATCTCGGCGCTCTCGATCGCCAACCAGTCGCAGCAGAGCATTCTCAAGCTCTTCTGATACCGCACGCGAATCAGTATCGCGACGAACGGGGCCCTCCAGGGGCCCCGTTTCGTTTCAGGATTCCGGACCTCTTCCCTCTTTAGAAAAATTTGGAGCGCATTTTACCGGGCATTAATTCCTCGCGGAGCATGATCGCGTCCGAGCTCAGGATGAGCTGATCTAAACGTTCCTAGGAAAGGAAACACCATGTCCGGTATCACTCTTTCGGCTGCCGTCCGCCAGAACCTGCTGGCCCTTCAGAGCACGGCAGAGATGATGTCGCAGACGAACAACCGTCTCGCGACTGGCCTCAAGGTCAACACCGCCGTCGACAACCCGAACTCCTACTTCACGGCGCAGGGCCTCAACAACCGCGCTTCCGACCTTTCGACGCTCCAGGACGCCATGGGCCTCGCCGTGCAGACGGTGAACGCCGCCAGCAAGGGCATCGACGGCATCACGAAGCTCGTCGCTCAGGCGAAGTCGGTCGCCAACCAGGCGCTCCAGACGACCGTTGCGGCGAACACGGGCTCGCAGGCCGTCACCGCGGCTAACTTCTCCGGTTCCGGTGCCGCGAAGACGCTCGACATCAAGATCGGCAACACGACGACCTCGATCTCGATTGCGACGAACATCACCAGCGCCGGTGCGCTCCAGGCCGCCCTTTCGGGCAAGGTCACGGGCCTCACCGTCGACTCGTCGGGCTCGTCGCTCAAGGTTTCGGTCGCCAGCGGCGATGCGGTCAGCTTCTCGGGCGATGCGGCCACTTCGCTCTTTGGCGGCGATGCCAAGATCGACAACGGCACGAGCCGCGCCAAGTTCGTCCAGCAGTACAACGACCTGCTCACGCAGATCGACCAGCTTGCCGCTGACTCCAGCTTCAACGGCGTCAACCTGCTGCAGAGCGGCGCCACGCTGACCGTGAACTTCAACGAGAAGCAGACCTCGAAGCTCGACATCCAGAGCGTCAACTTCTCGGCTGCCGGCCTCGGCCTCGCGGCGCAGACGGACTTCTCGACCGACTCGGCGGTCAAGGCTGTCACCAACAAGCTCGACAGCGCCACGACCACGCTGCGTACGCAGGCTTCGACCTTCGGTTCGAACCTCGCCGTCGTGCAGAACCGTCAGGACTTCACGAAGAACCTGATCAACACGCTGCAGACGGGCGCCGCCGGGCTGACGCTCGCCGACACCAACGAGGAAGGCGCGAACCTTCTCGCCCTCCAGACGCGCCAGTCGCTCGCGACGACCGCCCTCTCGCTGTCCAACCAGGCGCAGCAGAGCATCACGCGAATCCTCGGCTAATCCCGAAGGACCGCGCGATACCGGACGGGACGGCGGGGACGAAAGTCCCCGCCGTTTCATTTGGGGCAAGGCCCGGATAGGGTAATCTGCGATCAATCCCGCATGCGGGAATCACTTGCGGTTTGGACGAACCCCATGGCCCTGAAAGTCGAACTCAAGCCCGGCGAGCGCTTCATCCTCGGCGACAGCATCATCACCAATGACGATCAGCGGACGCGCCTCTTCATCGAGGGGGACGCGCCGATCCTGCGGGAGAAGGACATCCTGCGCCTCGACGAGGCGGATACGCCCTGCAAGAAGATCTACCTCGTGCTGCAGATGATGTATCTCTCGACCGATCCGATGCAGCACCACGAGCTCTACTTCCAGCTCGTGCGGGACGTTCTCCAGGCCGCGCCGAGCACCGGGCCGATGCTCGATAACATCAACAATAAAATCTTAACCGGGCAGTTGTATAAAGCTCTCAAGGAGACTCGGAAACTGATCGAGTACGAGCGGGAGCTAATATCGAATGTCAAGACCGCATGAGGCCTACGCCGCAGTCGCCAAGAGCGCCGTCGATCCTCGCGAGTTCGAGGCTTCCGTGCTTCTGAAGGCTGCGAGCCAGTTTCAGCGGATCAAGGACAATTGGGAGACGGCCGCCAAGGGCGAGCTTCAGCCCGCCCTGCTCTACAATCGCCGGCTCTGGACGGTCTTTGCGACCGCCGTCACCGAGGCAGACCACCCGCTGCCGCGCGAGGTCCGTCAGAACATCGCCAATCTCGCCGTCTTCATTCTGAAGCATACGATCGACGTACAGGCCAATCCGGCGCCCGAACGCCTCGACAGCTTCATCAACATCAATCGCCAGATCGCGGCGGGCCTTCTCCAGCGCCCGGCCTGAGCCGCGGACGGAACGAGCCGGAATCGAAAAAGGACCCGCAATGCGGGTCCTTTTTCTTTGCTCCCCGAACAGATCGGGTCTGACGGCTTATAAAACCGCCTCTCAGAGATAATTGACCAGCGACAGCTTGGAGAGCGTCGATGTCACCTGATAGCTCGCCTGGAGCTGCGTGACGAGCGTGGTGAGCTGCGTCGCCACGGTATAGGGATCGGCGTTCTGCGTGTTGTCGAGCAGCGTCTGGCTGGTCGAAACCTGCGTCTGGAGATTTTTCTTCGACATGTCGAGCGTCGAGGCTTTGAGACCGAGATCGGTGACGACGCTCTGCACAGATTGCGTGTTGTTGAAGGCGAGCGCGGCCGAGGTGCGCTGCGTCAGCGCGCTGTAGGAAGCCGGCGCATTGGCGTCCGTGACGCTGTAGGACACGGCGGCGAGAACCGCCGTGCTCTGCACGACCGTTCGCAGTGCACTTTGATCGGCCCGCGCGCCATAGGCGATCTGCGAGCCGTCGCCGATGGTGGCGATGAAATTGTTTCCCGCCGTGCCGCTCGTATCGCCCTTGTACCAGAAGACCGTGTTGGCGGGCGTGCCCGCCTGCATCGCAGTCGCGGTTGCGAATGCCGGTCCCGTCACGCGCATGGGCGGATTGGAGAAGAAGTCGTTGCCCGCCTGCACGGCCGAGGCCGCCTTCAGAGTCGTCTGCGCTTCGCCCTGAATGGCCGTATCGAGCGCGGCCCTGAAGTTCGCCGCCGTCGCCGTGGCATCGGGCCCCACGGTGAACTGCCCCTTGCCGGGCGGGTTGTCCGCCGTCGCGGTGAGCGTCACCGTCGTCTTCGTCCCGTCGGGCAGCATGAAATCCATCGAGATCGCATCGCCTTCGCTCGGCAGTGACGCGCCGAAATCGATATCGAGCGCGGCCGGCGTGCCCGCGGGGCCCGTCACCGTGGCGCCATTGAGCGTGGAGCTGACGGCCGAGAGCTTGAAGCCGAAGGGGCTCGGCGCCGCGTCCTCGGCCAGCGAAACGCTCGTCGGCGTCGGCGAGGAAAGCGCGAGGCGCCCGCGCCCGTCGCCGAGATCGGCCGCAGCCCTTTCGGCGATGACCTGCTTCAGCCCCGCGCGGCCCGTATCGCCATTGAGGATGAGATCGGCCGTCTCGACGGGTTCCGTCTGCGTGTCCTTGCCGCCGAAAAGCCTGCGGTCCGCGACGCTCAGATTGAGAAGGTCGACAAGTTCTCCGAGCCGCATGCCGGCATTGGTCTGAAGGCTCGTCTGCCCGCTACCCGTCAGGTTGAACTGGCTCGTCAGACCGCCCGTCTTCATTTCCGAGGCGATCTGATCGACACGCGTCAGCGCATCGGAGCTGGCCTTGATGCGCGTCTGCGTCATGTTGATCGTGTCGAGATAGCTGTTCGACTGTGACACCTGATTGTTGAGCGCGAGCACGAGATTGCGCGCATCGCCGAGCTTGGCGAAGCTGTCGGCCTTCCGCCCCGATGCGAGCTGGCGCTGGAGATCGGCGAGCTGCGTCTGGATCTGCGACAGGTTGCTCCGCATGGTCGCCGACTGCGCATATGACGAGATCTGCATGACGTTACCTTCCGATGCTCAACAGAACCTGGAACAGCTCGCTTATCGTCGTGATGACGCGGGCATTCGCCGCATATGTGTTTTGCAGCATGATGAGGTTCGACATTTCGCTGTCGATATTGACGCCCGTATCGCTGTTGAACTTGTCCTCGAGCGTGTTCGAGACGATCTGCTGCGCCTGAGCATCGCTCGAGGCGTTCGCGGCCTGCGATGACTGGAACGAGACGATGCGGCGCGCGAAACTGTCGAGCGAGCCGGCAAAGGGCGTCGTCGCGCTGCCGATGCCCGTCGATGCCGAATAGAGGCGGCTTCCATCCGTCAGACGGCGCAGGAGATCGTTGGGCCGCGTATCGTCGCCGATCAGCGTCTGCGGGCTCGTCTGATAGATGACGAGGCTCGTATCGTCGGCGAGCACGGCCTTGTTGACGGCTATGCGTCCCGCAAAGCCGGTGATCTGCGGCGGGTTGTCGAAACTGCCCGAATAGGGGCGCTGCGCCGTGCCATCGACGAAGAGCGGCAATCCCGTCCCCGCATCCGCAAGCGAGGTCGGCGTAACGGTCGCGCTCACGCCGTCGATGTCGGAAGTTCCCGCCGCGCCGTCATCGAGGAAGCTCAGCGTCGTGCCGCCGGGGTTCGACACAGTGACGGAAGCTGGCAGCGCCGCCTGGATGTCGGCGACGATCCCCGCCATCGGCTGATTGAAATTGATACCGATCACAACGTCGTTCGGGTCGCTCGTCGCCATGTTCGAGAGCGGCAGCGCCGAGGGGTCCATGACCTTGACGATGGTGACGTTGTGCTTCGTCCCGGCGGGCGTGTCCGTATAGGTGAGGTGGATCGTGTTGCCGGAGAGGAGCGCGCTCGTATCGATACTGTATCCGGTCGCGGCGCCCGAGGATGTCGCCGTCCCCGCCACCGTCTCCTGCGAGAGCGACAGCGCAAGCTGGCTCGCAAGCTCGTCGAGCTGCGACTGCGCCTGCGGCAGCACCTTGTCGCGCATTTCGAGATAGCCGGCGATCGCGCCGGAGCGGAACGCGCCCGAGGCGATGAGATCGACCGAGGTGGTGCCGTTCTGCAGCGTTACCGTGCCGACGGTGCGCTTGCTCGCATCGGTATTGTAGCTCGATCCCGCATCGAGGTTCAGATGCGCGTCGAATGTGAGCTGCACCGCCTGCTTGTCGAGGAGAAGCTGGCCGCCCCCGGTGAAGAGCGCCACCGTGCCGTCATCGCGCTCGAGCGCCTTGATGTCCATCAACTGCGAGAGCGAGTTGATGGCGGCGTCGCGCTTGTCCTGAAGGTCGGCGACCGAAAGGCTGCTCGCCTGCCGCTGCGCGATCTGGTTGTTGAGATCGGCGACCGACTTCAGCAGCGTGTTCGCCTGCGAGACGGCGGCGGAAATGTTCTGTTCCGCCTCCTGCCGCATGCCCTGTATCTGCTTCGTCATGCTGTTGAGCTGCGAAGCGAGATTGGAGGCGGCATTGAGGAAGGTCTGACGTGCGGCGGGATCGTCCGGCGTCGTCGCCAGCGCCTGAAGCCGGGTTTCAAGCGCCGTGACCGAGCCCGCAATCGAGCTGCTGCTCTCGGGCGTGCCGAACATGGTGTCGATGCGGCCGAGAAAGGTCGTATAGACATTGAGCCGCGCGGTGGCGGCGCCTTCCGTGCGGATCTGCTGCTGCAGGAAGCGGTCGACATTGCGCGTCGCGGCGAGAAGCTGGACGCCGATGCCCTCGCCGCCGGCGATGTTGTTCTGCACCACCTGCGTCTTGCGCGTGTAACCGGGCGTACCCGAATTCGCGATATTGCGCGAAACGAGATCGAGGCCGGCCTGGCTCGCATTGAGGCCGCTGATGGCGCTTCCGATGGCGGAGTAGAGGCTCATGACGCTTTACCTGCGACGATCTTGTCAGCGCTTCATGTTCAGCGTTTCCTGGATCAGCTGATCCGAGGTCGTGATGATGCGTGTGCCCGCCGTATAGGCCTGCTGCGCGATGATGAGTTTGGAGAACTCGTCGGCGAGATCGACGTTCGAGGCCTCGACCGCCTGCGCGATGATTTCGCCCGTCCCGCCGATGATCGGCGCGCCGGAATCCTGCGTCGCGGCGAAGGCCGTTCCGTTCATCTTCTGAAGCGCGTTCGGATTGTTGAACTTGGCGAGCGAAACCTGGAAGAGGTCGATCGTCTTGCCGTTCGTATAGGTGCCGGTGATGCGGCCATTGGCGGCCACGGCGACGCTGACGAGCTGGCCCGAGGCATAGCCGTCCTGATCGATCCTGTTCACCGCGACCGTGCCGTTCGTATCGGCGAACTGGGTCATGTTTCCGGGGCCGTGATGCAGCGTGATATTGCCGAGATTGACGCCATTGACGGTGAGCGCGCTGATCGTCGTCGAGTCCACCGGCGGATTGAGCTGCCCCGAAGCGTTGAAAGCATAGGACTGGCCGATATTGGTCCATTTGGCGGCCGTGCCGGTCGCGCTGTCGTCCGACTTGTAGAACGCCTGCCACACATCGCCCGCGGCGCCTGTGCCCTCGCCAGCAGCGTTGTTCACCTTCACCCAGCGGATCTGCACGTTCACCGGATTGCCCTGGCCGTCATAGACGGTGATGGCGCCGCCGGCGACCGAGCGGTCGAGGAAGGACTGCTCGTTCGCCGCCTGCACGAAGCCATCGGTCGCCGTCGGCGGAATGACCGTCGGATCGTTGGCGAAGGGCGGCGTCGGCGAGGCGGCCTCGGCGGCCGTCTGCAGGAGTTCCGAGCCCGACGCATTCATCATCATGGCCGCCTGCGCCGTCATGGGGAAGTTCGGCAGGTTGGCGGTGTAGTTGATCGTCGTCGACTGCTTGGCGGCGAGGAACTGGTTGTTGATCTGAATGACCTGCGGCGTGTCGCCGGTCGGATTGTTCGTCATCGGATCGATCGGCAGGCCCTGGAGATAGTAGCCGCCGCCATTCACGAGAAAGCCGTTCTTGTCCATCGCGAAGTCGCCGCGCCGCGTGTAATAGGGCACCTGCTGGAACACGGGCTTGCTGTCCACGGTCGCGACGCGCTGCGAGACGATGAAGAAGCCTTCGCCATTGATCGCCATGTTGGTGGAGACCTGCGAGGCATCGACCGAGCCCTGCACGGCGTTGGTGTAGCTCGGCTTGGCGACCACGGCGCCCGGCTGGTGGAAGTTCGGCGAGGACGCGGTCACGATGTCATAGAAGCTCGCATCGGTCCGCTTGAAGCCGGTCGTCTGGCTGTTCGCGATATTGTCCGAGATGTAGCCGAGCGCGCTCGACTGCGCGCGGATGCCCGTGATCGCGGTGGTCATCGACCCAAAAAAACTCATGGCCTTGTCTCCATGCCGGTGGCGCCGCCGAGGCGCATCTGTTCGGACCACAGGGAGCAAGGAGCGGGCCAGGCGCAAATATCAATGATTTCAACGTCTTAACCAGATGAAAACCATGGCCCGTCGGGTAGAAACCGCCCTGCCCGGCAGCTTTTGCCGGGTCGAATTGCAGGTCTGATCAGGCGGGCGGGCGGCGTTTGTCTTGAACCCGTGGAGCCCAGGCCCTAGTTTCGGTGCCGTTTAGCCATTGTCACGGGAGGGAGCGCGTGCCCCGGCCGCAGCTTCCGGAGAGAAAGCCCAAATCCATGAAGTTTGAAGGTACAAAGAATTACGTTGCGACCGAGGACCTGCGCGTCGCCGTCAACGCATCGATCACGCTTCAGCGCCCGCTTCTCATCAAGGGCGAGCCCGGCACCGGCAAGACGGTTCTGGCCGAGGAAGTCGCAAGCGCGCTCGGCGCCGAGCTGATCACCTGGAACATCAAGTCGACGACCAAGGCGCATCAGGGCCTTTATGAATATGACGCGGTGACGCGCCTGCGCGACAGCCAGCTCGGCGACGAGCGCGTGAAGGACATCCGCAACTACATCACCAGGGGCAAGCTCTGGGAGGCGTTCGAGCGCGACACGCGCCCCGTCCTGCTCATCGACGAGATCGACAAGGCCGACATCGAATTCCCCAACGACCTCCTTCAGGAGCTCGACCGGATGGAATTCTATGTCTACGAGACGAACGAGACGATCAAGGCCCGCCAGCGCCCCATCGTCATCATCACCTCGAACAACGAGAAGGAACTGCCGGACGCCTTCCTGCGCCGCTGCTTCTTCCACTACATCAAGTTCCCGGACGAAGACACGATGCGCGCCATCATCGACGTCCACTTCCCGGGCCTCAAGGGCAAGCTCGTGCAGGAAGCGCTCAATATCTTCTACGAGATCCGCGAAGTGCCGGGCCTGAAGAAGAAGCCCTCGACGTCCGAACTCATCGACTGGCTGAAGCTCTTGCTCTCGGAGGACATTTCGCCCGAGACGTTGCGCGAGAAGGACCCCTCGAAGCTCATCCCGCCGCTCCATGGAGCGCTGCTGAAGAACGAGCAGGATGTCCACCTCTTCGAGCGCCTCGCCTTCCTCGCGCGTCGCGAGAGGAACTAGGCATTTCCCCATCCGTCATGCCGGGCACGCCCCGGCATGACGATCGGAAACCGGCAGGATCGTCGCTCGAACGGCAAGGTGCGCCCCATGTTCGTCCATTTCTTTCATGAGCTGAAAAAGGCAAACATCCCCGTCAGCCTGCGCGAGTATCTGATGCTGCTCGAGGCGATGGATGCCGATGTCATCGACCGCAAGGTCGAGGACTTCTACTACCTCTCGCGTTCCTCCCTGGTGAAGGACGAACGCAATCTCGACAAGTTCGATCAGGTCTTCGGCCATGTCTTCAAGGGCCTCGACCTCATGAGCGACACCCAGACCGCCGACATTCCCGAGGAATGGCTGCGCAAGCTCACCGAAAAATTCCTCACCGAGGAGGAGAAGGCGCAGATCGAGGCGCTGGGCGGCTGGGAGAAGATCATGGAGACGCTGAAGAAGCGTCTCGAGGAACAGAAGGAGCGCCACGAGGGCGGCAACAAGTGGATCGGCACCGCCGGCACCTCCCCCTATGGCGCCTATGGCTACAACCCGGAAGGCGTGCGTATAGGCCAGAAGGAAGGCCGCCACGGCAAGGCCGTGAAGGTCTGGGACAAGCGCGAATACAAGAACCTCGACGATTCCGTCGAGCTTGGCACGCGCAACATCAAGGTCGCGCTGCGCCGCCTGCGCAAGTTCGCCCGCGATGGCGCGCCGACCGAGCTCGATCTCGAGGATACGATCCGCTCGACCGCGCATCATGGCTATCTCGACATCAAGATGGTCCCGGAGCGGCGCAACAAGATCAACCTGCTCGTCTTCTTCGACATCGGCGGGTCGATGGACAGCCACATCAAGCTCTGCGAGGAGCTGTTCTCGGCGGCGCGTACCGAATTCAAGAACATGGAGTATTTCTACTTCCACAACTGCCTCTATGAAGGCGTGTGGAAGGACAATCGCCGCCGCCACAACGAGAAGATGGCGACCTGGGACGTGCTCCACAAATTCCCGTCCGACTACAAGGTCATCTTTGTCGGCGACGCGAGCATGAGCCCCTATGAGATCACCTATGCGGGCGGCTCGGTCGAGCACTGGAACGAGGAGCCGGGCGGCGTCTGGCTCGAGCGCGTCACGCAGATCTATGAGAGCGCGGTCTGGCTCAACCCCGTGCCCGAGCGGCACTGGGAGCACACGCCCTCGCTACAGATCATCAAGCAGATCTTCGCCGAGCGCATGTATCCGCTGACGCTCGAAGGTCTGGACAAGGCCATGCGCGAGCTGAGCCGCTAGGAGCGAAGTTATCTGACCGGCCAACAGGAAATGCCGCCGCGGAGAGACACCCCGGCGGCATTTTCATTGCGCCACGTTCAGCGCCGCTCGTCCTTCACGATCCTGCCATCGACGAGATGAATATTGCGCTCGGCGGCGGAAGCGAAGGCAATCTCATGCGTCACCGCAATGACCGTCCGTCCCTGCTCACGCACGAGACGGCTGAAAATATCCTGCACGATCTCGCTGTTCTTCGTGTCGAGATTTCCGGTCGGCTCGTCGGCCAGAATGATGCCCGGATCGTTGGCGAGCGCGCGGGCGATGGCCACACGCTGGCGCTGGCCGCCCGATAGCTGGTCCGGCCGCTTGCCCGCCTGATCTTCTATGTCGAGATCGGCGAGAAGTTGTCTTCCACGCGTCTCGATCTGCGCCTCGTCGAGCGCGCCGAGCCGCAGCATCGGTAATGTCACGTTTTGCAGGACGGTGAATTCCGGCAGCAGGAAGTGGAACTGGAAGACGAAGCCGAGCTTCCTGAGCCGGATCGCCGCCAGCGCATCGGCGCTGTGCCCGCTCGTCGCCTCGCCGTCGATGAAGACTTCGCCTTCGGTCGGCACATCGAGAAGGCCGAGCAGATAGAGCAGCGACGATTTGCCGGAGCCGGAGGGTCCCGTGATGCTAACGAACTCGCCACGATTGACCGAAAGATTGATATCGCGCACGAGCGTCACCGGCACCACCTCCTTGAGGATGCGCGTGACGCCGCGCATTTCGACCAGAGGCGCCTCCCCGCTCATGCCGCCCCCCGGATGATGTCGACGGGCCGCACCTGCGCGGCCTTGCGCGCCGGATACCACGCCGCCGCGATTGCGGCCGCCAGCGCGAAAATGCCGCCGATCGCGAACGGCCGGAAGCTCCTGTCGAGCACGAAGCCTTGCCTCTCCGTGACACCGGGCACGTTGAATTTGACGAGGGAGAGAAGCTCCAGCAGCCCGTAACCGATCGACCAGCCGATCGCCATGCCGAGAAGGCCGACAAGCACGCCCTGAATGAGAAAGACGGCCTCGATGTCCCTGGCGCGAAATCCCATCGACATCATGATGGCGATGTCGCGCCGCTTCTCCATCACCACTGTCGAGATGATGTTGAAGATGCCGAACGCGGCGACGACCATGATCGCGCTCACGATCGAATAGGTGATCGCGTTGCGGATGACGAAGAGGCCGAGAATGTCGCGATTGACCTCCTGCCAGGATTCCGAACGATAACCCCAGCGCGCCTCGAGCTGGGCGGCAAAGGTTTCGGCATCATCCGGATTTGGAATCTTGATGCGGATCTGGTTCGCGATGAAGGGCTTGTCGAGCAGCACCTGCGCGTTCTTGAGCAGCACATAGACCTGCCCCGTATCGAGGAGCAGATTGCCGACATGGAAGACCCCGACGACCTTCATGCGCTTGACAAGACCGGTCGGCGAAATGACCGTCGCCAGATCGTCCATCTTGAGCCCGATCTTGTCCGTGATGCCGGTGCCGATGACGATGCCGTCCGCCGTCGTGCGAAGCCGCTCGAGGCTTCCCTGCCGCATGTCGCTTTCTACCTGCGTCAGATATTTCTCCTTGTCGGGATCGATGCCGGCGACGGAGGCGCTCACATCCTTGTTCGCGAAGCGGACGATTACCTGCCCCGTCAGCGCCGCTTCGGCGATGACGCCGGGACGCTGCGAAAGCTCCTCGACCTTGGCGCTGTAATTCTTGATGCCGCGCAGATATTCGCGCGGCTTCGTGCGCACGAGCGAGATCGCGCCATGCCTGAAGGCGATGAAGACGGGCTGCGTCGTCGGGTTGCGGAACTCGTCCTTGATCGTGATGTGTGGTGCGTTGTTGACAAGCCGCTGCACGAAGTCCTGCTCCGAGCCCGACATGATCGAAGACGTCGCGATGAAGAAGCCGACGCCGAGCGCGACGCCCAGCATGGAAACGAGGGTCTGGCGGCGCCGGTTCATCAACTGCGCGAACGCGATCGACAGGGTGACGCGCCAGAACATCTGCTCAAGGCCCCGAGGCGCGTAGCCGGGTGCCCTCGGATAACCCCGCGGGCGGCGTCGCGATGACGAGCGCATCTTCCGCAAGGCCCGATTTCACTTCGGCCTTGTCCTTGCCTACCGCACCGATCTCGACCTTGACGAGATGCGCGCGCCCCTCCGCGAGGGTCCAGACCGAGCCGCCGGAGAGCGCCGCCACGGGCACGAGCAGCGCGTTCTTCTCCTCCCGCACGATGATGTTGATTTCGGTCGTCATGCCGGAAAGAAGCGGCGTATCGGAAGGCAGCGCGATGTGGACGCGATAGGTCCGTGCGACCGGATCGCCATAGGGCGTGATGTCCTTCACCTCGCCGTCGAGCACGCGGTCATTGAAGGCGTCGGCGCGGATCAGCGCCTTCTGCCCCGGCTTCACCAGCGGAATGTCCTCTTCATCGACTTCGGCGTCGATCTGGAGCGCGGACGGATCGCCGACGACGAACAGCGTCTGCTGCGGCTGCACCATGTCGCCAACCTTGAGCTGCAGCTCCGAACGCAGCACCGTGCCGTCTATGGGCGCGCGGATATAGTGATCCTCGAGCTTGGCCTCCTCCGCGCGAAGCGCCGCCACGGCCGCCCCGAGCGCGCTTTCCGCCTGGTCGAGCGCCGCGATGCTGATATTTCCGGACTGCCGGAGCGCGCGCGCGCGTCTTGCATCGCGCTCGGCAAGGGCGAGCTTCGCCTTGAGCTGCTCGACATTGTAGGTCTCTTCCGCGAAGTCGACGATGGCGAGGACGTCGCCCTTCTTCACCGTGTCGCCTTCCTTCGCGTGGATCTCCGCGACGCGGCCCGCGACCTTCGAGCCCGTCTGGGCATAGACCACGGGTTCGACCGTGCCGGTCGCATAGACCGCCTCGACGGCTGGTCCGCGCTCGGGCTTCACCACCACGACGGAAGCGGGACGAAACAGAAATACGGCCCCTGCAATTGCAACCGCCGCCAGCGCGGCACCGCCGATCCAGATCGACTTGGCTCTCAAGATGGGCTCCGCTTCTGTCTCGTGACTTGCGGCCGCAGGCCTGCAATTGCCGGATTGCAGGCAGGCGGAAAAGTCTATCCGTCCCCGTGCCGGTGCCGCCAGTCCGGGATTATACCGATGAGTTGCCGCCAAAAGGCCGGGGTCGACCCGCCGCCGCCCCTAAAAAATTGCGGATGAAACGCCGCTATTTCGCCCCGTTTCCATTTAATATGGAGCGGAACGAGGAGGCAGCCGGCATGAAGATGAAACGGATTTTATGGATTGGCGGCATATTGGGCTTCGGCCTCGCGCTTTCGGCCTGCGCCGACAGCGCCGCCGAAAAGGCCCGCCTTGATGCCGTGGATCATCAGAACTGTGTCGATCTCGGCTTCAAGCCCGGCACCGACGCCTACGGAAATTGCCGCCTCAAGATGCGGGAAATCCGTGCCAGGAACGAAGGCGCGCGGTCCCCGAACGTGAATTTCGGCGTAGGGGTGGGCGTCGTTCACGGATTTTAGCGACCGGCGGACATAGGAGGCTCAAATGCGAAAATCCTTGGCGCTTCTATTCCTTCTCCTCGTCGCGTCCTGTGTGAGCCCCGAGGAACAGGCGGCCCGCGCGGCGGCGCAGCGCCAGGCCGATGCCCAGGAATGTCAGCGCCTCGGCTTCAAGCCCGATACGCCCGCCTTCGGCAATTGCATGCTGAAGCTCCGGGAAATCCGCGCGCAGGAAGAGAACACCCGCGCCATCGACCGCGCGAACACCATGCCGCCTCCCTGGTGGGGCCCCCGCTACGGTCCGCCCTATTGGTGGTGAGCCGGGCCGCCGCCCGCCTTCACGCCTCCGCCATGCCCCAATAGTTGAAGCCTGCTATGCGCGGCGTCGAGGGCAGATACATGCTCTGAAGATCGGTGATCCTGAACCCCGAGCTTTCGATGAGCGATGGCATCTGCCTGTTGAGGTTGCAGCCGCCGAAAAGCGTCCGCCAGACCGGGTTGACGCGGTTCTGCCATTTGAGGACATCGGCATCGGGCGCCGCGCCATGCTCGCAGAAGACGAGCTTGCCGCCGGGCTTCAGCACACGCCGCATGCCCTCCAGCGCCTTCACCGGATCGGGAATGGTGCAAAGGCTGAATGTGACAAGCACCGTGTCGACGCTCTTGTCGTCGAGCGGGATCTGCTCCCCCGGCAGGCCGATGAACTCGACCGGAAACGGCAGATCCTTCGCCCGCTCCCCCGCCAGCTTCCATGAAGCCTCGGAGGGGTCGAGGCCGATCACTTTCTTCACCTTGGCCGGATCGTAATAGGGAAGATTGAAGCCCGTGCCGATGCCGATTTCGAGCACCGTGCCTTCCGCCAGCGGCACGACCTTCTTGCGCTGATAGCGGATCGGCTTCGTTCCGCACGCACAGTTGATGATGTGCGGCACGACATATTTTTCGTAAAGGCCCATGGCGCTCCTCCCTTTGCTCGAGCGGAATTATGGGCATGTCCGGTGCCTAGCGCCACTCCGAAACGCCGAAGCGGAGCAGCCGGTCGCCGTCGATGGGTCCGAGCGTGCGGCCGCGCCCCCTGAGCGCAAGGACACAGGCGCGCAACAGCGCCTTCTCGCGCAGCGCACTCGCCCGTTTCATGCCCCCGGACAGCGCCTCCCGGATCGTATCCGGCGGCAGCGCTCCCACCTCGCCGGTGAGCCTGCGCCCCTGAAAGGCGCTGGCCACGAGCGGGTCGGCAAGCCGCCCCTTGCGGTGAGCGGAAGGAGCCGCCGTTCCGTCGGCGATAAAGGCCGCGGCGAACGCCGCCATGGCCGCGCTCCTGGCATGCACCATCACCCCGTCGGCCGCGCCCGAGGTCGGGAAATGCCCGCGAAGCCCGGCAAGCGCGACGCCCCCCTGCCCCGGCCCGAGCGCGCGCAGGAACTCGCCGAGCATGAGCGGCGCCGAATGGGTGGCGGCGAGCGCCGTCCTGCCCTCGACCTGCCCCTCGATATGGAACGCGGCGGCATCGTCGAGCGAGACGACGATCACGGGGCAGCCGCCCGCCTCGCGCATGGCGGCGAGTGTGGCGTCGCAAACGGCGCCGGGCAGCGCGACGAGCGGCGGCGGCACATCGGCGAGGCTCGCCCCGCCATTGGCCTGCATCAGCGCGCGCACGGCGTCGGGCACCATCCGGCCCGCCGGCCCGCGCGGCAGCATGTCGAGCGAGCCCGCCGCCCCCATCTTGGCGATGAGGTCGGCATCCGCGATGAGGTTGAGCGTCAGCTCGCGCGCCATGTCCATGCCGGCGTCGAGCGCGGCATGGGCGTTCTCTCCTGCGGCTGCAAAGCGCAGCACGCCCGGCCAAATCTCGAAACTTTTCTCGACAAGCGGTTCGGCGGCAAGCATGGCCCGTTTTCGCAAGGTAGATGTGGCTTGTCCAGTAGGCGCGGTCTATTCGACGACGCGCACCGGCTGGTCGGTGTGGAAAACGGCGTCCTGCCGGAAGCGCTTCACATAGGCCCGCTTGATTTCCCCGATCGCCTTCGCCGTCGCCACCGTTTCCGGATGCACGATGATGACGATCTTCGTCGGCTCGGACACGACCCTTGTCGACTTAGCCTTCGGATCGCGCCACTGCCCCGTCGCCGGAACGATGGTGAGCCCGTCGGGAAAGCGCGGCGTCACGACCTCGGCCACGAAGCGATGCCACTCCTTCTCGCTGACATGCCCGCCCCCCTTTATCCCGAGGCCGAAATAGAGCGTCGTCTGGATGGCGCCGCCATCCGCCAGCGCCGGCGACGGCAGGGGCTGAACGAGCAACAGGACGAGAAAGAGGGAAAGAACGAAGCGCTTCACGGTATCGGGCTTGCCTTTTGCTCCGGCCGTCATGCGACTGACCGCGGCCGGAAGAAGTGGGATCTGCCTTGCCGCCCGACTATGCCATGCCACACCCGCCCGCGCATCCGGTCATGCGGGCCGCCATGCGCCCCGCCTCAGGCCGCGTCCTTCAGCGCCACATCCGCGATGCGGAGCCGGAGCCCGTCAAGCTCGGCAGTGAAGATGAGCTGGCAGGAAAGCCGCGACCACGGGCCGCCATAGTTCTGGTCCAGCATGTCGAGTTCGTCCTCTCGCGGATCGTGAAGCCGCGACGCCCATTCCGGATCGACCTCGACCTGGCAGGTGCCGCAGGCGCAGGCGCCACCGCATTCGGCGATGATCGGAAACCCATGATCGCGGACGATCTCCATCACCCGCCAGCCCTCGAGCGCGTCGAGCTTGTGTTCGCGGCCTTCGCCATCGGTGAGATAGATATGCATGGGATAACCTCCGGGCACGGAATTCCGGCGGCGCGGAGCCTGCTTGGCCCGCGCCCTGAACGATATGGAAAAGTGCGGCTTGCCTACGCGACGCCGAGCTTTTTCTGCAGGCTCGTCGATGAGGTCGTGTACTGGAACGTGATCTTCGCGTCCGGATTGATGTGCCGCGCCGCTGCCTGCGACATCAGCGCCGCCTCGTGGAAGCCCGAAAGGATGAGCTTCAGCTTGCCGGGATAGGTGTTGATGTCGCCGATCGCATAGATGCCCGGCTCGCTGGTGGCGAATTTCTCCGTATCCACCGGAATGAGATTCTCGTGAAGATTGATCCCCCAATTCGCGATCGGGCCGAGCTTCATCGTCAGACCGAAGAAGGGCAGAAGCGTGTCGCAGGCGACATCGAACTCCACATTGTCGTTGCCCTTGATGGTCACGCCTTCGAGCTGTCCGTTCGCGCCATGGAGCTTCGTCACCTGCCCGAGGTGGAACTTCATCTTCTCTTCCTGAACCAGCCGGTGCATCTCGTTGACCGAGGCGGGCGCGGCGCGGAAGCCGTCGCGGCGATGGACGAGCTGCATCGAGTCCACGATGGGCTGGAGGTTGATCGTCCAGTCAAGCGCGCTGTCGCCGCCGCCAGAAATGAGAACGTTCTTTCCACGGAATGTTTCCATCTTCTTCACCGCATAGAAGACGGACTTGCCCTCATATTCCTCGATACCGGGGATGGGCGGACGCTTCGGCTGGAAGCTGCCGCCGCCCGCCGCGATCACGATGACCTTGGTGTTGAAGACGAGGCCGCCATCGGTCTTGAGGCGCCAGCTTCCGTCCGGCTGACGCTCGACCTCC
>WBZO01002577.1_pt1 | contig 23131 bp, 17 predicted proteins | sample 5204261 | NCBI WGS metagenome assembly WBZO01 (sample SAMN12412400, study PRJNA552823) | activated sludge metagenome | isolation source: activated sludge from anammox sidestream of wastewater treatment plant... | place: USA: North Carolina | collected 2017-09 | reverse complement strand
GCCGTTGGCGGTGGTGCCGGTGGTGGTGACATTTTTGTCATAGCCTTCACCTTGTCCAGCAGTTACAGTCTTATTGCGGTCAAAAGTACCGCCGTTGGCGGTGGTGCCGGTGGTGGTGACATTTTTGTCATAGCCTTCACCTTGTCCGGCAGTTACAGTCTTGTTGCGGTCAAAAGTACCGCCGTTGGCGGTGGTCCCGGTAGTAGTGACAGTTTTGTCGAAGCCTTCACCTTTACTATAGGTTACTGTCTTGTCTCGCTCGTAGCTGCCTCCGTTTGCAGTAGTTCCGTCTGTGCTAATTGTTTTGGTTAAACCCTCTCCTTTCTCATAAGACATTGAACGTTCGCGATCATAGGTGCCACCATTTTTTGTTTCGCCACTGTGCGAGTAGTTTCTTACCATTTTGCTTGAATCTAGAGTGTTGGCTTGAATTTGATTTTGAGTGCCGGTTCGCGTCGATTGTGCCTGATTTGCGCCGTTCATTCTTGCTTGTCCGCCTAGCGCGCCTTGTCCGCCGCCGAAGCGCTGTCTAAAAGAATTGATTTGGCCTTGAGAAATCTCGCCTCTTGAGAGTCTGTCTCTAAAGTTTTGGGCTCTAGAACCTAGTTCGCCGTTGAGATTGCCTCCGCGCCAGGATTGCAGATGAGAGCCGCCTTCTCTTCCCATGCCTTCATTTAGATTACCTTTTAGATTACTTCTGAGCCCGCCGCTCAAGCCGGCTGCTCCCGCTCCTGTTCCGCGCAGGCCAGCGGCCCTACCACCTCTACCGCCACCGCCACGACCGCCGCCGCCTCTCGCATCTGCTGAACAGTCTGAAAAAGTCATACCGATTGTCAGTGCCATAAGTAGATAGCTAGAAATCTGGCGGAAGTTCATATTGGTAAATCCTATATTTTGAGGGGATGATTTATAAACGTTGTTTTGAGTCAAAAAGTTCAAATTTTCTTGCAGAAATAATCTTAATTCTGAAGTGCTCTGGCTGTCATATTGTCCGAAATGCCCAACTAATTTGGTTTTCACTGTGTCCGCAGGCTTTTCCGGTGTCAAAAAAGTCCGCCTGGGGCATATAAATAGATGAAAGGCCCGCCAATTATTGGCTATAGCATCTGCGAACGCTTTAGTTGAGACCGATGACAGAAAAACAAGGCGACAAAGTCCTTCCCCAGCCTCAGAAAGATGAGCCCTCGACTCTAGGGCTTGTTTCTGAGTGGTTAGGTTTGAGCTCGCCGAGAACCAGAGATACGAGCAATAAGCCGCTCTTTGGTGTCGATGGCAAGGGAATCAAATCTGATGCTGTTGTGCAAGGCGATATAAACAATTGCTTCTTTATGGCTCCTTTGTCCAGCCTTGCTCAAGCCGATCCTCAGGTCATTCGAGAAAGCATCAAGCAGAATGGCGACGGCTCATACACAGTCACTTTTGCCGGTGCCAGAGACAAGCCTCAGCTTGTTCAGCCCTTGACTTTAGAAGAACAGCGCAAGTTTGCTCAGACCGGGCCCGGCGGCGTTTGGCCCGCTGTGATGGAAAAGGCATTTGGGCAGTATCTAAAGAACAATCCAGAGGAGCGTGAACGTATCTTGGGGCATTCAGCCGGCTGGTTCTTGGATAGTGCGCAAGAGTATGCAGACAGTGGTAAAGCCACCGAAGTGCTGAAGCTTCTCACTGGATATATGCCTGGTGGCATAAAGTTGAAGGACTCTCATAATGTAGACGGCGTACAGAGGCTACTGCAGGACAACTTCAAGGATGGCAAAGCCCTACCGGTGGTGGCAGGAATTGCGGCAGGGAATGAGTCAGCTCTGTCTAAAGGGTTGCATCCTGAGCATGATTACAGCGTGCTCGGATATGCTGATGGCATAGTGACTGTTCGCGACCCACGCGGTCGAACCGAACTAAATATCTCTGGTAAGCGTATGGAAAGTAAAGAAGGTGTCTTCAAGATGACAGTGCAAGATTTTGCAAAAGCTTTTGATGAGGTTTTGGTTGGCCGAAATAAGCCTGTCTTGGGCGGCAACGGTGCCCTCATAATGAAACCTCTAAGGTTGAAACCCTGAGTCAACTTGGTGCTCCTTCGATGAATTGAAATGTGGTTGAGAATTCGGGTTGAATGAGGACTCTGTGAAATTTATACTCTGTGGAATTTAAACTCAGTACAATTTAGAGCTCAGCTCAATCTAAAACTCGGCGCAATCTAAAGACCAGTGCAATTGATAACTCAGTGATGAAAGTTTGAATTTTGGGAAACTATGATACCGGACCGCAATAAGTTCACTCCAGCCGAACTAAAGATAATCGATAAATATCGCACTCCCAGGCAGGTGCAGCAGTACCTGCGCACCCTTGCCTATAACCGCGCTAGTACCATCTATTCATTTCGTGAAGTGGTGCGGCACAAGACGGCACATTGTCTAGAAGGTGCACTTGCCGCTGCTGCTATTCTTGAGCAGCATGGCTATCCGCCCCTATTGATGAGTCTTGAGTCGGTGGATAACTTAGACCACGTGCTATTTGTTTTTAAAGCCGACACAGGTTGGGGCGCTGTCGGGCGCTCACGTGATACAGGGTTGCATGGCAGGCGTCCAGTATTTAGAAGCGCGCGCGATCTCGCGCTCAGCTATTTTGACCCCTATGTCGACTATACCGGTCGTATCACCGCCTATGGTATCGTCAATCTAAATGACCTTTCTCGCTGCAATTGGCGATTTTCAGATTCAAAGCTTTCTCGGGTGGAGAATTATTTGATTGAATGCGAGCATACAGACATCGTTTCGTCTGAGCGGCGCTATCAGAAACTGCTGAAGAAATTTACCGAATTCAAAGCTAAGTATCCAAATAGGCAAGTTACTTATTTCGATAATCGTGATACTTGGATGTGAGAATTGCCAAATAAAAAGCCGCCCTGTTGAGGACGGCAATTTAACCGAAGCTTTTGCTTCGCTTTGATCCTGCCCGGTAGGATTCGAACCTACGACCTCATGGTTCGTAGCCATGAATTTTACGAGTTTATTGAGTTTTCGGATTTTTTGCCAAAGTGCTTGAAAGTATTGCCTGGCAAGGGATTTGGTTTGATTTGGGCTTCTTTGCAGGCTGGGAAGGTTTAGCAAATTATGCGAAAATTCATGCGGAATACATGCGGAAATTCTGTGGAAAAACTCAAGATGCAGAAACGACTTCCTTTTACTGAATTAAAACTCAAGAGCCTGCGCGGCAATCTTGAGCAGAAACAGACATGGTTTTACGATGAGAAGGTAGAAGGACTTGCTCTGGTAGTCACTAGGGGCGGCAGTAAGATCTTCTATTTCAAGCGCTGGGCTGGAGACGGTAAGATCGAAAAAAAGCTGGGGCGATTCGATCCAGAGGCTATTCAACAAGCAGATTTTAAGGCGGAGCCAACTACCGCTCTTTATAAGAATCCTACACTTTGTTTAGATGATGCCCGGCATTTGGCGAGGGCTATCAATGGTGAGCTGTCGGCTGGACGCAACCCGTGGGCGAGAAAGGAAAGGTACGCGCCAAAGAGGCTGACCGTTGCTGAGATGTTCGATATATACGTCAGAGACCACCTTGAGGGTAAGAGGAAAAGAGTTGAGGAGACTAGGGCGGAGTTTAAAAGGGACTGCTTAGAACGATTCGGAGTTCTCGCATTAGCCGACATTGATGGAGCAACTGCGAGGGCGTGGCACAAACAGCTGACAATCGACAAAGGACCGTATACTGCAAACAGACGGGTGCAACTGATGCGAGCGCTCTACAACAAAGCTCTCAAATGGCAACTTTATGAAGGCTTAAACCCTTTCTCTAACGTAGCTCTAAATCCAGAGAAGGAACGCCAAAATACGATCACCGAGAAACAGCTTGCCGACCTGTGGAACGCCCTTGAATCGAGCGGCAACAGTCTTGTAAGAGATTGGGGGCGCCTGCTTCTGTTGACCGGCGCAAGGAAATCCGAGTTATGCCAGATGCGTTGGGATTGCCTTGACTTGAACGCCGGACGCTGGCTTATCGAGGACACAAAGAACGGCGAAGCAAGGACGGTCGCATTAGGTGATATCGAAGTGGAAATACTAAAGGAGCGGGCTAAGAGTATCGAGTCGCCTTGGGTTTTTCCTTCATCAAATGGCAAACCGCTCAAAGACCCTAAAAATAGTTGGAATACTATAAGAAAGATGGCAGGCATTCCGAGTTTCACTATCCACGACGCCAGACGTCAATTGGGCACAATGCTGGCCAGGTCAGGCGCAGACTTGAAGGTAATGCAAAAGGCTCTTGGACATAAAGACATTAAAACGACGATGAAACACTACAGGGTCGCAAGCGAAGATGATCAACGAGAGGCGAAGTTGACGGCTCGTAGTAACTTCTTAAGCATTGCCGATGCCACCAGAAGTGGTATCGGCGAGCGACTTGAGTGATATCGTTTTTCGCATTTGAAATTTAATAAATATCGTTATATCCAAAGGGTTTGCCGTGTATATCATTTGGTGACGCGGCTTGGCTTGTGCTAGCTGCGAGACCATTCAATGCAGCTGATTCTAAATCAGCTGCGTTGGCTTTTCTTGAGTTTTTGCATTGTCCGCTTTTCGTATTTCGTTCATTGATGTTTACGCAAATCCGCTTGGTGCCTGGTTTGTGCGTTGGTGTTCGTGCGTTTGCTTTGGTGTTTGCGTGTATGTGGAGTTGTCTATAGCATTTGCGCGTGTTACTGTATTTTCAATTGAATTCGGCATCAATCGTATATGCCTCAAATTTTAATAAGTACCGCGCACCCAATTGTTGGGAGCGGATTTTCGGTGCGGACCACTTCGGTCCTCATGGGGTGTCTGGCGTGTAGATAGACGAATAAAAAGTAAGGAAGCTAGTAACAAGGAGAAGAGCGAGAATGGACAATTTAGTTTTGAAGAGTAGCGTAAACGGATGTCAGCAAAGGCTTGAAAGGTCGGCTGCTGCTGCTTATTTAGGACTGCGACCAAGAACCCTGGCCATATGGGCAAGCCGAACCTATAGGAGAAAAAAAGACGGCAAAACACCCGTACCTTTCTATAAGGTTGGTAGCCGCGTATTTTACTTGCTCTCAGACTTAGATGATTATCTAGAAAGATGTCGGGTTTTTTAACTGAAACAAAGTGGGGATACAGACAACGCTTGCTAGCGTTTTAGCATGGTTGGATTAAACATGAGGGAAGTAATGAGACAGCACGGTAGATTGAAACAAGATAGTCCGATAGTCGATATAAGCATGAGCAAGAAGGATCTTCTCAAATGTGCTCGCGTATTTTCAGAAGCCGCTTTCGAGCAAGCTCTTGAGCATTATCACGACACTGAAGACCCGGAACTCAAATCGATAATTGGGTTCCTTGGTGTTTCTCTGTCTTATCTCAGCTGTGCAGGCGTCGCTAATGAAATGATTTGCGACCACTGTATTAATGAAACTTGCGAGCGATGGTGGCGAGAATGTGGTGAATGCGCTTGCGAGGTGACCCATTAGGAGTCAGTGAAATTCAAATAATTGATTTGAATTTCTTTTGAAGCGATGCTTGTAGCATGACACAAGCGGAGCACCTAAATGGAAGAGAAAAAAGAACACAAGCTACTAACCAAAGCTCAGGCGGCGGCGGCATTAAACGTTTCTGCTTCGACTATAGAAAGGTTGATTAAGAGTAGTAAGCTGCGAGCCATTAGAATTGGTCCAAAGCTCATCAAGATCGATGCTTGTGAAGTCGAAAAGCTAATGAGCGGAGCTGAGGTGTAACCGCGGCTTAAAGGGCATTAGCTTTTCTAGGAGGTCGCCTTCTTTGTTGATGGCGAGCCGCTTTGGATATGGAAAAGAAATACACAAAAAAACGACCGCCCCCTTTGCTTGCAGGCTCGGGACGGTCGAACATGAGGTCAAAATACTCGATGAATAAATCATATAGCAACAGGGAAGGCGAGTCAATAAGCGCTACGGAGCTAGCCAACACAATTAACGCGCGTCGAAGTGGACGAGGTTTTCTAGGCCAATGTCCTGCGCACGGAGATCGAACGCCTAGCTTGTACTTCACAGATGGTGATTCCGCCGTCTTATTTAAATGCTTTGCTGGCTGTAGTAGCGCAGCGGTGGTTGATGCATTTAAACGGAGCGGTCTTTGGAAGCCTGGTATTAACAAGCATTGGCAAGCGCCGCAACTTATAGCGACCAAAGAAGAAAGCGCAGAAGTCGAGAAAAGAAAGAAGCAGCAGAAAGCAGCCGAGCTATGGCAGAGAGCACAGCCGATTAGAAGTGGCGATGCAGCGCATGAATACCTAACCGTCACTCGACGGCTCACGTTAAAGTCAATTCCAGACGACTTGCGATTTATAAGCAGCCTGGAATACTGGCACACAAACGAAGGCAACAAACCGCAACTAATAACGAAAACACCGGCTTTATTAGCGGCCGTTCATAGCCCCTCAGGCGAACTTTTGGCAGTGCATAGGACGTATCTATCTCCCAGCGGCACGAAGTTCAAACCAGAGGCGCATGGGCTGCCTGCAAGCGCTCCGGTCAAAAAGGTTGTCGGCAGTATCGGCGGCGGTGCAATTCGCTTACACGAGCCAGGTGATACGCTGCTAGTTGCGGAAGGGTTAGAGACAGCATTGGCGGCGCATTTGCTTTCTGGTCTTCCGGCATGGGCGGCGGTAAGTGCGGGCAATATGGCAGCGCTTAATATACCGGAAAAGATAACAAGGATTTATATCTGCATCGATAACGACGATGCAGGACGCAAGGCCTCAAAAGCTCTGGCAGGGCGGCTATTGCGACAAGGTAAATCAGTCGTGTTTTGCGACGCAGAAAGCGCAGGAGCATTGCCAAAAGGCGATTACGCAGACGTTCTAGACAGGATGAGAAAGGCATGCTAGAGACCGAGAATCCCAAAGAAATAGTTAGCTTCGAGAGTACAACGACGCCAGCCGAACCTTGGCTAGAAGCGGGCGAACTTCCGTATGGATATAGCATAAACAAGAGGGGCGTATTCAGGCAAACGGAGAATAAGCAGGGTGACATCAAGGACGAGTCAATTTGTGGTCCTCTTTGGGTTTCCGCAAGAACAAGAGGCACTGACGCGAATAATCACGGTCTGCTTCTAAAGTGGCTCGACAGTGACCAAACGCAACACGAAAAAGTGATAAGGCGCGGAAGACTTCACGACCAATCATCGACCCTGATTGTCGAACTTGCGAACGAGGGCTTAAAAGTGCAGCCGGGCAAAGAGGCTCTAGTAAAAACATACCTGAGCAACTGCGAGCCAGAGCAAGTCTTACAGTCAGTCGAGTTGCTGGGCTGGAATAGAGTAGATACAGGCAATGTGTATGTCAGACCGATCGAAGTAATCGCAAGAGGTACAGACCATCGCCGTGTTATTTTCCAACCCGCCCAACCCTGCTCAACCGTATCGACAATGACAGGGGAAGGAACCATCGAAAGCTACGGAGCCGACGTAATAGGCCGAATCCTCGAACAGCCTTACTTGCTTTTCTGCTTTTTTGCTTCACTATCTGCATCCCTTATGAAAACGGCAGAGCAAGAGACTGGCGCCTTCCATTTTTTCGGAGCAAGCACAGGAGGCAAGACAACGGCGCTGCAAATAGCCGCTTCGGTATGGGGCATTGGTGGTGACCCTCAACGAGACGACCAGACATTTTGCCGGTCTTGGAATGCTACAGCCAATGGGCTCGAAGGTATAGCAGCGGCTCATAATGACTCGGTCTTGGCGCTTGATGAATTGGGAAAATTTCAAGGCGACAACTTCGCCAGCACTATCTATAACTTGGCAGGCAGCAAAAGCAAAGAACGGATGGCGGCTGATTGTAGCCAACAGAAGAACACATCGTGGCGGCTCTTGTGTCTTTCAACGGGGGAAATATCAATCGAAGAGCGAGTAAAGGAAGACGGAAAGACGCTAAAAGACGGTATGAAAGTTAGGTTTGTTGATATTCCCGTTGGTGATTCCATGATTACTGGACTGTCACAACAAGAAGCGAGAGACCTAAGCGATACGCTTAAAAACGCAGTCTCAGCTCGAGCCTATGGCGTGGTCGGTCCTGCCTTCGTAAAAGGCTTACTTGAGCGCTTCCCTGACGATGCCAGCATGAGCGAAGAAGTAAAAGACATGGTTCTAGCGGCGGAGGGAGCCATAGCCAAAAAAATCAGCCTCAACCTGCCACCAACCGCCATGCGCGTGCTTAAGAGATTCGCATTAGTGCTAGCGACGGCGAGATACGCTCAAGAGATGTTTGATTTGGCTCTCGACGATGAAGCCTTAATTGAAGTTGTAATGAGTGTGGTCCGTCTTTGGCTAGGGGACGGACAGGCGTTAAAGACCGAAGACGATTTGCTCTCAGACAAGTTCGCTGAGTTTCTAGAGGCGAACGAATGCAATTTTACCGATGGCAACCCTATTGGAGAAGCAGCTAAGCCTCCGCAGCACTGCATCGGATATAAGCTCGACGGCAGACTGTACCTGACAGAAAAGGGGCTCAAAGAGGCTTGCCAAGGACGCAACGCCTCGACAGCTGCAAGAGTGTTGTACAAGAAAGGCGCGATAGAAAAAACAGAAGCGGATAGATATACAACCAAGAAAACGGTCGGCGGCGCTCGCATCACTGTTTATCTGATATCTGAGAATTTCCTGCGAGAAGTCAGGCGTTAATTGTCCCGTGTGTCCCGAATCGGTTTTTGCCTTCCGGGCGCCCGAAACACTTGCCCACCAAGAGATGCCCGTTCTGTCCGAATTGTCCGTTCGAAATAGCCGGTCCGGCGAAAAAGTTGGGCTTCACGAGGTTGTATATATCCCGCAAGTCGCGCTTGTATTCCTTGGATATTTGCGTCCCGAAATCGCAGCTCTAAGGTAAGACGAAGGGTATTACTACATAACATAATAAGAAAAGAGTACTACCCCTCACAGGTCCTCATTTTTCGATTCTTCGCTGGACCGACAAAAATCAACGGGCAGAACGGACAATACGGACATCCCATGGTGGACGTGGCTTTTCGGACTTTTCCATTTTCGGGATTGTCCCGTAAATTTCGGGACAATCATAAAGGGCAGCTCAATGTGAATCGGAGCGTCTATTTGCTTTTAATTTGTCGGATACAGATGTGTAAGAGATAAAATGGTTGGTGAGTATTCGGAGTTGATTTTTGTGGCTGGTAACAAACTTACCGAGGATGAACTGCAATTTTTTCAGCTTGTAGGCACAATAGCCAAGCGAGGAGTCTTTGAGTTCTCTCTTCTTAAAAACAATACTAGAATGATTACTTTTCCAGCACCGCCTGATAGTGGAAATGAAGAGGAACTGCCGTTTAGTCTCGGAGTACCTTGCAGCCTTGGTGTTAAGCGCAACTGGCTAGTTCTTCACGATGACCTGCATTATCAAATGACCTCAGAAGGCAAGGAAGCCTTGAGCCTATACGAGAAAGGGAAGTACAGAACTCCAAAAGAAACAACATTCGACTTATGGAGGAAGAAGGCGCTCGACAATTGGTTCATAGCTTCAATTGCGCTTTTAGTACTTGCCTTAGGGACTCTTTTTACGACTTTGAACCAAGGACTGGAGCTGTTTCAGAAGCTCCAAGAGCGAAAGCAGTGAAAAGCTGATAAGGGATGACTGAGTCTGAAGAGACTTACAAAATCAAAGAGCGTTATGCCCGATATTTTGCGACTATTGGAAACTATAGCTCGACGCTACAAGCCCAATCCGGAAATAGGTGAGGCTTGAAGGTAACATAAAGCTTACAAGTGGTTTTGGAATCTCGGACTAATGATTTGTCTTTCGGAAGGACTAAAAGCCACAAAGAGTATAAAGAGACCCGAGGGGTGACAACGATGCCGGCTTCCACTGAAGATGAGATGACACTTCCACTTGCGATTGAGTGCACGAAAGATTCATGTGCGCTAGTTGGCTTAGTTACTCTTTTGACTGACAATCGTTTAGTGATTAACTGGTTCGGAGCAACTTTTGACCTTTTCCCTGGAGACCTCCTGCGACTGCTTGCGCTGTTAATATGGGGCGGATACTTCTTCTATTGGTTAAAAAGTCGAAGACCGAAATGATGCTTAGCCTAGGTGGCTCAAGTAACTACTGGCAAGAATTGAAGCGCCATATAATAGCGATTGAATTTATCCTTGACCCTCTTGCTGTTCTCACTGTATAAACGTTCAAGGACCAAAGGTGCGTTGTGAATTGAGTATCAAGGTCGCTGGTATGTTAAATCAGATTGGTTATGGTCAACTCACTATGTGAGCTGGTTATACACTGCTTGTTATTTCCTTATTGTTTGCAGTGCGGTTTGGCTTATTACTGCTTTTGCTTACCATAAGCCCTTACTCGAACACCGTAGGCGAATACTTGCCAATTCTGAAACTACTCAATAGTTAGCGTTAGAGTACCCACTTCCCCAAACCTATCAAACCGCTACAAATTTTTGTCGCGAGTCGAACGACATCCGGGGGTGGAGACGCAAGCCAGGGCGGGGGTGTACCCCCCTGGTCTACGCTTTGCCCTTCACCTCTACATGTCCCACACCTCGCACACCTCTCGCAAACATTGATGGTGAGCCGCTCTTGATGAATCGTATCTATTAGCATAGCCGCGAAACCTAGTCAGGAAGCCGTTCTTGTGAGATTGTTATCTCACGGGCGTCCGTTATGAGTACAGGCAAAGCGGACACCAAAAGCGGTATCACGCAGTAAGCGATTCAAGGCACAAAATTCGATAGGTTAAAGCGGACAGCAAGAGGGCGAATAAAAATGAGAGCAGTTATTTATGCGAGAGTATCAACCAAGGACCAAGACACCTCAAGACAGATAAGCGACTTGCAAGCATTTGCCTTACGAGCCGGATATGAAGTGGTCGCCGTAATGCAAGAGCAGGCATCAGGCGCCAAGAACGACCGCGCAGAACGGGCTAAGGTATTGAAGATGGCACAGGCAAGAATGATTGATGTAGTCTTAGTAACAGAGCTTAGCCGCTGGGGCAGAAGTACCCAAGACTTAATCAGTACTATGCAAGAGCTTCAAACCCGCAATGTATCGCTGGTTGCAATGAACGGCATGCAAATGGACCTAAGCACCCCGAGCGGAAAACTTATGGCGACTCTCTTAGCAGGCATTGCTGAGTTTGAGAGAGAGCTTATACAAGAGCGCGTTAAAAGCGGCATAGCAAGCGCGAAAGCCCGAGGCAAGAAAATCGGCAGGCAGCCAGGCGACAATTACAAGAGCGGCAAGAAAGAATCAAAAATCGAACAGCTACATCGCGAGGGCTTGAGTTTAAGAGAAATAGCCAAAGAAACCGGACTAGGCAAAACGACAATAGCCGAGACAATAAAGCGGCTAAAGGCGGAACAGGCGGGAGAAACAGCAGCATAAGCGGCACATAACACACGACAGTAGGAGGCATCGATTAGCGGTGGCTCCTTTGCCCTATACGGGCTTTCTTCGCTCAATCCTTGCCATCACAAGTAGTGGCTTGGAAGGGTGGCTAGAATCGCCTTATAGATGGCTCAGTCAAATCAGAACCTATGCCAGAAATCCATAGGAGCTAAGCCCGCAAATGTAATGTAGTTAGGCATCGAGCCAGCAACGCAAAAAAAGTAGGCAGGTATAGGTTTTTCTTCCGAAAACCTTACTATTGACGATTTAACGCATTTATTTGCATATATTCGGATGTTTGCAAATATATGACCGCTATCAGGAATCGCCCTATTGTTATAAAGAGCTACCGATTAACCCTAAGTTTACTTGGTTATGGGAAAATTCATGCGGAATGCATGCGGAAATAAGAAAATCGCCACCCCCATAAAGAGTGACGATTTATTCGGAAACGCTGTTTCCATCAATATGCCTGCCCGGTAGGATTCGAACCTACGACCTCATGGTTCGTAGCCATGCGCTCTATCCAGCTGGGCTACGGGCAGAAGAATTTCATATTACCACGAAGATTATTGCTGACAGTTGTCGGGTGCGTAAAGGTTACAAGGAGTAAAGCTTACCCGAAAGAACCTACCCAAAAGAACCTAGCCGAAAGAGCCTAGCCGAAAGAACCTACCCAAAAGAACTTATATAGAGTAAAGCTTGCCAGGGAGAAACTTGCCCGCACTATTGCCCATTGCGGCGTTTCGACCAGTGCAGAACACTACCCCTGACATTGGTCGAACTGTTCATCCCCGACCCGGCGGAGCCGCCTTCGGCAATGCCGACATTGGACTGTTCCAGGGGCAAGTTGGCCGAGGCAGCCGGGCTATAACCTTTATAGGTGTTGTAAGCCGAAACTTGGTTTGAAGCAGAAGGTTTGCCAGCGGGCTTGCTTCCTGAACTTTTGCCGCTGCCACCGCCTTTGCTCTTGGTGGACTTTTTCTTGCCCATATTGAGTGCTTTGGCCGTGAGGCTGTTTGGTCCGCCCGGTGTGGCTGCCGGTTGTAAGGGCACGCCGTTGTTCACTTTAGGCAAAAGCGATGGATTGTATTGGGGCAAATTAGAGCTGTAAGACTGAAAACCGGCTCTTTGCAGTGGCGCCCCACCGCCGACATTGCTGCTAAAGCCGGCCTGACCGGCCGGTACTACTTGTCCAGCTGAATTGCGCACCACTGGTCCGTCATCAATGATTTGATACTGTCTTCTCGACATGTAAAAGCCTGATGCGTCAGGCAAATCTTCGCGGCGACCTTTAGTAAATTGCGCTTCTGCCGACTCGGTTGCCATGGTGAATAGAGCCGACAGGGCCAGAACCAGCCGCAATACAAGAACAAGCGAGCTTGAGGCTTTGGTGAAATTGAGTATTCTGGTCTGAGACATTATTGCTACCACTTTGGTCTATTGTGTTGGTCTGTTGTGTTGGTCTGTTGTATTGGTTTAGGGTGCCGCGATTGTCGTTGATTTCTTCAGGCTAACCCATAGTGCCAGTTTAATTACTCTTAAACGGCAATGTCAAGCGAAAAGGCTTCTTCTTGCGGTTTTGAGCGATTTTGCCCGCTTTGCCTGCTTCACTTTAATTCAAATGAAACGGGTTTGCGGTTCAGCCTGAATTCGAGACAATTTATGGCTGCCAAGTACATGATAGACTAAGCCGGTCTATTTTGCAGGCACTTTACCTGCTTAGAGCAGGGCATTTTTAGAGCAGGGCAATAAACTGATGGGCACAATGAGTCTTACCAAAGAAACCAACCGCAATGTCGACACCAAGAGCCTCGGCATCATCGCCGGCGAGGGCAAGCTGCCTTCTCTGGTGGCGCAATCTGCCAAGGCTAGAGGCTTTAGTGTGGTCGGTCTGGCTCTTTCAGAGGATGCCCGCGACTTAATCGAGCCCCATGCCGACAAAACCTTTCTTATTGCTCCAGGTCAATTGGGGCGCAACCTCGGACTTTTCAAGAAAGAGGGTTGCGGTTGCGCCGTATTTATTGGCAAAGTGCCCAAGCTCAACTTGCTGAGGCAGTTGCACAAACTTGATTGGACAGCTATTCGCGAGCTTTCAAAGTTACCCAATTTCAATGACGACACAATCCAGAATCATATGGGTGATCTCATGGAAGCTATGGGCGTCCAAGTGCTCACCCAGCGTGAATTCCTTTCTCATCTCTTTCCCGAGATTGGTTCAATGACCAGTCGCCAATTGAGCGCTGAAGACTATGCCGATATCGAGTTCGGCATGGGCGTTGCCCGTGAAATAGCTAGATTGGATATCGGTCAAACTGTTGTGGTGCGCAATCGTATGGTTGTGGCAATTGAAGCCATCGAGGGCACCGACGAGACAATCAGAAGAGCAGTCAAGCTTGCACGCGGTCCTGTGGTGGTTTGTAAAGTGTCCAAGCCCAATCAAGATCAACGCTTTGATGTGCCGACTGTGGGCATGAGTACTCTGCGTTCAATGTTGAAAGAAGACGCAGCCGAAGGCGGCGCCGAGGGCAGTATCTTGGTGGTCGAGGCCAAAGAGACCCTGGTGGTGGACCGCGAAGAAATGGTTGCCTTTGCTGAAAAGCACGGCATAGCTATAGTTTCGGCTCCTCTGCCCGAGAAAAGCAAGTAGCGCTTGGGGGAAACCCTGAGTTTACTTCAGGTTTTGCTGTATTGGCAGCACGGCACGCGCTAATGGAATATTATGATGTTGTTCAGAGGGGAGACCGCGATGAGCCTTAGTAATCCATTTCTTAGACTTAAATCGAAATCGCCGTCGAAAGTTCGGGCTTCTCTGTCGCCGCGGTTTTTCGCCCTGCTAGCAGCAACCCTGGCTTTGCAGTCACTAAGTTTGCAGTCACTAAGTTTGCAGCCAGTCTGGGCGCAAAAGTTCGATCCAGCCAAAAACCAAGCTCAGCTTCAATCTAATAATACAGGCAGCGAAAACGCAGGCAGCGAAAGCACTCTTAAAGAAGATCCTCTTGAGGCTCTTGAACGGGCGCAGAAAGAGGAAGATCAGGCTAAGGCAATGCTCAACAATGAGGCTCTGGACCATTACCAGGCTGCTCAGACCTATATGCGCAATTTCGAATTCGACCTTGCCCAAGTAGAACTCAAGGCTGCCATCAATTGCATACCAACTCTCAAGGCTGCGCACCGTGATTTCGCCTTGGTCTCACTCTGTCGTGGCGATTTTGGCCGGGCGGTTTCTGAGCTTCTTATTGTGGTTGGCATAGGCGAACCAGTGCCGTTTTCTGAAAATCAGCAAGAGGCGATCAAAGATGAGGCCATGAAGCAACATTATCGTGCCGGTCTCAAGTTGGCGGCTGATTCAAAATGGAAGGACGCTCTCATCGAGTTTGAATGGGCTCTTTTTTACAGACCAGAATCTGGCAAAGTCCTGCGCTCTATTGCCTTTGCTCATGCCAGCGAAGGTCATTTCGATGAAGCCGAAAAGTTCTACAGCCAGAGCTTTTCGCAAGATCCTGAAGATGCTTACGGGCATGCCGACTTTGCTTTCTTGTTGGCGGCTAAAGGTAGTGCCGAAAAGGCGGTCGAGCAGCTTAGCGAAGCGGTTAAGTTGCAACCTAAGGTGGTGGCGCTGCATGTAGATTTGGGCTGGATGGCTGAGTCGAAAAGTGATTTAGAAAAGGCTGAAAGCGAGTTTCAGGAAGCTGTGAAACTGGCGCCCAAGCAAGCATCGCTTTGGACACATCTGGGCAAAATTCAGGCCCGGCGTGGTGATGCTGAGCAAGCCGCCAAGTCATTTGAGCAGGCTCTTGCCCTCGATGCCAGCCAGTTGGAGGCGCAAAGCGGTCTAGCCGGTGTCAAGCCGGTGCAAGCTGAACCCGCAGCCGGTCCAGCTTCTGGTCAGGCTTCTGGTCCAGTTTCGGGTCAAGTTTCAGGTCAGTCTCCTGGTCAGGCTTCTGGTCCAGCTTCTGGTCAAGTTTCGGGTCAGTCTCCTGGTCAGACTTCGGGTGTCGGCAAAGCAAAGCCCTGACCATTTGCGTAATTTCACCCATGACAACGGCTTGGCTATTGGTTAGGCTTCCTTTATGGATGCGGAAATTGTTATGGACCAAAGTCGCGAGTCGAAGCCCCTCAAGGCCGGCAGTCTCAATGCCGAGTTGAGTCTTGACGCCTATAAACTCTTCAGCGAGTCTTCTAACCGATCTTTAATCGACAAACCCGCCTCTAGCATGCCTCTTTCAGAAAAGCTTGCTCTTGGTGGCGAGATACTCAGTCGGGTTCCAGGCAAGACGGTGGACCAAATTGCTTTCGACCTCGGGCACAATCAAGGTGCTGTGCTGCAAAGGATGGGCAGTGGCGCCGCCATTGGCCTGGCGGGTACTGCGCTGCTGCGCTTTGCACCGCGCCTGGGCTATGTGGGTGGCGCTCTTTTGATGGCTAAGCAAGCCTATGATGGCATTAGTGGTCTGGCTGGCTTCTCTCGCGATGCCGACCGTTTATCTAGCGCCAATCTTAATCTTGCTCGCCAAGACTTTGTCGAGAAGAAGTCATCGGCCTTGGCTAGTGGCACAGCCAATTTGGTTGAAGGCGCGCCCGGACTCATCGGTGGTGGTTATGCTGCCACCAAGCTTTTCGGCACACCGCTTGTGTATAGTCGTTCTGCCGCCGTCGTCACCGAGAAACTTGTTGACCCTATTAGAAACCGTGTGGCTTTTGTCGGACCTGGCACCGAGGCTCTTCCTGCTTCTCTTGGGCGCGCCGATAAAGTCGATTTGCTGGAGATGGCGAAAACCCTTTCCGCCAGACCAGGTCATGTCTACAACGGTCGGGAAGCCGGTAGTGTTGTCGATCTGGCCAGCATGCGGCTGAGCCGCAGCAAGTACGGCACTGAGACTGGTTTAGCTGCCCTACCGGCTCCTAATAAGGCTGAAACGCTGACTTTTCACACCCATCCTTTAGCCAGGGGGGCGCATCCGGGACCGGAAGATATAGCTGCCACAAGCCATTTGGGGCTCATTTCTTCTGGCTCGCAGTATGGGCTTTTTCTGGGGGAAAGAGGGCAGATGCTGAGGCTTCTTAAGTCTGGTCAGGCTGCAGAACACAGCCCCGCCTTGCGCGCCCTTCTTTTTGATGAAAAGACAAGCACTGCCACTCGCCTCTTAGGCACTTGGAATAAAGCTGACCGGCACTGGGTTTTGACTGAGAGAAGTGGGCTCAATTACGAAAAGACGATAGAAGCTTTACGAAATCTTGATACCCGAAATAGCGAAAAAGTCTGGGAATTAATCACCAGGTTGCCTGCTGACAAGTCTTGAGGCGCATAAATAGCCACTTTTGCCAAAGCCAGCCTACTGTTGCGCCAAAGTTACTAAAAACGGCGCTCTAATAGTCTTTTGGGCACTTTCGATTATCATTAGACTTTGGCTCTTGCGGGAGAGTATATATGACAGTGCAGGCTGGACTTAAGGCCCACACCAAGTATCTCTGGTTTGATACTAAGAAACGTCGCGAATATATAAGAATCACCGATGAAGTGGCCCAGTTCCTGCAAGAAACCGGCATGCAAGAAGGCTTCATTCTTGTTTCTGCCATGCACATTACCGCCGGCGTTTATATCAATGACTGGGAAGGCGGATTGATTCAAGATATTGATGCTTGGCTTGAGAAACTCGCTCCGGAAGATCCTTCTTATCTGCATCATCGTACCGGTGAAGATAATGGTGATGCTCATTTGAAGCGGATTTTGATCAACCATCAAGTTACCGTTCCAGTGACTGCAGGCAAGCTTGACCTGGGACCTTGGGAACAGATTTTTTATGCCGAGTTTGATGGACAAAGGCGCAAACGCGTCATTTTGAAAGCTTTAGGAATCTGATTTTGAAAGCTTTAGGAATCTGATTTTATTGAGTTTAGAAGTTGAAGATTTACAGATGTGCTGATGTGCCGACCTATTTAGGAGATATTTAGATGACAGTTAAGGATAGAGGAATGGTAATGAAACGAGGCGTGAATGCCGATAGAGGAGCAAATCTCCGTGCCGATGCTCTCAAGGCTGTGCAGAGCCGGACTCCGGTGCAAACTGGCATTGATTACACCGAGACATCGGTATCTGATATTTTTGCCCAGAACGTGTTTAATCGCGCCACCATGCGCGCTGTGCTGCCCAAGAACGTATACAAGGCTGTGATTCGCTGCCTCGATCATGGCGAGCAACTCGATGCCTCAATGGCTGATATCGTCGCCAACGCCATGAAAGACTGGGCCATTTCACGCGGCGCTACACACTTTACCCATTGGTTCCAACCCATGACCGGTTTGACTGCCGAGAAGCATGACGCCTTCTTGGTTTTCAGCGGTGAAGAAGGTCAACCTAATCTGGAATTTTCAGGCAAGCTTCTTATTCAAGGTGAACCTGATGCGTCTAGTTTCCCGTCAGGCGGCATCCGCTCTACATTTGAAGCTCGCGGCTATACCGGTTGGGATCCCACCAGTCCAGCTTTCTTGATGGAGAGTGTGAACGGTAAGACACTTTGCATTCCCACTGTTTTCTGTTCTTATTCCGGCCATGCCCTCGATAAGAAAACGCCTCTATTGCGTTCGATGGAAGCCATTTCAAAACAGGCTGTCAGACTGCTCAATCTGCTCGGCAATGATTCCAAACGAGTCACTTGCACGGTCGGTGCTGAGCAAGAATATTTCTTGATTGATGATGCTTATTATCTGGCTCGCCCCGATATCATCAATGCCGGTCGTGCCCTCTTTGGTGCTAGACCGCCCAAGGGTCAAGAAATGGAAGACCACTATTGGGGTTCAATCAAAGAGCGCGTCCTCGCCTTTATGATGGACACTGAAGCTGAACTCTATAAACTTGGCGTACCGGTCAAAACAAGACACAACGAAGTTGCCCCTGCGCAGTTTGAAGTGGCGCCTGTATTTGAAACCAGCAACCTGGCCACCGACCACAATATGCTGCTCATGGAAGTCTTCCGTAATACCGCTCGCAAGCATGGTTTGCGCTGTCTCTTCCACGAGAAGCCCTTCAGCGGCGTGAACGGCAGCGGTAAGCACAATAACTGGTCTATGGCTGACGAGCGCGGCAATAACCTGCTTGACCCCGGACATACGCCGCAAGACAATCAACAGTTTGTGACTGTGTTGTCCGCTGTTATTCGCGCCGTCAATAAATACGGACATCTGCTCAGAGCTTCTATCGCTTTTGCCGGTAACGACCACCGCCTAGGCGCCAACGAAGCTCCGCCAGCCATCATGAGCATCTATCTCGGTGATAAGTTGACCCAGGTAGTTGAAGCCCTGATAAGCGGCAAAAAAGAGATATCGGTGCAGTCGGGAACCTTGCAGTTCGGTGTTACCTCTTTGCCTGAGTTGCCTCGTGACGATTCGGACAGAAACAGAACTTCGCCCTTTGCCTTCACCGGCAACAAGTTCGAGTTTAGAGCCGTCGGATCTAGCCAGTCGATTGCTTGGCCCAATGCCGTGCTCAATACCATTGTTGCTGAATCACTCGATTATGTTGCTAGCGAGATCGAGAAATTGGTCAAGTCTGGCACCGATCTTGGTGTTGCCGTTGAGAAAGTTGTGCGTGAAACCCTAAGCGAGAACAAACGCATTCTTTTTAATGGTGACAACTATAGTCGTGAATGGCATGAAGAAGCTGAAAGACGCGGCTTGCCCAATCTCAAGACCACACCCGAGGCTCTGCCTTGCCTGGTCGATAAAGAAACTTTGGCTCTCTTCAAAAAGTACGAAGTGCTTGAGAATGAAGAACTGGTCAGCCGCTATCACATCAACCTCGAGGCCTATTGCAAGACAGTAAATATCGAGTCATTGCTTACAGCAAATATGGCTCGCACAATGATCTTGCCAGCCGCTCTTGATTATCAGCAGAAAGTGGCTCAGACCATCGCCACCACCCGTGCTGCAGTCAATGGCGTCAATCTCTCGACTCAAGAGCATCTGCTCAAAGAGCTTTGCGAAAAGATTTGCAGTCTGCAGTCGGCTATTGATAAACTCGAATCAATGGTCAAAGAGGCTCACCATGAAGAATCAGGCGACCACGAAGCCGAGAATCTCAATCGGGCTCGTTTCTTCGAGCAGAAGGTGATACCAGCCATGAATGCAGTCAGGGCTTTTGCCGATGAGTTGGAGTTGATTGTTGATGATTCACTCTGGCCTCTGCCCAAATTCAGAGAGATGCTCTACGTCTACTAACTACTAAACTGGTGCTCCAAGTTAGCTCCAGATAGGTAGATTCTAAAAGGAAGAGGGGATTACTCCTCTTCCTTTCTCTTTTTTTTTGCTTTTCTGATTCGACAAAGCTCAATCTCTCAATCTCTCAATCTCTCAAGTCTTTTGAGCTGTTGAGCGTCTTATAAAATCGAGGGGACTTTCTGATAAGCACTGCCTGTGGTATCGTGTCTTTAAGATAGACTCTTGGGGCTAGTGACAAAGCAGGCTAATGACTGATAATTTGCAGACCGGCGGCAGCTCTGGTTCAGAGCAGTTAGGGGGACAACCCCTTAAGGCTGTTGATGCTGTTGACCAGTCTCTGGATGCTTTGGAGTCTCAGAAGAAGTCGGCTCAATTAAGGTCAAGCCAGGGCGGATTATTTAAGCCCGGGCCTCAGTCCCAGATTCAGAATGAAAACTCGGCACCTGATCAGAATGCACTGATCCCGGTTATACCGGAAGGTTTTGTATTGCCGCCTCCGGCTCCGAGACCTCCTGCTTTAGCTAAATCTCAATCAGATATAGCTAAATCTCAATCTGATTTAGCCAAAGCTCGGTCAGATATAGCTAAATCTCAAACTGGGCTAGCTAAACGACAATCTGGTTTACCCGATGCTGCTAATCTTTTTTCCGAAGCCGGCGATGCCTGTGCTGTAAAGCTTTCTGATGCCGATGCTGAAAAGATGGGTATATCAAAAGAAGTTTCTGTTGATAGTCCGGGAGGGAGTCCGGCGGGTCGTTCTGTAGGGGGAGCTGCAGGTAGTTCAATAATGGGGGCTGCAGGTAGTTCAGTAGAGAATTTTGTCTCACCTCGGCAGAAAGTCAGCACAGTTAAGCAAACGGCGCTGGAGCCGCCATCATCCAGCTCTGGACGGGTCTATTTGGCGGGACAAGCTTTGCCCTCACCTGAACTGCCCGAAGTCGACAAAACTTTTGTTTCGATCGAAATCAATGTTGGCAATTTGGAAACCAGCCGTATGGGGAACCTCTCTGATAGCGTCGATTCTCATGAGAAGCTTTCTCCCGCCGGAGAGAGAGTGCCTGTTTCGCCGGGCGCCATCGCCGGTCCTAGCCAGGATGAGCCGGACGAACTAGTCGGTACCAACTATCTTGGAAAATACGATCTGCTGGGGGTTTTAGGCGCCGGCGGTATGGGCGTCATCTATCAAGCGCGCCAGGTCTTTCTTGATCGAATCGTCGCCATCAAGATGATGAAGAACAAGTTTGCCTCGCCCAAAGCACGCCTGCGTTTTCACCAAGAAGCTAAAGCCGCAGCCTCTCTCGATCATCCAGGCATTGTTGCCATCAATGACTTTGGTATCGATAGCGAAGAACGACCCTATATGGTCATGGAGTACGTAGAAGGTCTTACGCTTGCCGACCTGGTCAAGAATTCTCAGGGCTCGGTGCTGAAGTTAGAAGAAGCCTTGCCGATCTTTATCTCTATGCTTGAGCCTCTGGCACTAGCACATAGCCATGGCGTCGTGCATCGCGACATCAAGCCAAGCAACGTTATGCTGGCGGTCAAGCCGACCGGAGGGGTGCAGGTCAAATTACTCGACTTTGGCATCGCCAAGCTGCGTGATATCGATGACAATACCATTCAAGATTTGACTCGTACCGGTGAGGCTCTCGGTACGCCGCTCTATATGAGCCCCGAACAAATTCGCAGCGTTAGAGTCGATAACCGTTCTGATCTCTATTCTTTTGGCTGTGTTATGTACATGTGCTTGACGGGGGCACCGCCTTTTGTAGGCGAAAACAAGCTTGTCACCATGGACAAACATCTTTCCGAGAAACCCTTGAGCTTGCGTGAGGCTTCTCTTGGTCTCAATTTTCCTGCCGAGTTGGAAGCTTGTGTTTTGCGCTGCATGGCTAAAGAACCTGAGGACCGCTATCAGTCAGCACAGGAGTTAAGGCAAGATTTGATTGCCATAGCCTGCCAACTCGGGGTGATGGCTTTGCCACCGGGGGTGGTGGCGCCGCGTTTGGGCGACCAAGTCTCGATACAGATTAGCCAGCTCACTTCACCGCCGCTTTCTACGGCTCTATCGCAGATGGTTACTGAGCTTACATCTATATCTTTGGCTGGGCTTGATTTCGATCCGGTCCCCCAATCAAAAAGTGTTACTGGGCAGTATTATTCCGAACCCTCTATTTATTTGCCGGTACCGGCTTCTCAAGCCCTCAATCAAACCCAAGGATCTCGCTTACCGGCGCCGGTCGAGGGGGGCTATGGACGCTACGCTGAGCAAGTTGGTTCAGTGCAGTCTGAATCGGGGCTGGCGGGCTCCAGATCTGACGATGATGTAGTCGAGGTGGCTCTGGTCAAGACAAATCGAACCGGTCTGGTTCTGATTGTTGCGGCAGCGGCAATATTTTGTCTGGTCGGATTGGCTGCGGTTATCTTCTTAGTGCAGCATTTTTCCAGTCCGCAACCTAGTGCCAAGAACATCGAGCCTGCGCCAGCGCCTGTGGTTAAGCGGGTCATCGATATCGACAGCGAAAAGGTTATAGAAGACCATACCGCCGATGACGAAATTGCCTTCAAGATTAAACGTAATCCTAATCTGACTTTCATTCGTATGAAAGAAAAGATTACCGACCGCGGACTTTCTTATTTGGCAAATAACGCCATGCTCACCGAACTTTCTTTGGTAGATTCGGAGATAAGCCCGGCTGGGCTGGCACGAGTACCGATGACTAGGCTTTATCTGCTTAGTCTGAAAAATTGCAGTATCGATGATACCTATACCAAAACTATTGCTGGTTTCAAGAACCTTAACAACTTGTATCTGGTCGATAATCCTGGATTTACCGATGCTAGTGTGGCTCCCCTCACCAAGCTGGAATTTATCGTGGGTTTGGATTACTCGGGGACCGGTGTTAGTGCAAAGAGTCTGAAGTATTTCGCTCGCTATAGCAAACTAAAGGCCCTGCAATTGACCGGGCTGAAACTGGATGATGCCGCAATCTCTGAGCTGGCTAAATGTCGCTTGCTTGTCCTTTTGGGGCTGGCGCGCACTGGCTTGACCGATAAGGCGGCACCGGCATTGGTCAGCCTTGCCGGTCTGCCTTCTCTGGTTAGTCTCAATTTAGCGGGCAATAAGCTAGGCGATAGCGTGGTAGAAGTCCTGGCAAAGTATCCAAATCTAAACACGCTAGATCTTTCTGAGACAGATATGACTGCCAAAGGTTTGACCAAGTTGGCTGGCTTGTCTAGCTTGAAACAGCTCCATCTTTACGGTTGCAAGTTAACTGCCGACGAGATATCAACCTTTAAGAAGGCTCGCCCCGATGTGAAGGTTGTCGAACAGCCTATGCCGGTCAGTTCAGGGCTGTAGGCGACCGGACCTTGAACTGCAGGCGCCCGGACCTTGAACTGTCCTGGCTACGACTCTTTGGACCAAAGACCGGGACTTTTAAGTTCAGCTTCTAAATACAGACTAAGTATATCATCAGTGGCACCGATAGTAGTGGCGCTAGACTTAAACTATATATGATTTG
>WBZO01002576.1_pt1 | contig 23133 bp, 9 predicted proteins | sample 5204261 | NCBI WGS metagenome assembly WBZO01 (sample SAMN12412400, study PRJNA552823) | activated sludge metagenome | isolation source: activated sludge from anammox sidestream of wastewater treatment plant... | place: USA: North Carolina | collected 2017-09 | reverse complement strand
TCAGTAAATGGCGGCTATTTACTATGGTTTGCGGACTGGTTTTATTTTTGGCGGTTGCGCCGCTGGCTTTCGGACAAGCCTCAAGCGCCCAAACCGCGAAGAAACGAGCCGCAAATACGCAATCAATTCCGAATGGCGCGAAGATGAAGTTTAGAGGCGTTGTCCTCACACGCGACGCCGATACGTTCACGATACGCGACCGGAGCCGCACGGATTATCAAGTTCTCTTGACGGACGCTACGAGCATCAAGACTTATGGAGGCTTCCTCCGCTTCGGCAAGAAATACGCCGTCACGGACATCCTGCGCGGGCTGATTGTAGAAGTGGAAGGGCGCGGCGATGCGCAGGGGCAGCTTGTGGCGGATAAGGTCAGGTTCAACGAATCGGATATGCGAGCCGCGATCACGACCGACACGCGCGTCAATCCGGTTGAGGAGAATCAGGAGCGGCTGTCGGGACAGATGGATGAACTGCACACCATCGCCGCCGAGGCCAGAGAAGAAGTGCGCGCGGCCAACGAACGCATCTCGGCTCTGGACGATTACGACGTGCAGGAAACTGTCACGGTGAATTTCAGGGTAAACAGCGCCGTGCTTTCACCCGAAGCCAAGCAACGACTCGACGCTCTGGCGACAAAAGCCCTCAGCGCCAAGTGGTATATGATCGAGGTTGGAGGGCACACGGACTCGACCGGCAGCGAAGCGAAAAATTTCCTGCTCAGCCGCCAACGCGCCGAAGCCGTGATCCAATACCTCGCGGTGAATCATAAAATTCCCGTCCGTCGTTTCGTCTCGCCGATGGGGTACGGCAAGACGGATGCGGTCGCGGACAACAAGACTGCAACGGGACGCGCGCAAAACCGGCGTGTGGAAGTCAAAGTGCTTCTCAATCGCGGCATGAGCCGTCAGCCGTCGGCGGCCTCTCCGCCCAAGCCATAATCGGTCCTATAGCGCCTGATGAATGGAAAGCCATGTGCCAGATGTAATATGCGATGTCGCATGTTACATCTGGCAAAGGATTGATTTCCTGAAAACGCGCCGACATCAGGCGGCAGCGCTACGCGCAAGCTCCACCTCTTCGCTCACCTTGGCTACCGCTGTCACAAAATCTTCGAGGTCATCAGGCCGCGCGCGAGCATAATCCCGTGCGAGACCAAGCAGACTTGTTTCGCTGGCTGGCCGGGGATGGCAGCGCAAACGCGAATTTCTTTTCTGGGATTTCGGCGGCCGCGGTGGGCAGCAGGCCGTATGAGGGATGAACTCAATCACTGAAAATTTCCGGACATTGCGCGGCAAACTGATCATCTGGTGGTTCAGATTGAATTCGCCCCGCCGTCGAAGTAAAGGCTGCGTGGGGACGATTCTTCTTTCAACCATCGCCGCGCTCGGCGGCAAACAACCGCCACTGGCCCGGCAGGTCAGCGAAGGCCCGCGCGCCGCGCGGCGCAAATTCGAGGCCGGCCCCTGCGACCAGGTCCTTCACGGCGTGCGAAACGAGCGTTTCCGCCGGCGCGGCGCATTGCGCGACGGCCAGGCCCAGTTCGACGGCGCCGCCGATCAGGCTTTCGCCCAACACGTCGCATTCGCCCGTGTGCAGCCCGGCGCGGGCGGGCCGGTCGAGACGGGCCGAAGCTTCCACGATGGCCAGCGCGCAGCGGATCGCGCGCGCTGGCCCGTCGAAAGCGGCGAACAGACGCGCGTCCGTCATCGCCAACTCCTTCCCCCTGTGGAGCGCGAGTTCGCGACGGACGTGGGCGCGATGCAATTCCTTCGTTTCCGTCGCGGCGTCGTCAAAGAGCACGAACAGGACCGTCGTCAACACGCGGTCAATCCGCCGGTCGGGCCGCACGCCGGTCAGAAATTCCTCGATCTCGGACAGGACCGCCTCCTGATCGCCGACGAAAAACAGGTGGTCGCGGCCCTCCAGCTCGACGTACTTCGCGCCCGGAATGAGCGAGGCCACAAGGCGCCCGCCCCCCGCCGGCAGGCAGGCGTCTTCGCGGCGGTGCAACACCAGCGCCGGCACGCGGATCGAAGGCAACAGGTTTCGCATATCAATCTCCGCGTTCATTTGCGTCAGCGCCAGCGCCGCGCCCGGACTCGCTCCGAAGCGCAGATACTTAGCCCACCAATCGCGGAATTGCGGGTCGCCGGCCCGGCTCGGCGCGCGCTCGGCCAAACCCACCGGCCCGCCCCACTCCCGCCTGATCTCTTCCAGAAAAGCGTCGTGCTCCTGCCGCGTGGGCGCCCAGGGGTAATCCTCCGATCGGATCCGTCTGGCGTAAGTCCCGATCATCGCCAGCGCCGTTGTGCGTTCGGGGTAAGTGGCCGCGAACAGCGCGCACATCGGCCCGCCTTCCGAAATGCCCAGCAGCGCCGCGCGTTCGGAACCGGCGGCGTCCATCACGGCCTGCACGTCCGTCATGCGTTGTTCGAGCGTCGGCAGTTCGTTCAAGGGCACGGGGTCGGAAAGCCCCGTCCCGCGCTTGTCGAAAAGGATCAGGCGGGAAAAAGAGGCGAGGCGCATCAGGAACCGCGCGAAGGAAGGCTCCAGCCAGAAGTGTTCCAGATGCGACACCCAACCCATGACGAAGACCAGGTCGAGCGGCCCCTCGCCGACCACCTGATAGGCGATGTTCACACCGCCCGTGCTGACGGCGTACTGCGTCTTCGGCCTGACCATCGTCGCTGGCCAGATGCCGGGAGCGATCTCAGCCTGAGGGATCGCGCCGCCCGTCGCTTTAACCGCGCTGTCGCCAGCGGAAGTCGAGGGCGGCAGATCATCCAACGCTTCGACCGCCGCGACGAAACGGTAGCCGCGCTTCGGGATGGTTTCGATATATTTCGCGCCGCCAGGGCCTTCGCCGAGCGCCTTCCTGATCTTGTGGATGTTCTGTGACAGGTTGTTCTCTTCGACGTACTGCTCGGCCCAGACCATCTGCATCAGGTCTTCTTTGCTTAAGACCTCGGCTTCGTGTTCGACCAGAACCAGCAGCAGGTCGAAGGCCTTCGGCGTCAGCCCGACAACCTCATCGCCGGCGAAGAGCAGGCGCTGGCGCGTATCAATCCGGAACTGCCCGAAGGCGTAGATTCGTTTCCCTTGATCACTCATAACCGCGTAAAGAAAAAATTCAGAACTCTATAAAGACGGCCCGAAAGCCGAGGCTCTATATTCACTCCCGGTGAGGAAGGAGAATCGTTTCGCAAGTTTCAAAGGGAGCGAAAAACGAAAACTTGCCATTGTTTCCGCGCATTTTTATTGGCTTGCGGATTGTAACTGATTGCCGCGCGCGAAGCATCTGCGGCAATGAATCAACCGGAGGAGGAGTATGAAATTGGAAGAGAAGAACAGAGCAGTCATTCAACGAATGCATGAGGCGATGGAGCGAAATGGGTTTCTCGCCCAGTTGGAGTTTTGGGCGGAAGAATCGCTTAACCACGGGCATCGGGCGACGCGCGAGATGATACGCGCGGTGGTCGAAGACATCGTCACCACATTTCCCGACGTCAAGCTCACGCCGATTACACTGGTGGCCGAGGGCGAATGGATCGTGGGCCGGTATGAGTTCAGCGGAACGCACCAGGGCGTGGGACGGCATCCTTTCGTTCACGAAGGACTGCTGACGGGCGTTCCGCCGACCGGCCAGCGCTTCACGGCGCAGCACATCCACATGTTTCGCCTGAAAGACGGCCAGATTGTTGAACACTGGGCCAACCGCGACGACATCGCTATGGCGCGCCAACTTGGCCTTTTCCCCCAGCCGCCACACCCACTGCCGGATAAACCCAGCCACGCGACAGCGTCGGGCGAGGCATTTTTCAATTCCAAATAAAGACTGCTGTAAATAGACCAACGGCGCATTTCACCGGGCCGGCAATGCGCGAGCATTGATTCCCCAGGCCAGACAGGCTTCAGTTTGTCGTGCGTTTCGGCAAGCGTTTTTTTCCGCAAGCGCTCGATAACCTGAAGTCTGTCGGACGTCCCGCATGGTGAATGAATTGACCCTTTGAAAGAGGCATGAAATGAATACCAGAGGACTCCGATACCTTACGCTTACTTTGTTTCTATTGCTTGGCATTGCCGCGCACAACCAGCCTGGTCAAGCGCAGCAAGCAAACAAGGCTTTCACTCCCGCGATTCCCAAGACCTGGGATGACAAGGCCATGGATTCGCTGGAGCTTCCTACGGCGAACCCAGCCGGATCGCCCAGGCATATCTCCGCCGATTACTACTACCGCATTCCCGTGCGGCCTATTTACAAAAGCTACCCGGTTTACACGCCGGGCAAAGAGCCGTCCGGTTATGAAGCGTGGCTCAAACAGCAGGAGCCGGAGACGGTCTTCGACGCCGCAACGCTCAAGACCGAGGCCGACTGGATCAAGGCCGGCGAGATCGTTTTCGACGCGCCGGTTTCGTATGACGTTCCGTTCAGGGTCGCCGATGTCCGAAATCCGCAATGGCACGAACAGATCGGCGCGCGGGCGGCCAAAGACGGCACGTTGCCCTGGTTTCGCTATGTCGTTCGGGAAAAGGGCAAGGTCGAACTGGGCATGATCTCCTGCGCGATGTGTCACACGCGGGTGCTGGCCGACGGAACAATCGTCAAAGGGGCGCCGGCAAATTTCCCCTTTGAACAGGCCGCCGCTCTCTTTATGCCGCTGGGCTTCACGCCGGAACGGGCGCGCGCCTTTGAGCAATCGTTTTTTGGCGCTCCCTGGATCAAGCCCGATCCGCTGGCCGGACTTGAGCAAGTGTCGCTCGATCAGATTGCCGAATGGCACGCGGCGATTCCGTCCGGCGTGATCGGCCGTCACGGAACCAACCCGCTCTATCCGGCCCAGATTCCCAACCTGATCGGCGTCAAAGATCAAAAGTACCTCGATCACACGGGGCTGCAACTCCATCGCTCGGTCGGGGATCTGATGCGTTACTCCGCGTTGAACCAGGGGGCCGACAGGCTGTCGAGCTACGGCGGATTCATCCCCGCCGCGCGCGATTTCCGCACGCGGCCCGATCCTTCAACGCAGCTCCGTTATAGCGACGAGCAACTTTACGCGCTGGCGCTTTACCTCTATTCGCTCAATCCTCCGGCCAACCCGAACAAGTTCGATGCAGTGGCGCGACGCGGGCAGCAGGTTTTCAAGCGCGAGGGCTGCGCCGTCTGCCATACGCCACCGCTCTACACCAACAACAAACTGACACCCGTGGACGGCTTCAACGTGCCGGAAGATCACCGGAAAAAATATGACATCCTGCCGCTTTCGGTCGGCACGGACCCGTCGCTGGCGCTCAAGACCCGCCGGGGGACGGGCTATTACAAAGTCCCTTCGCTGAAAGGCGTCTGGTATCGCTCACCTTTCGAGCACAACGGTTCCGTGCTGACGCTTGAAGATTGGTTCGACCCGCGACGGCTTTGCGAGGATTATATGCCGACAGGGTTTCGCGGCGCCGGGGTGAAAACGCGCGCCGTCAAAGGGCACGCCTACGGGTTGAAGCTTGCGGAGGCCGACCGGCAGGCGCTGATCGCATTTCTGAAAACTTTGTGAAAAAGCAATGGGAGCAATGGGAGCGATGAGAGCGATAGGTAAGACGAAGGCAACGGTAATGATGAATAGATTCGTTGCAAAAAAATTTCTGGTTTTAGTTTTGCTCGCGGCTTCGTTGCTGGCGCCTGCGGCTGACGCCCAACAACCGTCCGCTCCGAGCGGCGGCGCGCAACAGGTCGCGCAAGATGGCGCCGGCGAACAGCGGCCTCCCGCCGCCGAACCTTTCGTCCGCACCGAACTCTTCTTCGGCGCCGAGAAGCCGGACGGCACTGAGATCGGCAAAGACGAATTTCGCCGGTTCCTCAAAGAAGAGATCACGCGGCGTTTTCCCGACGGGTTGACAGTCTTAACCGGCACGGGCCAGTTCCGCGACGCCGAGAACGACAAGATCATTCGCGAAAAAAGCATGGTCCTGATCCTGCTTTATCCGTTAGTCGCGTGGAAGGAAAGCAACGAGAAGATCGAGCAGATTCGCAAAGCGTACAAAGAGCGGTTTAAGCAACAGTCCGTGTTGCGCGTGGACGACCCTCGGCCCGTGCTGGTCTCGTTCTAAACCAGATGCGAAATGACCGCCTCGAAACTGGCGCGCGACTTGGGGTCGGCGAATCAACGGTCATGCGTTTCTGCCGGGCGATTGATTACAAGGGCTATCAGGAGTTCAAGCTGCGGCTGGCGCAGGATCTGGTCAAGCCAATCGCCTACATTCACGAGAAGATCAAGTTTTCTGACAGCATCGCGCAACTCGCGCAGAAGACTTTTCAGGCCAACCGCTCCGCCGTCGAGAACACGCAGAAGGCGCTCGATCCCGAAATGATCGAGGTCGCGGCCAACGCGCTCGCCGGCGCCCGCCGGATAGACACCTACGGCGCGGGCTACTCGTACTTCACCGCGATGGACGCCAAGCTCAAATTCACGCGGCTCGGATTGCTGGCGGCCGCTTACGGCGACGCGCATTTGCAGGCAATGGCGGCCGCGACGTTGACGCGGCAGGACGTAGCCATCGGTGTCTCGCATTCGGGCAGCATCAAAGACGTGGCCGACGCTCTAAGCCTGGCGCGCAAATCCGGCGCGATGACTATCGCCATCACCAACTTCAGCCCGTCGCAGTTCACCAAAGTTTCAGATGTGGTGTTGTTGACCGCGTCACCGGAATCGCCGCTCGGCGGAGAGGCGCTGACTTCGCGCATCGCGCAGTTATGCGTGATTGACGTGCTGTCGGTGGCCGTCGCGGTGGCGATCGGCGAAGGCTGCCTGGATTTGATCAAGAAAACTTCGGAAGCGGTGAAGAAGAGACGCTGTTGAAATTACGCATCGCCCCTGTCTTTAGCGTTCGCGACGCTGATTAAAGCAGCGGTCGTTTGCGGTACTGATTCAGACAAGACTGGCGCGAATGTCGGAGATTTTCAGATAGAACGGCAACCGGGCGCAGGCGCAGAAATTTTATTGCGTGCGCGACGAACGCGAAGCGCGCAAGACGGGCTGGCTGAGGGATGGACATGCGTCTTGCTGTAGTTGAACATGATCGCAGTTGGCGGCTCGCGCTCGTCAGCGGCGAAGAGCTTTTCGATCTCTCGGGACTGCCTGACTGGCGCGGCGACGGATGCGCTACGTGAAATCCTGAGCCGTTATCGAGATCGCATCAAGTATCTGGACCTGGAGACTCAGTTTTAGCTATGGCGCGAGAAGCTCAGAGAATTACGGTTGAGGTTATCGCCTGTTCGGTCGCGGATACGATTGAAGCTGTGCGCGGCGGAAGGGGAGGATGATTGAAGGGATACTTTGCTAATTTCCAGTGGTTTATAATATATAATTCACAAATTGAGTGTTTACTTTCTGAAATAGCTATCTTATCATTCGGAATGTGGTTGCTTTCACCGGCGGAGGCGCTGTTATAGCAAAGTTAGCTTAATTAATAGCTCAATTAATAGCTCACCCGCCCATTTGAAAACCACGAACCCACGTAACTCAACCGAGATATGTTTCAAATAACAGACAGGTGAAGTTGCACCCCCCACTTTTGCTATTTTTGTTATAGGTGAATTTTGAGTCGCATTGCTTAGAGTTACGTGGTTTTGCCTGTGCTGTCAGCGTACTTTGCGCAGTTAAATGATGAAGCTTTTCCTCAAGGCGGAGATTTAGGTTGGTCTGAGGTTACCCAGGTAAGCCCATAATGCCCTGCCACAAAATATTCATTTCATTTCGCGCACCGTATCATTTCCCCCTCCCCGCCAACTATTTTCCAATAGGAAATCAGCAATTTGCAGTGTAAATAACGCCTGACGTCTACCTGGTAGCGTGAGGTTGAATCTTGCTTGGCGATATCTGGTCGCTTAGGCAGGGCTTTTTGCGCGCATCGTTAAGGCCAGTGACAGTCTCTGGTTATAGCTGGTCGCTACAGGGATCGCGCCTTGTTGCTAGTTTGCTGCAGCCCGGCATGCTGAGCATATGTTATCTCCGAATGTGGTGAAGCTGGTTATAGGAAATTCGCCACTAATTATTGAAGGGATGGAATTTTGAGTGGGTAAAGTTTTAAGCTCCGTTGCTACTATCCGATAGCAACGGAGCTTGATTGACAATACAACTTTCGCCGCGCTTTCGCGCCTTGAAGATGCATCGCCTAGTCAGCTCGCATCGTAGCGCAAAGTCGGCCAGGTCTCAACTCCATTTGTGGACTGAAGCTCGATGCGTTTTGCCTCACGCACAGACAAAAAGACGTCAAGCCTGGATGACTAATCTTAGTCATCTTTCTTCAGGGACATTTCCGTCTTTCATCTGTCTTACACCGTGACTAACCAGTTGAAGCAGACAAACAGCTTCGCTCCGCTTATTGGAGATTCCTATCCACATAACAATAACAAACGCAGGCTCTTTCTGTATGAGGGGTCTGTGGCGATGTGTTGATCAGGCTCGGATTCATACGAGCCTGAAAACCGGAACGCTGCCTCGACACGAGGTTTCCTTTAAGGTCCAAACAGGTAGGGAGTGATGCGCCTTATGGCTGACCTTGCTTGCGCCTGTATCAGGGAGAGGCGCGCCTTCTGGTCGGATCTATTGAAAAGGCGAACAGAGTATCGGATGACAGGAAGGTGGCCCAAATGCGACGAGTATCTTTTTTCAGAACAATAGCTTTCTGCTTTTACGCGATTCTTCCGGTTTTAACTTCGGCCCCCGGCGCTTCGGCGCAAGGGTCGCGAGCGGAGACGGCGAACGCTTACATTGATCGGGGAAGATCGTGGCTGTCGAAAGGCGAGCTTGAGAGAGCCGACGCTGACTTCAACCTGGCAATAGCGTCTGATCCCAGGTCGGCTCACGCTTACTACAATCGCGGGCTGGTTCGATACTTCAGAAAAGAGGTTGACGCCGCCTTCAGTGATTTCGACCGCGCCGTTCAGCTCAATCCGCGACTGGCCGAGGCATGGTTGAATCTGGGAGCAGCCTACTTTGCGAAGGCAGACCTCGAAGGCGCGATCCGTAGCAGCACGAAAGCCATCGAAATCAATCCGAAGCTGGTTCTCGCCTGGAGCAATCGCGCTCTCGCGCGCATCCGGAAAGGCGAGTTTGACGCCGCCATCTCCGATCTGGATCAGGCGATCAAACTAGACCCGAAGGCGGCGGGGCTATACGTGCATCGCGGCGCGGTTCTCCTCTTCAGGAAAGATTTGAGCAGGGCGGAAGCCGATTTCACCAACGCCTTGAAATATGACCCGCTACTCGCCGAAGCCTGGTGCGACCGCGGCCTCGCGCGACACGAGATGAATGATGTCAACAGCGCCATCGCCGATTATGAGCAGGCGATCAAGTTGAAGCCGCAACTGGCAAAGGCCTGGCTGAACCGCGCCATCGCCAGGTTCGAGAAGGGAATGAGGCAAGAGGCGGAGAACGATCTCGCCGAGGCGGTGAGGCTCTCCCCTGAACTGAAAGAAGCTGTGGAGCTACTGCTTCAGACACAAAAATGAGTAACAAAAGTAATACCTCCAATTCGATTGACAGACTCAGCGTCGCCATTATCGGTATGGCGGGACGTTTCCCCGGAGCCGGAAATATAGAGGAATTCTGGCGGAATCTTTGTGACGGAACGGAATCCATCTCCTTCTTTAACGACGATGAGTTGAAAGACGCGGGAGAAACTACCGCCGCGCTGAAAGACCCAAACTATGTCAGAGCGCGAGGAATACTGGATGGCGTGGAATTGTTTGGCGCGTCCTTCTTCGGCATCTATCCCAGAGAAGCTCAACAGATGGATCCGCAGCACCGGCTCTTTCTGGAATGCGCCTGGGAAGCGCTCGATGACGCGGGCTGTGTTACCGAGAGTTATGAAGGAGCGGTTGGAGTCTTCGGCGGCGCGGGAATAAACAGTTACTTGTTATCCATCCTTTCCTCAAACCCTGAGAGCTTGAGCGGGGCCGAAGGGTATCAACTTGCGATTGGGAACCATAGCGATTTTCTGACCACGCGGGTCTCTTACAAATTGAACCTGCGAGGGCCGAGTCTGAATATCCAAAGCGCCTGTTCGACCTCGCTGGTAGCAGTCCACGTAGCTTGCCGTAGCTTGCTGGGGCGTCAATGCGATCTGGCGTTGGCTGGCGGAGTAACAATCGGTTTGCCGCAAAAGAGAGGCTACCAATTTCAGGAAGGAATGATTCTCTCTCCCGATGGGCATTGCCGGGCGTTCGACGCCAACGCCCGGGGAACCGTAGCCGGCAACGGCGTGGGCATTGTCGTTCTGAAACGGCTGGTGGACGCCGTCGCCGACGGAGATCACATCTACGCCGTGATCAAAGGCTCCGCCGTGAATAACGACGGCTCTCTGCGAGTCGGGTTCACCGCGCCGGGCGTCGCCGGTCAAGCGGAGGTCATCGCCACCGCGCAGGCGATTGCCGGGATTGATCCCGAAACGATCAGCTACATTGAAGCGCACGGAACCGGAACCCCATTGGGCGACCCGATTGAGATCGCGGCGCTGACGCAAGTCTTCCGCGAGAAGACCGAGGCCAAAGGCTTTTGCGCCATCGGCTCGGTGAAGACAAACATCGGGCATCTGGACGCGGCGGCGGGCGTGGCGGGTTTGATCAAAACTGCTCTGGCCCTCGAACGCGGAATGATTCCGCCGAGCCTGAATTTCGAGCAACCCAACCCGAAGATTGATTTCAGCTCCAGTCCCTTTTACGTGAATACCAGGCTTTCCGAATGGAAGTCGGGCGCCGCGCCGCGTCGAGCAGGCGTCAGTTCCTTCGGCATCGGAGGCGCCAACGCGCATGTCGTGCTTGAAGAGGCGCCCGCGCTCGAAAGCTCCGGTAGCAAACGGCCCTGGCAGTTGCTGACGTTGTCCGCAAAAAGCGATACCGCGTTGGAAACGGCCACTGCGCGCCTGGCCGCTCATTTGAAGGCGCATCCGGAACTCAACCTTGCCGACGTCGCCTACACGTTGCAGCTTGGCCGCAAGGCGTTCCCTCATCGTCGAAGCCTTGTTTGTCAGTCTATTGATGACGCCCGAAGCGCGTTGGAAAAACTCGATCCCGGAAGAGTCTTTTCAACCGCGCACTCGCAGGAGCCTGATCATCGGCCCGTCGTGTTCATGTTCAGCGGGCAGGGCGCGCAATATGTGAATATGGGGCTTGACCTCTATCAGGCTGAGCCAGCCTTTCGAGAGGCGGTTGATCACTGCTCAGAATTTCTCAAGCCCCATTTGGATTTTGATTTGCGCGACCTGCTCTACCCGCCTGAGGAAAAAGCGGAGGATGCCGCCAGACTCCTGAATCAGACTCGTGTCACACAGTCCGCCTTGTTTGTCGTCGAGTACGCGCTGGCCATACTGTGGATGGAGTGGGGAGTTCAGCCGCAGGCGATGATCGGACACAGCGTTGGGGAGTATACGGCGGCGTGTCTGGCCGGCGTCTTCTCGCTGGAAGACGCGTTGAAGCTGGTCGCCGCAAGGGGGCGCTTGATGCAGTATGCGCCGGAGGGCGCCATGCTCAGCGTGCAGCTTGAAGAAGCAGCCGCGCGCGATCTGCTTGGCGGAAGGCTTTCGCTGGCGGCGGTCAATGGGCCGATGTCCTGTGTCATTTCCGGACCGAGCGACGCGATAGCTGAATTGGAAGGGCGATTGACTGCGTATGGCGCCGGCCATCGCCGGTTACACACCTCGCATGCGTTTCACTCCGAGATGATGGACTCGATCTTGAAATCGTTTGAGAAGGAAGTCGAAAAAGTCGCTCTCAAGCCTCCTCAGATTCCGTATGTTTCCAATCTTACGGGAAGCTGGATCACGGAGGCTGAAGCGACCGATCCTGGCTATTACGCGAAACACCTTCGGCATACGGTCAGATTCGCGGATGGCATCCGGGAGTTGTTGAAGGAACCGAACCGCGTTTTTCTTGAGGTCGGGCCGGGACAGACGTTAAGCGTTCTGGCGCGAGAGAACGCAGGCGCCGCTTCGGGCCGTGTCATTCTCAATTCCATACGCCATCCAAACGAACATCAACGCGAGCAGCAGGCCGACGTTTCATTCATCCTCAACACGCTGGGCAAACTCTGGCTTGCCGGAGTCAGGGTGGATTGGGCCGGGTTCCACGCGAATGAGCGGCGGCTGCGCGTCTCTTTACCGGCCTATCCATTTGAACGTCAACGTTACTGGCTCGATGCGAAAGAACCGGCGGTGCCTGGCGATGCTCTTCAAGCGGGCTTCCGCAAAAAGCCGGAAATCGCGGACTGGTTTTACGTTCCGTCCTGGAAACGCGCCAATCTGCCCAGGACGATTGGAGCGGCGGAGGAGAAGCTGAACTGGCTGCTGTTCAGTGATGATTACGGAATCGGGGATCGCGTGGCTGAGCGGCTGCTGGAACTAGGGCAGGATGTGATCAGCGTCAGGAGCGGCAAACAATTTGAGCGAATCGGCGAGCGCGCCTATGCGCTGAATCCGCAAGATCGCGACGGTTACGACGCTTTGCTGGCGGAGCTAAGCGAACTGAAGAAAATCCCGCAAAGAATAATCCACCTCTGGAACGTGGCGCCGAATGACCGGGTCAAGTCCGGCCCTGAATTTTTTGAAGATGCGCAGGCGTCGGGTTTTTACAGCCTGCTCTCTCTTGCCCAAGCGCTCGGACGGCGGAACGTCTCAGATCGGCTGCGGCTTTGGATCGTGTCAACTAATCTGCAGGAAGTAACAGGGGAAGAGTTGTTATGTCCTGAGAAGGCGACTTTGTTGGGGCCTTGCCAGGTCATTCCTCAGGAGTATCCGAACATCGCCTGTCAGAGTCTTGATCTGATCATTCCTGACTCGCGGCGGCCAATTGACGAGAGCCTGATTGATCGGCTCGTCGTTGAATTCCACGCGAACGTCTCTGACGAACGCGCCGGCGCTTATCGCGGGAATCACCGGTGGGCGCTGCGCTACGAGCAGGCGTTTTCGGAAGACTTTGAACAAAGTCCGATTCGTTTGAGGCAGGGAGGCGTCTACCTCATCACCGGCGGACTCGGAAAGATAGGGCTGACGATTGCGGAGCATCTAGCTCGGACGGCGCAAGCGAAGTTGGCGCTGATTGGACGTTCGGACTTCCCGCCGAGAAACGAATGGGATCAATGGCTCGCAAGTCACGGCGAGCAGGATCAGACGAGCGGCAAAATCAGGAAGCTGATGGCGATTGAGGAGGCGGGCGGCGAGGTTTTGGTTTTGAGCGCGAATGTCGCCAATGAACGGCAAATGCAAAAAGCGCTCGCACAGGCTTGTAACCGGTTCGGTCAGATTCACGGCGTCATTCACTCGGCAGGCGAAGTAGGGGAGAAGGCGATCCGAACCGTTCAGGAGATGAACCCGTCCGATTGCGAATCGCAATTCCAAGCCAAGATTCATGGCTTGAACGTGTTGGCCGGCGCGTTTCAAGGCAGAGAGCTTGATTTCTTTCTGCTGCAATCCTCGCTGTCGTCGGTTCTCGGCGGGCTGGGCTTTGCCGCTTACTCCGCAGCCAATCATTACCTTGACGCGTATGCCCGCAAGCAGAGTCAGGCGAATGGCGCGCGCTGGATCAGCGTGAATTGGGACGGTTGGCGATTCGATGAAGAGAATCGAGGCGCGGCCATCGGCGCCGCAACGGCTGAGCTGGCGCTCTCGCCCGAAGACGGCGTTGAGGTCTTCAAACGCGTTCTCTCCGTGGACGGCTCGTGTCAGATCGTGATTTCAACCGGAGATTTGCAGGCGCGAATCGGCCAGTGGGTTAAGCGCGAGCCGGAGTCGAGGCGCGAATCAGGAGCGAACTTTACCTCATCATTAGCTTCACGACCGCAACTGCAAACGACCTACGTCGCGCCGGGCAATGAAATCGAGCGGCGCATCGTCGAGGTCTGGCAAAACCTGCTTGGGATCGAACCGGTGGGAATCCACGATAACTTCTTCGAACTAGGCGGCAACTCTCTGCTGGGCGTTCAACTGGTGGCGCAGCTTCGCGGCGTCTTCCAGGTGGAACTTCCTCTGCGCAGCCTCTTCGAGGAGCCGACCGTCGCCGGGGCGGCGATGATTATCGAAGCGGCGATGGAAGACGGACAGAGTCAGATTGATAAATTGACTGAAGCGTTGAGAAAGGTGGAAGAGCTTTCAGAGGAAGAGGCCGGCGCGTTGCTCGCCGGGCTTGAGGCTCGCAAATGATCGTGACTGATCTTTATAAACAAATCGCCAATCTATCGAGCGAGAAACGCAGACTCTTCGATCTGTATCTTCAGAAAGAGGGCGTGAATCTCTCCGAGTTATTGATCACTTCTCAGCGTAGAGACTCCGATCATTTCCCGCTCTCCTTCGCCCAACAGCGGCTATGGTTTCTCGATCAGTTGGAGCCTGGGAATCCACTCTACAACAACCCGGCGGCTATTCGTCTCAGCGGACGGCTCGACCTGAACGCTCTGGAACTTTCTCTGAACGAGATCATCAGGCGGCACGAAATTTTGCGCACGACTTTTACGATGGTGGACGGCCAGCCCGTACAGATCATCGCTCCGAATCTGCGCCTGGCTCTACCGGTCGTGAACCTTCAAGGCATGCCTGAGCCGAGCGGTGATGTTATGCGGATGGCCACCGAAGAGGCTCGGCGGCCATTCAACTTATCCGAGGAGCCGTTGCTCCGCGTTACTCTGGCGCGACTGGCCGAAGAAGAGCACGTGGTCTTACTGAACATGCATCACATCATTTCCGACGGTTGGTCGGTCGCTGTGCTCATTCGGGAAGTCGCGGCGCTCTATGAATCTTTCACGCGAGGCGCGCCATCGCCGCTGCCCGAACTTCCGATTCAATATGTGGATTTCGCTGTCTGGCAACGGCAATGGCTGAAGGGCGAGAAGCTGGATGAACAGATGGCTTACTGGAAACGTCATCTTGCCGGAGCCGCGCCGACATTGGAATTGCCGGCGGATCGTCCCAGACCGGCGGCGCAGAGCTATCGCGGGGCTACGCGATTCTTCGACCTGCCGATCAGCCTCTGCGAGTCGCTGAAAGAATTGAGCCGTCAAAACGACGCCACTCTTTTTATGACGTTGCTGGCGGCCTTTCAAACGCTGCTCTACCGCTATTCCGGGCAAGAAGATTTTTGCGTCGGCTCTCCCGTCGCCAATCGCAATCGCGCCGAGACCGAAGGATTGATCGGGTTTTTCGTGAACACGCTGGCGCTGCGTTCGGATTTGTCGGGCGATCCCAGCTTCCGCGAATTGCTCAGTCGCGTGCGGGAGGCGACGCTCGGCGCTCTGGCGCATCAAGACCTGCCGTTTGAAATGCTGGTGGAAGAATTGCAGCCGCAGCGGAACAGAAGCCACACGCCGTTGTTTCAGGTGATCTTCGATCTCAACAACACCGTGACAGGCGCTCTGGAACTTCCGAATCTGAAGGCGGAGGCGCTTCAGATAGAGGCCGGAGTCGCGCACGCCGATCTGGTGCTGAATGTTATGGAAGACGGCGACAGGCTGCACGGCAAATTGAGGTACAACACCGACATCTTCGACGCGGCCACAATTGAACGGATGCTGGAGCATTTTCAATCGCTGTTAAAAGGCGTCGTCGCCGAGCCGGATCGAAGCATCTCGGCCCTGCCGTTGTTGACGGAGAATGAGCGGCGATTGCTGCTGCGCGAATGGAACCAGCCTGAGACAAGTTACCCGAAAAATCTGAGCCTGCATCAGTGGTTTGAAACTCAGGTGGAGCGAACGCCCGATAACGTAGCCGTGATGTTTGACGGCGAGCCGCTCAGCTACCGCAAATTGAACGCTCGCGCCAATCAGTTAGCGCATTACCTGCGCAAGCTGGGTGTGGGGCCGGATGTTCTGGTAGGCATGTACCTGGAACGCTCGCTTGAAATGGTTGTCGGCATTCTGGGCATTCTCAAAGCGGGCGGCGCTTACGTTCCGATGGACACGGCTTATCCAAAAGAGCGGTTGGCTTTCATGTTGGAAGATAGCGAGGCGCCGGCGTTGTTGACGCAACAGGCGTTGCTGGAAAATCTCCCGGATCATCGAGCGCAGGTTATTTGTCTGGATACGGAGTGGGAGAAAGTAGCTCAAGAAAGTAATGAAAACCTTTCAGTCGAGATGACAGCCGATGCGCTGGCATACGTCATTTATACCTCCGGCTCGACAGGCAAACCGAAAGGCGTGTTGGTTACGCATTACAACGTAGCTCGTCTCTTTCAAGCTACTCAATCCTGGTACAACTTCGATGAGCGCGACGTGTGGACGCTCTTCCACTCCTACGCTTTCGACTTCTCAGTTTGGGAGTTGTGGGGAGCGTTGCTTTATGGTGGACGGCTGATCGTCGCGCCTTATTGGGTGAGCCGCTCGCCTGAAGCCTTTTATGAGTTGTTGAGTCGGGAACGAGTCACTGTGCTAAACCAGACGCCATCGGCCTTCCGCCAACTGATTCAGGCGGAGCAGAAATCTGAGACTGTGCGAGATCTGGCGCTGCGGCTGGTTATCTTCGGCGGTGAGGCGTTGGAGTTGCAGAGCTTGAAACCCTGGTTTGACCGTCACGGTGACGCGCGCCCGCAGTTGGTAAATATGTACGGGATCACGGAGACCACGGTACACGTGAGCTACCGGCCAATCACCGCAGCCGACCTCGATCAGGCGCGCGGCAGCGTGATTGGCCGCGCCATTCCCGATCTGCGAATTTACATCCTCGATCAACGTCTTCAACCCGCGCCGATAGGCGTGCCCGGCGAGATGTATGTCGGTGGCGCCGGTGTGGCGCGCGGCTATCTGCGACGGCCTGAATTGAGCGCGGAGCGGTTCATCGCCGATCCATTCGACAATCGTTCCGAAGCGCGTTTGTACAAAACGGGCGACCTGGCGCGTTATCTGTCCGACGGCGACATCGAGTATCTGGGGCGGATAGACCAGCAGGTGAAGATTCGAGGTTTCCGCATCGAGTTGGGCGAGATTGAAGCGGCGCTCAACCGGCATCCATCAGTGCGGGAGAGCGTCGTTCTGGTCAGAGAAGACGCGCCGGGCGAGAAGCGGCTGGTGGCTTATCTCGCGCATGAATCGGGGAGCGCGATCACGGTTGACGATCTCCGGCGTTTTCTGCAACAGAAGCTGCCCGATTACATGACGCCCGCCGCCTTCGTTACTCTGGACGCGCTGCCATTAACGTCAAACGGCAAGATAGATCGTCGCGCGCTGCCCGCGCCGGAACAGTCGAGGCCGGAACTGAGCGAGGTCTTTGTCGCGCCGCGCAACCCTGTTGAGGAACTGCTGGCTGGAATCTGGGCCGACGTGCTGGAGGTCGAACGGGTTGGCGTTCACGATAATTTCTTCGACCTGGGCGGTCACTCGTTGTTGGCGACGAAACTGTTTTCGCGGATCAGAGACGCGTTTCAAGTTGATCTGCCGCTGGCCGATCTGTTCGAGGCGTCCACAGTCGCAGCGTTGGCTGAGCGCATCGAATTGGCGATGAGTTCGGCGAAGAGAGAAGCGCGGGGATCATCGCTTCCGCCGATTACGCCTGTGGCGCGAAAGAGTGAGCATCTGCCGCTTTCCTACACTCAGCAGCGTTTGTGGTTTTTGGATCAGTTGGAGCCTGGCAGCTCCGCTTACAACATTCCAGCCGCCGTGCGGCTGAGTGGCGCGCTGGACACGGATGCCGTTGAGCGGAGCTTCAATGAGATCGTGCGGCGGCACGACGCCTTGCGCGCGACGTTTCTCACGGTTGGTGGGCGTCCGGCTCAGTTGATCGCCCCGGCGCAGCCGGTGAGTTTGCCGGTAACGGATTTGCGCGGGCTGCCCGAAACACGGCGCGAAGCCGAAGCGATGTTAATGGCTGCTGAAGAGGCGCGACAGCCTTTCGATCTGTCGTGCGGGCCTTTGATTCGCCTGCGCCTGTTGAAACTGGGCGACGAAGAACACATCGCGCTGATGACGATGAGCCACATCATCAGCGATGGCTGGTCAATCGGAATTCTCATCCGGGAATTCGCCGCGCTCTACGAAGCTTTCACGATGGGGCAGCCATCGCCGCTTCCTGAACTGCCGATTCAGTATTCGGACTTCGCCGTCTGGCAACAGGAGTGGATGCAGGGCGAGACGCTTGTGGCGCAACTGGCTTACTGGAAGCGACAGCTTGCGAATCTGCCGGTGTTGGAATTGCCGGCGGATCATCCGCGCCCGCCGGTTCAAACCTTCCGCGGCGCGTGGCAATCGTCGCTGCTGTCAGTTGAACGAATCGAATCGCTCAGAACGCTGAGCCGCCGCGAAGGCGTGACGCTGTTTATGACGCTGCTGGCGGCCTTCAAAACGCTGCTGCATCACTACACGAATCAGGATGACATCGTGGTCGGCGCCGACATCGCCAATCGCAACCGGCGCGAGACCGAAGATTTAATCGGGTTCTTCGTCAATCAACTGCCGCTGCGCACAGACCTGTCAGGCGATCCGACGTTCCGCGAATTGCTCGGACGGGTGCGCGAAATGACTTTGGAAGCGTTCGCTCATCAGGACGCGCCCTTCGGAAAACTGGTTGAAGAGTTGCAGCCGCAGCGAGACCTGAGCCGCAATCCGCTCTTCCAGGTTATGTTCATTGTCCAAAACGCGCCGATGCCCGCGCTCAAGCTCGCGGGGCTGACTTTGACTCCTCTGGATATTAAAGAAGAGACCTCGGTCTTCGATCTGACCTTGTCATTCGTCGAGGCGCCGCAAGGACAGATGCGCGTGTTGTGCCGCTATAACACAGACCTTTTCGAGTCCGCCACGATCACCCGGATGCTGGAACGTCTGGAAGCGTTATTGGATCGAGTGGCGGCGCGCCCCGAAGCCAGATTGAGCGCCCTGAACATTCAGGCCGAAGTGGAAGCGAAGCGGCGGGAGGAGGAAATAGCAGGGCGTATGGATGCGAAACTGAAGAAGCTGCTGAGCGCGAAGCCCAAAGCCGTCAGCATGTCCCGCGAGGAATTGGTTAAGCTGAGTTACTTGAATCCGGAGCGGATGTTACCTCTGGTAGCTCAACCTAACGCGGACGCGGTTGATTTAATAACCTGGGCGGGTACTAACAAAGGATTGATCGAGGAACAGTTGATGAAGCATGGCGCGGTACTGTTTCGCAATTTCGGTATCGCTTCGATAGCTAAATTCGAGCAATTCGTCAGAGCTATATCGCCTGAATTAATGCAATACGGCGAACGTTCGTCGCCTCGCCACAAGGTAAGCGATTCGGTTTATACCTCAACCGATCACCCGGCTGATCAACCTATCGTGCTGCATAACGAGCAATCCTACACGTTAAGCTGGATGATGAAACTCTGGTTCTTCTGCCTTCAGCCGGCGCAACAGGGAGGAGCGACGCCTATCGCCGACAGCCGGAAGATATTCGGGCGTCTGAATCCGAAACTCGTGGAGAAGTTCGAAGTAAAACAGGTGATGTACATGCGCAACTACGGCGCCGGCCTGGGGCTTCCCTGGCAGGAGGTTTTTCAGACCAGCGAAAAGTCCGAGGTGGAAGCGTATTGCCGTCAACGCGCGATCAGATACGAGTGGCTGGACGGCGAGCGCCTGAGGACGCGACAGGTTCGCCCGGCGATCAGAAAGCACCCGAAGACCGATGAGAAGGTATGGTTCAACCACGCTCTCTTCTTCCACGTATCGAGCCTGGAGATGGCGACTCGCTCCTCGCTCCTGGCCGGGCTGACAGAAGATGACCTGCCGTTCAACACCTACTACGGCGACGGCTCTCCGTTTGAGGCTGCGACGCTGGATGAAATTCGCGCGGCTTACCAGCAGGAGACAGTGAGTTTCCCCTGGCAGGCCGGGGATATCCTGATGGTAGACAACATGCTGGCCGCCCACGGACGCGAGCCATATACAGGTCAACGGCAGGTGCTGGTAGCCATGGCGGAGCCATTCAATGCTGAGAAGGCAATCGGCGCGTATGTCTCAAACTGATGACGTCCTAAGCATTTCATAGGAAGTGTCGAGTATGAATGACGCTAAGAGAATAAAACTCTCGTTGCTTATTGTTATGTTAGTGTCTTCGGCCTTGATTTCAGCCCTGGTTCCTGCACAGGCGTCAGACGAGGCACGGACTCCTCAGGCTGGGCAAATGAAAATGGCTCCCCCCGCTGGCCTCGCCGTTAATCCCGATGGCGGCAAGGTTGTGAACGAAGCGCCTGATAGCCTGCTTGAGTTGGTGGAATTCTACTCCCGCAAATACTTCAAGTTCGCTCTCGACTACTTGTTCGAGTTCCTCAACTCACTTGGGATTTTCGCGCCGGATGACCTGGCGTCGAACTTGAATTCTGTTGACCGAAGCGCGACGTAATTCACATAAGTTGCCAGTTGAACGAATGCTGGCGAGTAGTTTGAATAGTTATGGATGTTAGTTTGCCTTAGCAGTTTTCTCGATAACAGGCGGATATATGAGCGATTCGATTTCTGAGTTTGTTAATTCGTATCCACTCTCACATGGTCAGCGGGCCTTGTGGTTTATGCAGCGGTTGGCGCCGGACGGTGTGGCCTACAATTTCACGCACGCGGCGCGCATTTTGACGGAGTTGGATGTTCCTGCTTTTCAACGTGCGATCAGGAAACTGGTCAGGCGCCATCGGACACTCAGGACGACTTTCCCCGTTCGTGACGGGGAGCCTGTTCAACGGATTCACGACCACATGGAGTTCCTCTTCCAGGTGGAAGATGCGGCTCGGTGGAGCGAGGCTCAGTTGAACGATCGCCTGACCGAGGAGACCTACCGCCCATTCGATCTGGCCGAAGGCCCGCTGCTGCGGGTCTTTCTTTTTACCCGATCCGCTCGTGAACACGTCATCCTTCTGGTGACGCATCACATCGTGGCTGATCTCTGGTCGGTGGCGGTGGTTATGTCTGAGTTGGGCGAGCTGTATTCGGCGGAAAGGGCCGGCGTTCCTGTGGCGTTCAACCCGCTACAATCGCAATACACCGACTATGTGCGTCAGCAAGCCGAGTCGCTGGCCGGCCCTGAAGGTGAACGACTCTGGGCGTACTGGCGGAAGCGGCTTGAGGGATCGGCGCCAGTATTGAATCTGCCAACCGACCGTCCGCGGCCGCCGGTTCAAACCGACCGAGGCGCCGCCGAGACTTTGAGATTGGGACAGGCCGTGTCGCAGGGGCTGAAAGCTCTGGCCAGGACGCACGGGGCCACGCCTTATATGACTCTGTTGGCGGCCTTCCAGACGCTGCTCCATCGTTATACCGGCCAGGAAGATATTCTGGTCGTTTCTCCGATTATGGGTAGAGGGCGCGAGGCGGCTAACCTGGTGGGCTACTTCGTCAACCCTCTGGTCTTGCGGGCGGATTTCTCCGGGGACCCTTCGTTCTCGTCTCTTCTCACTCAGGTACGACAGACAGCGCTCGAAGCCTTCGAGCACGGCGCCTTTCCTTTTCCGTTGCTCGTCGAGCGATTGCAACTGGCGCGCGATCCCAGCCGGCCTCCGCTGGCTCAGGTCGTCTTCGCCTGGCAGCAAACGACGCGTCTGATCAGCAGTCAGGCGATGGCTTCTTTCGCGCTGGGTGAAAAAGGCGGCGGGAGGCTGGAGCTTGGGAAGCTCGAGTTCGAATCCATGTCGCTGGAGCGCCGAGTCGCTCCTTTCGAGTTGACGCTGTTGATGGCCGAGGCGGGCGACGAGTTGGTGGCCACGATGGAATACAACACCGAGCTGTTCGACGCGCCTGCGATTGGCCGAATGCTGGGTCATTTCCAAATCTTGCTTGAGGGGATTGTCGCCGACCCGAAACGGCGCGTCTCGGAATTGCCGCTGCTGAACTCGCGGGAGTTGAATCAGGAACTCGTGGAGTGGAACGGCGAGCAGGCCGAAGATTCCCGCAATCAATGTGTTCATAATTGGTTTGAAGAAGTGGCGGAGAACAATCCGCAGAGCGCCGCCCTGATATACGAAGAGGATTCGCTCACTTACCAGACTCTGAACGAGCGATCCAATCAACTGGCTCATTACCTGATGAAGCGCGGGATCGGCCCGGAAGCGCTGGTCGGTATTTGTCTCGATCGTTCTTTTGAAATGGTGGTGAGTTTGCTGGGCGTCCTCAAAGCAGGCGGAGCCTTTCTGCCTTTGGACCCGGCCTACCCGACCGAGCGTCTGGCTTACATGGTTAAAGACAGCGGGGCGTCCGTCGTGCTTACGCGGCAGTCGTTGGCCGAAAGATTGCGGATTGCGGGTTACGGATTGCGGATCGAGGACAGAAAAAAACCTTCTGAAATCCGCAATCCGCAATCCGCAATCCGCAATCCCGAAGTGATCTGCCTGGACAGAGATTGGGAAGCGATCTCGCGTGAGAGCGTGGCCAATCCGCCGCCGCAAACGACGCCTGACAATCTGGCTTATGTGATCTACACATCAGGCTCGACGGGGCAGCCCAAGGGAACGATGTTGAGCCATCGCGGGCTGAGCAATCTGGCCAGCGCGCAAACCCGGGCCTTCAATCGCTTCCCGAGCGACCGAATCCTGCAATTCTCGTCGTTGAGCTTCGACGCGTCCGTGTCGGAAGTGGTGATGTCGCTCCTTCCCGGCGCCACGCTGGTTTTGGCCTCGCGGGAATCACTGGCTTCGGGCCGGGGCCTGTTCGACACGTTGCGCAAACAAGCGGTCACGACCGTCACGCTGCCGCCGTCAATGCTGGCGATGCTGCCGGAGGAGCCGCTGCCCAAACTGCATACGATCATCGCAGCCGGAGAGAAATGTTCCGGCGATTTGGCGGCCAGGTGGGCGAATGGCCGCCGTTTCTTCAACGCCTACGGCCCGACCGAGACGACTGTTTGCGCCTCGATGTATCAGTGGGAGGAGAATCCCCATCAAAGCCCGCCGATCGGCCGTTCGATCGCAAATATCCAGACCTATGTTCTGGATGCGCGTATGCAACCGGCGCCGGTGGGAGTTCCTGGCGAGTTGAGCATCGGCGGAGTCGGTTTGGCGCGAGGCTATCTCAACCGGCCACATTTGACCGCCGAGAAATTCATTCCTCATCCGTTCAGCGAGCAGGCAGGTTCGCGTTTGTACAAGACCGGCGATCTGGTCAGGCGACTGCCCGACGGCAATCTCGAATATTTAGGACGGCTCGATCATCAGGTGAAAGTACGCGGATT
>WBZO01002575.1_pt1 | contig 23142 bp, 13 predicted proteins | sample 5204261 | NCBI WGS metagenome assembly WBZO01 (sample SAMN12412400, study PRJNA552823) | activated sludge metagenome | isolation source: activated sludge from anammox sidestream of wastewater treatment plant... | place: USA: North Carolina | collected 2017-09 | reverse complement strand
ATTCCCTCAAAGGGGCTGTAGCCGGCCAGGTGGTGGAGTTCCTGATAGCGTACGGCGCGGCGCGGCTCCGGATCATAGATGACAAGATCGGCATCGCTCCCCGGTAGGACAGCGCCCTTACGGGGAAACAACCCGAACAGACGTGCCGGATTCTCTGACAGCATCTGGATCAGGTGCGGCAGCTTCACTCGATCGTGAAAGGTCGTGTACATCAGGGGCAGCAATAGCTCAAGTCCCGGCAGGCCGCCGGGCGTCCGGGTGAAATCCGGCTGGCTGGTTTTCTGCGCCAGCGAATAGTCGCAGCTATCCGTCGCCAGCACATCCACCATCCCTCTTTCGACATAACGCCGCAGCGCTTCTGTGTGGTACGCCGCGCGAAGCGGCGGTTGCAGGATGTAATGCTCAGGGTGATCGCTCCGGTAAACCGCATCATCCAGCAGAAGATACTGAGGGCACGTTTCGCAGAATACCTGCGCCCAGCCGTCACGATCGCGCATCTGGTTCACCGCAGCAGTGGTAGCAGCGGTAGAGTTGTGCACGATATATACGCGAGCCTGGGCCAGCTTCGCCAGGTAGAGTATGCGATGCGCCGCCTCCGCTTCGGCCTCAGCCGGGCGCGCCTCGGCGTGATAACGCCAGGCCGTCTTACCCTGCGCCACCAATCGCTGCGTGGCATCTGTTACAATGCTGTCATTCTCGCAGTGCACCATGGCGATCATGCCGGGCGGCATAGCCTGGAATATCCGGAGTATGGTGGCATCATCGACATAGTAGTTCGGACGGTACGTTGTGAACAGCTTGATGCTCGTAACGCCCAGATTCAGCAAATCGCGAAGGCTCGCCTCCAGCACCGCTGACTCCGACTCTGGCTTGAGAACGACCATATGGAAGGCGTAATCAATCACCGCTTCGGCGGCCTCGGCCCGGCGTGCTTCAAGGGCTGCTTCAAAAGGGCTGCCTATGATCTGGTTGGCAAAGTCGATAACGGTGGTGACTCCACCAAAGGCCGCGGCGCGGGTCCCTGCTTCCCAGCTGTCTACCGTCCTGTAAATGCCGGTATCCAGCATGATATGGGTATGGGCATCGATAATTCCGGGGAATACATAACAGCCGGACGCGTCAATCATGCGGGGCGCTTCCGGGGCGGAGCCAGGCGCGACAAGCCCCGTAATGCGCTCTCCATCTACTACCACATCCGCCGCAATTACCCGGTCGCTGGTCACCACCCGGCCGTTCACAATAACCAGTCGCTGGCTGTCAGTCATGGGGCGCGCTCCACAAGGTCGAGGGCAAGCCGGTTGTGGCGCTCAATGACGACCGGGAGATCGATTGTATTGAGGTGTCCATTCTCAATCACCACGCGCCCGTTGATCACACTGACGCTGACATTGGCCGGCGTACAAAACACCAGCGCCGCCACTGGATCATGCAGCGCCCCGGCAAAGCCAATCTGGCGCAGATCGTAAGCCACGAAATCAGCCGCCATGCCGGGCGCCAGAGCGCCAATATCATCACGCCCGAGGACGCTCGCCCCACCCCGGGTGGCCAGCTCCAGGACCTGTCGGGCGGAAAGGCCCGCCGGATCGCCGCCCACGCGCTGCATCAGCATCGCCAGGCGCGCCTCCGCCAGGAGATGGCCGCTGTCGTTGGAGGCAGAGCCATCCACGCCCAGCCCGACCGGCACTCCCTGCGTTACCATGCGCCGGATCGGCGCAATCCCGGAAGCAAGCCGGGCATTGGAAGATGGGCAGTGCGCCACGCCTGTCCGGGTACGCGCAAGCAAGGCCACTTCACCTTCGTCCAGCTTGACACAGTGGGCATGCCATACATCATCCCCCACCCAGCCCACATCCTGCGCGTACTCGCCCGGCTTCCTGCCGAACTTCGCCTGGCTGTAATCCACATCGTTCTGATTTTCGGCCAGGTGCGTGTGCAGGCGCACTCCGTAACTGCGCGCCATGGCTGCTGCCTCGCGCATGAGATCGGTCGTGACACTGAATGGAGAGCACGGGGCTAATCCCACGCGGAGCATCGCATAGCGCCGCGAATCGTGGTAGCTCTCAATCAGGCGTTGGGAATCGGCCAGGATATCCCGCTCCTCCTCAACGACGCGATCAGGAGGCAGGCCGCCCTTGCTTTCGCCAAGACTCATACTGCCGCGCATAGCATGAAAACGGATGCCGATCTCCTGAGCCGCCTGAATTTCGTCATCCAGCCGGCAGTCATTAGGGAAGATATACAGATGATCGCTGCTGGTCGTACAACCGGAAAGCATCAATTCGGCCATAGCGACCAGCGCCGAGATATAAATATGTTCGGCGCGAAGGCCGGCCCAGATCGGGTACAGGGTTTTGAGCCAGCCAAACAGCTCAACGTCCTGGCCAGCGGGGATCACTCGGGTCAAAGACTGGTACATATGGTGATGTGTATTCACCATCCCGGGCATGACCAGATGACTATCCAGATTCAAGACTTTGTCTGCGTGGGCAGGCAGTTCGGCAGTCTTCCCCACCGCCGTGATCACTCCGTCCTGGATAAATAACGCGCCGTCGGAAAGCTCGCGGCGCGTGTCATCCATAGTGACAAGAGACTGGATATGCTTTACCAGCAGTGTGCCCATTCTGCACTCCTTCATCAAGTGCACGAAGTGCACGGCACTATAGCACATGCAGAAAAAGTCAACAAGCATCCCCGATAATGGCCATGCCCTACCGGGGATGCGCCAGAGTCAGATTAACGTTTTGCCACGGCCAGTTCAGCGGCACGCAGGGTGTTCTTAAGCAGCATGGTAATGGTCATCGGACCGACCCCGCCAGGCGAAGGTGTGATCGCGCCCGCAACTTCCTTGACCTCATCGAACGCCACATCTCCCACCCAGCGGTATCCCTTTTCAGAAGCGGGGTCCTCAATCCGGTTAGAGCCGACGTCGATGACGATCGCACCCGGCTTGACCCAATCCGCCCGCACCATCTCGGGCCGCCCGACCGCCGTGATGAGAATGTCGGCGGCGCGCGTGACAGAAGGCAGATCCCTGGTCCGGCTGTGGCAAATCGTCACAGTGGCGTTGCGATGAATGAGCAGGAGCGCGGCAGGCAGGCCGACGATATTGCTCCGCCCCAGCACTACTGCGTTCGCGCCGGAAATCTGCGCGCCCACTTCCTCCAGGAGCACCATACAACCGTAAGGCGTCGCCGGTATGAAGAGAGGTTCGCGTCCCTTCATAGCCAGGCGACCAATGTTGACCGGGTGGAATCCGTCAACATCTTTTTCTAAAGACAGCGTGCTCAGAATCTTCTCTTCATTAATGTGATCCGGGAGCGGGAGCTGTACCAGAATGCCGTGCACTTTCGGATCGGCGTTAAGGTCTCTGATCAGCGCTTCCAGTTCCTCCTGGCTGGTGGAGGCGGGCAGTTCATATCCAAATGATTCCATGCCAACTTTGGCGCAGCGACGACGCTTCATGCTCACGTACTGTCTGGAAGCGGGATTTTCTCCCACCAGCACAGCCGCCAGCCCGGGCGTCACGCCGTGCTCTTCGCGCATCTTCTGCACGGCCTGGGTGATCTCACCCTGCATCCGATCCGCAACTACGTTTCCATCAATAATTCGGGCGCTCAAGCGTCTCCTCCTTAATGTTCTCCTGGGAGAAAAGGGCCTATACTGTGAGCATAGCATGACCCGATAAAAAACGCCTAGTGCTGTTCTTCATGCTCCTAAATGTAATTGTAAAGGGTTCCGTACAACTTTCCGACAAATATGAATCGCACAAAATCGCTTGTCAGGTAACATTAAAAGCAGGAGGAATCATCCTCTTTACTTATCATTTTCCGGGGAAGATATCGCGCTGGTCAACAGCGCGTCGCGCAGTCGGTTCTATTGCGAGTCGTAAGGTTGGCACAGCAGTTCATCCAGTGACTGCACCCAGCGTTCGTTCCCAGAGGATTAGGGGGAATGTGGTATGAGAAATAACGTCACGAACCGCTCTTCCAAATACACACTCCTGCAGCACCTGTGGCAGAACGCCCAGCGGCCCGCGCGAGGTCAGGCGTTGATTGAGTATGCACTCATCACTGTACTGCTTGTCCTGGCCGTCATCGTCGCCATGCTGGCAACAGGGCCGGCCGTGGGGAATATCTTCAGCAATACGGTGTTCAACCTGATCGGGGCGCCGCAACCCTCGATCACGCCATTGAATCCAACGGAATTCTGGCAACTGGTCACCGCCGTCGCGTCCTACACTCCCCAGTCCGTGATCCTGCCGACTAACACTTCTGCCGCGCCAACCAGCACGCCAACCACAGGGCCTTCGCCAACTCACACACCGCTCACTCCTACAGCCACCCCGAGCAATACGAGCACTCCCGGCCCAAGCCCCACCCCGCCAGACATTATGCATCGCGCCCCATTCCTGGATAATGTCTCCAATCCTAACTGGTGGCGGCTGGGGAGCGATTCCATCTTCACCGGTTTCGAACCCTGGACGGTCGAGTGGTGGTCAACAAACTCAGGCACCCGCAACATTGCCCATGTAGAATCGCGAATGGCAGCAGCGCCAACCTGTACAAGCACCTATGATCAGCCTAATTTGTCTTTCTACTGGGGAACCGGCGGCCCGACCCCCGGCGGCACATGCAGTGGTAACCCGTGGCGCACTGACGACTTCGCTACACGCTGGACGCGAACCATTTACTTCCAGAACACCACCACCGTCAATCTGACTGTCATCTCTGACGACGGTCTTCGCGTTAAAATCGACGGAACTCTGGTACCTGGCCTGGGTAGCTGGAGCTATCACGGTGAACAGACCAACACGGTGCCCTATACCTTCTCTGGCGGCACAAATCACACCATCGTAGTTGAGTATTTTGAAGGCAATGGGTCCGCCACGATGGTATTCAAGATGAGCGCCCAGACGGATAACCAGGGAATCTGTAACTGGGCTATGTCAAGTGAGGCAGCACACAGCAGCCCCGATGCCTGGAGCGACAGTCCTGGCGGGTACGACTACGCCAATAACAGCCGCTGCTATCTGGCGCTTCGCGGGGCTGTGGACGTATCACCTGTCAGCTCCCCGCGCATGACCTTCTGGGATCGCTGGTCGCTCAATAACTACGATATCGCCTGGCTTGAGATTCGGGAGTATGCCGGGGCGAACAACACTGGCCCGTGGTTCGCCGTAAAGGTCCACGAAAACTTCAGCGAACAGCTCTCCTGGAATCGCCAGGCCTTTGACCTGACGGCCTACACCGCAATGAATACGCAGACAATGGCTACCTCAACCATTGACTGGCGTGGTAAGACAATCGAATTCCGCTTCATGCTGGAGGCCGACGCCGCCAATACTAGAAACGGCTGGTGGATCGACGATATCGCCATTGATCAGAACGAACTCCGGACGTACACCGTTGGCTTCTTTGACAACTTCGAAAGCGGTGATGCGAACTGGCTGCCCGGTGGCTCCTGGGCTATCACAGCGGAGCGCACCCGCAGCGGCACAGGCGCCTACTCCGACAGCCCCGGCGGCAACTATCCGGCGCTCACCAATGCCAGCCTTGAGCTGAACGGTATGATCGACCTGACAGCTTCTGCCGGCGTCACTATCGACAATCCGGAGCTGGTCTTCTATCACGCCTGGAATCTCGGTTCCGGTGACTCAATCTTCGTTGAAGTTTCGGCAGATCGCAGCACCTGGACATCCTTGACGCCTGCACGCCCTGCAGGGGCGCTGCAAACGGCAACCCGCAACGATGCCTTCGTGCGGGAGGCGCTCTCACTCAATGGTTACACGGACAAGCCATACTATCTGCGCTTCCGCATCAACGCCAATAATTCAGATCAGAAAGATGGCTGGTATATCGACGATGTAGCTATTGAGAATCACCCGACCGGTTACATGCCCTACCCGTTCTTCGACAACATGGACGGCGGCGCTTCAAACTGGTTGCCAGAAGGGGAATGGGCTCTCTCACCAGAGGCTGCTTACAGCGGATCTGTAGCCTGGTCAGACAGTCCGGGCAAAAACTACACCCACAACACCAACTCGAGCCTGCAAGTCGCTCTGCCGTTCCTGCTCACGACCGCTCAGGCGACCCGGCCAGAGTTGAGCTTCTGGTACAGACGCCACCTGACCAATGTTGAGAAATTCCACGTCGAAGTAAGTCAGAATAATGGCGCCTCCTGGACCAGTATCTGGTCATTCCAGTACGACGCCAGCACTACGGCTCCTGCCGAATCTCCTGGCACCCCGCGCAGCGCATTCAACCGACAGTTGGGGTGGGAATATGTGTCAATCAACATGACACCGTATATCAGTGATACCACACCCTTCCTGCTGCGATTCCGGCTCGATGCCCTGACAGACTACTCTGTCGCCGACGGAGTCTGGATAGATGACGTGCGACTGGGTGAGTACGTGGAAACGCCTCACAGTTTCCCGTTCTACGATGACATGGAAGGCACTACGAACTGGCGGCTGGGGAATATCTGGGCAGTGAGCAACGAGGCGGCGCATAGCGGCTCCTACGCGCTGAATGACAGCCCCGGCGTCAACTATGCTCCCTATACATATTCGATCGTGGAATTGAAGAATCCGATCAATATGACAGGGGTGACTGCCAGCAGCGCCTTCCCGGTTCTGACCTGGTGGGATCGCTTCCGACTTGGCACAAGCGACTTCATGCGCGTTCAGGTCTCAACCTGGAACGGCGGGAGTTGGAGCAACTGGTCTCCCTGGACACAGGTCTTCCAGCATACCTACAACAACGACACGATGTCCTGGACTTTCCGCCGGGTTGACCTGCGACCCTATAAGGGAAAGATGATCCGCATCCGCTTCGTGGTTGATGGCCTGCAGGATACCAATACCGATCCGGGTTGGTGGATCGACGACGTCGCCGTGGAGCTGTACCAGCCGCCGGTATTCGCTCAGCCATACACGAACACCGCTGACACCACCACTCACTTCATCACTGATGGGACCTGGGGGCTTGGCGAGGTGTTCTATGGCTCGGGCAGTGGCCCGGCAGTGCTTGGCCCTGGTGTCTGGCAGGGATACTTCTACGATCTGAATGAATGGCAGTGCGGCTCTATATCAACCCGCGCCGACAAGGCTTTGTCCAACGCCGACTCGGCTTGCGCCGGAATACAGTACTACACCTCCTACGGCCCCTACGGCATTGCCAACATCAACTATGTATGCGACAGCCTGTCCAGCCCGCATCCATCCGGCGTGTGCAGCGCAGTGTCGTGGAAACCGTTCAACAACTACGATCACGACAACATGGCGATTCGCTTCGAGCGTACCATCATGGTGTCAGATGGCACCTATCAGTTCCGGGTAACCCATGACGATGGGGCCAGACTTTACATCACTGATCTATCCTCTGGCACCAGGATACGGATCCTGGACGCATGGTACGATACCGGCCCCAGGACAGACACCGTCTCGCGGACTCTCACCACCGGGAGCTACAAACTGGAGTTGTGGTTCTATGAGGCCAGCGGCGGTTGTACAATCCAGCTCGATGTGCTTCGCCAGAGTTTCTCATTCGACGACAGCCCTGGCACCAATTACTCGTACCTCGACAACTCATCGCTCACGTTCAAGGGTGTCGTCAACATGACTGGCACGACTACCCCTGCCCTGAGCTGGCAGCAGCAGTACGATGCGGATGCCAGCAGCGGCGCGTGCATGATCGCCGAGGTTATGCTGCCCTACGAACCGAACCGCTTTGAGCAGTGGATCGAAGTTTACCGCCGGTGTGACGCTAAAGATACAACATGGACGCAAGCGCTAGCTCCGCTGCGCGGGCCAATCGAAACTGCGCTCGGCAGGGCTATCAACTTCAACGGTCTCCTGCTGACCTTCCGGTTCCGTCTGGATGCCCGCTTCACATCCTACACTGATGTGGGCTGGACTATCGACGACATCATCATCGCTGACTAGCTCTCACATCGGTCAGCACCCGTTCACAGACGTCGGGCCGTATCGTGCAACAGGATACGGCTCGACGCTTCCTGTCCTTTACGCCACTCCCCGGAAAGTTAATCCTGGCGCTCAGTTTGCCCGTCTGATAAACTTGCTTCAGGAGAGTTCACTGACATCGAAAGGACGGCCTTATGACAAAGGAAGTGAGCCAGCAAGGGCTTATCTTCGTGCTGGTAGGCCCGTCTGGCGCAGGCAAAAACAGCATTATTCGGGAAATCCTGAAGCAGGTCCCGAATTTGCGGCAGATGCCTACCGCCACAACCCGCGCGCTGCGTGACAACGACGAGTGTGAAGGGCGCGAGCACTTCTTCCAATCCAACGAATCGTTTGACCGCCTCATCGCAGAAGACAGGCTGGTTGAATGGCAGTGGATTAACCTGGATCGTTATGGAATTATCCGCGCAGTGGTAGAAGAGGCCCTCGAAAAAGACGAAGACCTGATTGCCGATATCGATATGCTCGGAGCTGTAATCCTGCAGCAGACATATCCCCGGAATACGATCCTGATATTTGTCAGCACGATCAATAAAGAGATATTAATTGACAGGATTCGCGAACGTAACTCTGAAGATGAAGAGAACATTGCTCGGCGTATCAGCCGGGCGGTCTCTGAAATGAAGTACGCTCCACGCTGCGATTATCTGGTCGTCAACGATATTCTGGAAAAAGCTGTGGAAGAGGTGCGCGGCATCATTTATGCGGAGCGAAGTCGCCGCAATGTGCGAAATACGCTCGTATCTGCGCTCATCCTGAATGACGGAAATGTCCTGGTCAAAGAAGGGACCAGCCACGAACTCCCCGGCATCAGGCTGCATCCCCAGGAACGCCCTGAAGAGGCGATATACCGCCTTACCCACAACCTGGGCGTGAGTAAGATCACCCTTTTTCGCCAGGCAGATGCCCCACAGGAGGGTGTCGCCCCTATCCAGTTTGGTGTGGAATTTTTAGGCAACATTGCGCAGATCAACCTGATCTTCGCGTGTACGATGGCCCCTCAAGAGGGTGCCCTCAAGCCGGGCTGGATATGGAGGCCGGTTGAGGACGTGCCGTTAGCCAGAACCTTCACAGCACCTTCCCCACCGGAGACGGACATGCCCTAAATATCAAGGTTGCGTACACTCTTGGCGTGGGTCAGGATGAAGCGCCGGCGCGGCGGGACGCTCGCCCCCATCAGCATATCAAAGACGCGATCCGCTTCTGCCGCATCCTCGATAGTGACTTGCAGCAAGGTGCGCGCTGCTGGATCCATAGTGGTCTCCCATAATTGCTCAGGGTTCATCTCACCCAGACCTTTATAGCGCTGGATAGAGATTTTGCTGGCATCCCCTCCCCACTCCTGGATTATCCGATCGCGATCAGCATCGGAATAGGCGTAACGGAAATTCTTACGCATATCCAGCCTGAACAGGGGCGGCTGGGCAATGTAGAGATAGCCGCTTTGAATCAATTCCGTCATATAGCGGAAGAAGAACGTCAACAGCAATGTGCGGATATGCGCCCCATCGACATCGGCATCCGTCATGATGATAATACGTTTGTAGCGCAGGTTATCCAGCCTGAAGTCCTCGCTAATTCCCGTCCCCAGGGCTGATATCAGGGCCTTCACTTCGTTGTTGTCCAGAATCTTGTTCAGGCGAGCGCGCTCGGTATTCAGAATCTTCCCACGGAGCGGCAGGATCGCCTGGAAGTGGCGATCGCGGCCCTGCTTGGCGCTACCACCCGCCGAATCTCCCTCAACAATGTACAGCTCCGAGCGTTCCGGATCGCGCTCAGAACAGTCCGCCAGTTTACCTGGCAGCGTTGTGCTTTCCAGCAGACTGGTGCCGCGACGGACGAGTTCGCGCGCTTTCTTGGCCGCATCCCGCGCGCGCATGGCCGTCATGCATTTTTCAACAATACGGCGGGCATCACGCTGGTTCACGTCAAGGAACTCAGTGAAGACATCCGCCGTCACTGATGATACTGCGCCGGCCACCTCCGGATTCATGAGCTTGACTTTGGTCTGACTTTCAAACTGCGGATCGGGATGCTTGATGCTGACGATTGCTGTCAGGCCCTCCAGCGTATCATTGCCGGAGAAGTTCGGCTCTCTGTCCTTAAGCAGGCCTGCCTTCCGCGCATAGTTATTGATCACGCGCGTGATCGATGTGCGCATGCCGGTCAGGTGACTTCCCCCGTCAGGCGTATTGATCGTATTGGCAAACGCCAGCTCAGTGGTTGTCGATGCGTCAGTATACTGAAATGCAATTTCGACACCGAGCACATAAGTCTTCTTTGACCCATCGTCGCCCAGCGATATCTCTCGTTCGGCAAAAACAACAGGGTGCAGCGCCTTGCGATTGCGGTTGACATAGCGGACGAAGGAATTGATGCCCCCTTCAAAGTAGAAGGTCATCTCGCGCGGGACCGGTTTGACACGCTCGTCGCGAATGCTGATAGTTACCCCGCGTGCGACAAAAGCCATCTCGCGGAAGCGCTGAACAAGTGTGGGGAAGCTGAACTCGGTCTCATGCATGATGCTGCGATCGGGGAGAAACCGTATCTCTGTGCCGCTGTGTTCATCGCTCCGCATATTACGGATCGCTTTGACTGGCTTCACTGGCTTGCCGGTGTGATACTCCTGCTGCCAGACTTTGCCTTCGCGCCGCACCGTCGCCACCATCCATTCGGAGAGCGCATTGACCGCCGAAACGCCTACGCCATGCAGGCCGCCGGACACCTTGTAAGCCTGATTATCAAATTTGCCGCCCGCGCCAATCCGGGTCAGCACCAGCTCCAGCGTCGAGATCTTCTCCGTCGGGTGTTCGCCCACCGGAATGCCAACCCCGTTGTCATCAACGGAAACTGAGCCATCATCATACAGAACTACTTTGATCGTGTCACAACGGCCGGCCAGCGCTTCGTCGATGGAGTTGTCCACAACTTCGTAGATCAGATGGTGCAGCGCGCGTATGTCCGTCCCGCCGACATACATCCCGGGCCGGCGGCGCACATGCTCCATACCCTCCAGGTATTGAATAGTCGCTTCGGTGTACTTCAAACCGTCCGCCACAAACGTCCTCCTCAACCCGTGACATCATTATGTATACAGCCCTGTAATTTTAACTCAGAAAGCCCATTCGAGCAAAAGTTCTAGCAAGTTCCAGCAGGAACTACACGAGTAATCAGGAACCTCGCCAGGCGCAAATAGATACGCGGTTTTTTGCAGTTCGCATAGGGTGGCGCTAGACTAGTACCCTGCTATGGACCCGGGGGCACAGCCGGACGCTTCAGGCAGAATAGCGCGAACATTCGGCTGGCCTGTGCGATATAGGAAAGACAGGAATAGACACGATGACTGATCGATACCTGATCGCAGGGCTGGGGAACCCCGGAGCGCGCTACGCCAACACGCGCCACAATATCGGCTTCCGCTGCCTGGACGCGCTGGCTCAGAAATACGGCCTGGCGTTCAGCGCCAGCAAGGGCAAGGCTCACACAGCAAGTGGCCTTATAGAAGGGCATACGGTGTTGCTGGTCAAGCCGCAAACTTATATGAACCTGAGTGGACAGTCCGTTGGCGAGCTTGCCAGTTTTTACAAAATACCTCCAGAACAGATCATGATCATTTTCGATGACATGGACCTCCCCGTTGGCACGCTTCGGTTACGAAAAGGCGGCGGCTCCAGCGGGCAGAGAGGGATGAAGGATATCATTCAGGCGCTGGGAACACAGGATTTCAACCGGATACGCTTCGGTATCGGTCGGCCGCCGGGGCGCATGGATCCTGCCGATTACGTCTTGCAGCCCTTCGCCAGCGGGGATGAGGCCATCCTGGTGGAAGAGACGATTGCCCGGGCTGTGAGAGCTGTGGCCGACTGGCTGAGCGTTGGCATTGAGCGAGCGATGACCCTCCACAACAGCCCTCCTGATTCCGGGCTTCCCGGGAACGCTCCGTCCGGCGATACGACTCTTCCAGCCAGCGCGTCACCGCCCGCCTCTGTACCTGGCGCCATATCTTCCCAGGATAAAGGCTGATCGCGACACTATGCAGCTCACTGGCTTGCTTGGACATCTGCGTTCTATACCCGGTTACAGGGCGCTGCGCGATTCCGTAAATACGGGCGCTCCAGTTGGCGATCTTTATCTGCTGCAGGCTGCACGGCCATACCTGGTAATGGCGCTGGCTATCGACCTGGGCCGTCCGTTGGTCTATATCGCGGGTCGCACCAGCCGGGCTTACAATATGGCGGAGCAAATCCCGGTCTGGTCCGCCGGGGTGGATGTCATGCGTTTCGCCGAGCCTGGACCTCTGTTCTACGAATACGCATCGTGGTCAGACACCACAATCGGGAACCGGCTGGCCGTAATGGCCGCGCTCTGCCCGGCACCTTTACAGAAGCAGAGCAGAAACTCCCCAATTGTAGTCACTTCTGCGCGTGCTTTGATGCAGAGAACCCTGCCAGTCAGGGAATTCAGAGCCAGCTCGCGAACTTTGAAAGTCGGGACCCGGATCGATCCGCAAAAGATGTTACATGTGCTGGTAGGTCTGGGATATGAAGCGGCCACAATCACCACCTCACCGGGAACTTTCAGCCGGCGCGGGGGTATCGTCGATATTTATCCGGTCGCCCAGGAGCAGCCAGTACGCATCGAGTTCTTCGGCGACGAAATCGAAAGCCTCCGGCTGTTCGATCCGGCAACGCAGCGCTCCGATCTGACAACAACCGAGGTGACGCTGACACCGGCGCGCGAGGCCCTGCCGCGGCTGGCACCACCGGTGGTGGAACGGCTGAAGGGCTGGTTCGCCCAGCAAAAACACCCGGACGAAGACCCCGGCTCCACCTGGTCAGATGCCGGGGCTCTGGCGGCCGGTGCGGCCTTCTCCAATCTGGAATACTACCTGCCTTACCTGTATAGCCAGCCGGCCAGCTTCCTTGACTATATCCCGGACAACGCTCTTATCGTGCTGGATGATCGCGCTGAACTTCGTGAAACGGTAGAAGAGCTTGAGGAACAGGCGCTCAGCCTGCGGGCTGAAAAGCTGAATCTCAACCAGATGCCAGCAGATTACCCTCTCCCTTACCTGACCTGGGATGAGATACAGGAAGAACTTTCCACGCGCAGCGTGCTGCACCTCGGGGGAGAATCCGATTCTCCACTCACTGAGCTGTCAGCCTCTTTGGCGGGAGGCTTCACGCCCGGCCCGCGCTTCAGCGGCCAGATCAAAGCCTTTCTGGATTATCTGATCGAGCTGCGACTCGAAAATCAGACCGCTATCGTGGTTACGCGACAGGCGCAGCGATTGGCCGAACTCTGGGGCGAAAACGATGTCTACCTCAGGCCGGTAGAGCAGATTCTGAACCCGCCCGAACCCGGCAGCCTGTATTTTGTAGAAGGCGCGCTGGCCGAAGGCTGGTCACTTCATCAGCCTTCTGGCCCTCTTCATCTGCTGACGGATGCAGAGATCTTTGGCTGGAGACGGCCCGAGCCGCGCCGAATTCACCGTCCGCGATCCAGCGCACCGGAAGCCTCATTTGCTGATCTGCAGCCGGGCGATTTTGTTGTCCATGTTGAGCACGGCATTGGTCGCTTCGAAGGGTTGCAGAAGCGCTTCCTGAACGGTGACGAGCGCGAATACCTGGTTGTTCAATATGAGGGCACCGATCAACTGTTTGTTCCCATCCACCAGGCCGATCGGCTGGCCCGATATATCGGGACCACTGACCGCCCTCCTCACCTGAGCCGGCTGGGGACACCAGACTGGTCCCGTCTCAAGGAAAGCACACGGCGGGCGGTTGAAGAAATTGCGCGCGAACTCCTGGAGTTGTATGCGCTTCGCGCTAAAGTCAGCGGATACGCTTTCAGCCCCGACACGCCCTGGCAGCATGAGCTGGAGGCATCCTTTCCATACGTTGAAACAGAAGATCAGCTCCAGGCGATTGTCGAAGTCAAACGCGACATGGAGCAATCCCGCCCCATGGACCGTCTCATCTGTGGAGACGTAGGTTACGGCAAGACCGAGGTCGCGCTACGGGCGGCTTTCAAAGCGGTTATGGATGGCAAACAGGTTGCCATTCTGGTCCCCACAACCGTCCTTGCGCAGCAGCACTATAACACCTTTACGGCGCGTTTGACGCCATTCCCGATCAAGGTGGAGATGCTCTCCCGTTTTCGCGACCGGCGCGCGCAACTCAGTATCCTGCACGATCTGGCGGACGGACAGATCGACATCATCATCGGCACACATCGCCTGCTGCAGGATGATGTGCATCTGAAAGATCTCGGCTTGCTGATTATTGATGAGGAACAGCGCTTCGGGGTTACCCATAAAGAGAAGCTCAAGCGGATGCGCACCGAAGTGGATGTCCTGACCATGACAGCGACGCCTATTCCGCGCACCCTCTACATGGCGTTGACCGGCATCCGGGATATCAGCACCATCCAGACAGCGCCGGAAGAACGCCTGCCGGTCAGCACTCACATCGGTTTGTACGATACGGGCCTGATTCGCCAGGCCATCGTCCGCGAGTTGGAACGTGGCGGGCAGGTATTCTTCGTCCACAACCGGGTGCAGACCATCCAGGCTAAAGCCCGCGAGATTCAAGCGCTGGTGCCAGAAGCGCGGCTGGTGGTGGCTCACGGGCAGATGGACGAGCATCAACTGGAAGAAGTCATGCTGAATTTCGCCCGGGGCGACTCGGATGTGCTCATGAGCACATCCATTATCGAATCCGGACTGGATATCCCAAACACCAACACCATCATCATCGATCATGCCGATTGGTTTGGCCTGGCCCAGCTCTATCAGCTCCGCGGGCGTGTAGGCCGGGGCGCTGCTCGCGCCTATGCCTACTTCTTCCACCCCTCCCGTCACAAACTGACTGAAGAGGCGCTACAGCGCCTCGAGACCATCAAGGACTACGAAGAACTCGGAGCGGGCTTTCATATTGCCATGCGCGATCTGGAAATACGCGGCGCCGGTGACATTCTGGGGGCGCGCCAGAGCGGCCATATTGCGGCGGTGGGTTTCCATCTCTACACGCAGTTGCTCGCTCAGGCTGTGAAGCACCTCAAGCATGATCAGCCGCTCACATCACGCCCGGCTGCTGGCCAGGAGCCGACCATCACCATCGATCTGCCGCTGCAGGCGTACATCCCCACCGAGTACATGCCTGATATGAGTCTGCGTTTGCAGGTCTACCGGCGGCTGGCTACCCTGACCGAAGAAACGGCGGTCAGGGAAATCAGCGAGGAGCTGAGCGATCGCTTCGGCCCACTGCCGCCCGCTGTCGAAGGGCTGCTCTACCAGCTTCGAATCAAGATACTGTCGCAGAAGGCTGGCGCTACCGCTATCGGCCATGAGATGGAGCAGGTTTACATCCGGCTGCCTTATCTGGCCGAAGTCGACCGTACAGCCCTGCAAAATTATCTGGCGAACGGAGTGCGGGTCAGTCGAACAGCCGTCTGGATGCCGCGCAATCTGAATGCTTCAGAGTGGCAGTCGCGTCTGGTTGATCTCCTCATGCGACTGAACAGAGACGTTCGGGAGCCTGAGGCGCAGTAACTCGAAATGAGCGAGCCACCGTCCAGCCGGGGTTTCCCCCCCAGATCCGCAACAAGTCTTGTAGCCGCGCTTCTGGTCGCAGGCATGTGTCTGTTTGTGATCATGGCTGTCAGCGGCGCGCTGCTGGCAATCAGCCGCCGGCAGGCTCCGCCAGACATCGAAAGTCAGACGGCCGTTCTCGCGGAAATTCTTCCAACAGCGTCGCCACTAATTCTTCTATTGCCACCTCCCTCCCCCGGCTCAACCGCGCCGGCGCAGGTCGCGACGCCCATCCCGCCAACGCCTGTACCGTCATCCACGTCGCCGCCTGCGCCCGCCACAGCGCCGACCGAAGCAGCTTCAGAGGGCTGTCCCCATCCGGACGGATGGGAACTGCATAGCGTACAGCCGGGAGAGACTCTGTTCGCCTATGTTCTGGGCGCAGGCGGAAGCATCACCACAGATCAGCTTCGCGAGGCCAACTGTCTCAGCAGCGATCTGCTGCTCATCGGCCAGTCACTGTACCTGCCGGCGGGCGCTGCTGAAAACGCCCCTCCCAGCGAGCCATTCGCGGCGCCAGCCGCTGCGGTGACTGGCCCGCGCACACCCGCTTGCACTCCCAACTGCACCATCACCATCCAGCCGGGCTGGCGAGCCGAACAAATCGCTCAGGCTATAGATGCCGCGCCTGTCGGGTTCTGGGGGGCGGATTTCCTGGCCGCGATCGGGGCAGGAGCCGCCATCCCCTCATATCCCTTCCTGGCCAGTAAGCCGTCCGACCGCTCGCTGGAAGGCTATCTGTACCCTGGCACTTATGAATTGACCAATGCCACAACGCCCGGCGAATTCCGGGATATGCTGCTGGCGGCTTTCGCAGCCAACTATACGCCGGACATGGAAGCAGCGGCAGCCACACGCAACCTGACATTCTATCAGGCGCTCACACTGGCTTCGATCATCCAGCGGGAATCATGGAGTTACGACGAGCAGTTGCTGGTGAGCAGCGTGTTTCACAACCGCCTGGCCGGCGGCAATAAGCTCGGCGCTACAGTTACAACACAGTACATTCTGGGGGGGCCGGGCAACTGGTGGCCACGACTCACCGGCGGGCAGATCAACATCCCATCGCCCTACAACACCAATATCAATGCCGGCCTCCCCCCTTCACCTATCGCCAGCCCCGCAATAGGGGCTATCCGCGCTGCTCTGACGCCTGCCGATACCAGCTATCAGTTTTTTACAGGTAACTGTCGCGGGCCAGGCAATCTCTACGCAACCACCTACGAAGAGCATCTGGCTAACGTAAACAGTTGCAGCTAGCAGCCTGCGCCTCGACTCTACTCCACTGGCTCCAACTGAATCGTGAAGTGTCGCAGGAATGGCGCCTGATAGGTAATCCTGAACCCCTTAATCGTATCCTTGTGCGCGTTGACACGGGCGATCACTTCGATCACATAGTCGATATGACTCTGGGTATAGACCCGGCGGGGGATCGTCAACCGCACCAGCTCTAACGCAGCCGCTGTTTCTGACCCGTCCGGCTGCGGCTTGCCGAACATCAGAGAGCCAATCTCCACCGGTCTCAAGCCGCCTTCCAGATAAAGCTCGGCAGCCAGCGCCTGCGCCGGGTACTGCGACGACGGGATATGCGGCAGCATGGCCCGGGCATCAATATAGACAGCATGGCCACCCGGAGGCTGCACAATGGGCACTCCGGCGGCGACCAGCCCATCAGCCAGGTAGGCTGTGGACCGGATGCGATAGCGCAGGTAATCCTCTTGCAGGACTTCGTGCAGGCCCTGAGCAATTGCCTCCATATCGTAGCCCGCCAGCCCGCCATACGTCGGGAATCCTTCGGTGAGGATGAGCAGATTCCGGCACTGCTGGGCCAGCCCATCGTCATTCAGAGCCAGGAATCCCCCGATATTAGCCAGACCATCTTTCTTGGCCGACATTGTGCAGCCATCCGCATAGGAGAAAATTTCCCTGGCAATTTCCAGCGGCGTCTTGTCGGCATACCCTTCTTCGCGCAGCTTGATAAACCAGCTATTCTCGGCAAAGCGGCAGGCGTCAATGATCAGCGGAATGCCGTTCTCATGGGCAATCTGGCTGACAGTCCGGATATTGTCCATGCTGACCGGCTGGCCGCCGCCCGAATTGTTGGTCAGGGTCAGCATCACCATCGGGATGCGCTCGCGCCCGACTTCAGCAATCATCTGGCGGAGCGCCTCCACATCCATATTGCCTTTAAAAGGGTGGATCAGGTCTGGCTGGCGCCCTTCCGGAATAACCAGATCTCGCGCTTCAGTGCCACCATATTCGATGTTAGCCCGCGTCGTATCAAAGTGAGTGTTGCTGGGGATCACCTGTCCGGGCTTGGCGGCAATGGTAAACAGGATGTGCTCCGCCGCACGCCCCTGGTGGGTAGGGATAATATTCTTAAATCCCATGATGTTCTGGATGGCGGCTTCCAGACGGTAGAAAGATCGCGAGCCAGCGTAGCTTTCATCCGCAACCATCATAGCGCCCCACTGCTGCGCCGACATCGCCCCCGTGCCGCTGTCGGTCAGCAGGTCAATCAGCACGTCTTCCGCATGCAGCGTAAACAGATTGTAACCGGCTGCCTTGAGACACTTTTCGCGGTGCTCCCGGGTGGTGAATTTGATTGGTTCTACGGTCTTAACCCGAAACGGCTCGATGATCGTCCTGAATTCTGGCTTCACACTCTTCTCCTCTCTCGTGAGACAGGCGCACTCCTGCTTCCGCAAATTGTAACCTTCTTTTGAGAAGATGGGTGTGTCGCCGGAGACTCTGCCTGGCGCTGTATATTACTGAGGGGACAGGCCCCGCGCTTGCATCTCCTGCCGGATTAATTCCCGCCGCAGAACCTTGCCCACCGCCGACCGGGGAAGTGCGCTCACGAACTCATACCGGGAAGGCACTTCAAAACGGGCCAACTCCCGGCCGGCAAAAGCCATCAAGTCCTCAACAGTCACCGTCTGGCCCGGCTTGAGGACGATCCACGCTTTGAGAGTCTCCTGCCCGTCTTTTTCCGGGTCCGGATGAGGGATTGCTGCCACCCCCACCTCTCCGACGGCCGGATGCCTGCTCAGAACGTCTTCGACATTGCGCGGGTATACATTGAAACCACCGATAATCGCCATGTCCTTCTTGCGATCGACAATATAGAAATAACCATCTTCATCCATACGGGCGATATCGCCGGTGTAGAGCCACAATCTGCCAGCAGCATCCGGGCGGAGCGCATCCGCGGTTTCTTCGGGCATATCATGGTAGCCGATCATCATCTGCGGCCCGCGTATTACCAGTTCGCCAATCTCACCAACCGGAATCTCCGTCTGGCTATCTTCCAGGCTGACAATCCGGCATTCGACATCGGGAAAGGGCAGTCCGATTGATCCGGCGCGATTTTCGCCGTAACGAGGATTGGCATGGGTAGCGGTGGGCATCTCACTCATTCCAAACCCTTCCAGCAGCTTGCCGCCGCTCAGCGCTTCAAAGCGTTCTTTCGTCACCAGAGGGAGCGGCGCAGAGCCGCTGATGCAGACGTGCAGCGATCTGAGCGAGACCTCACCGCCTGTCACTCGCGGGTGGTGCGTAATTGCGCTGTATAACGAAGGCACACCCATGAGCATTGTGGGCTGGTGGTGCTTGATTGCATCCAGCACTTCATCCATATCGCGCGGGTTAGACACCATCACCATCATTGCCGCCATTGACACGGCGAAGCTCATCACAGCGATCATCCCGAACACGTGAAACAGAGGAATCGCCGCCAGGAGAATCTCTTCTTCAGGAGGAGTCGCCTTCGGATCGGAGAGCCAGGTTCGATACTGAAGCGTATCAGCGACTAGAGCGCGATGAGTCGAAACAGCCGCTTTAGGCACGCCAGTCGTGCCGCCAGTATACTGAAAGAGCGCCGTATCATCCGGTTGAACTGTAGTGGACGGCTTCCTGCCCCGGTACCGCGCCAGAAGGTCCTGAAACCAGTGATCGCCGGGCTGCTTATGGACGCGGTGGCCTTCGCGCACCTCGCGAGAGAGGGTGAACAACCAGCGGGCCGCCCCCGGGAAGTACTCCTTGAGATTCGTGATAATGACCTGCCTGACCGGAGTCTGTGGCCGAACTTCTGTGACCTGCTGATAAAACAGGCTCAGAGTGATCACGATTGCCGCCCCGGAATCGACAAGCTGGTGCTGAAGGCGGCCCGGGGGGAGCGCCGGGTTGACCGCCGCAATGACGCCGCCCGCTTTCAGCGCGGCATAAAACGCAATCACGAACTGGGTGCAATTAGGCAGCAGCAAGGCGACGCGCTCGCCCTTTTGCAGCCCCATTTTCTCCAGAGCGACCGTGAGGGCATCGGACGCCGCGGCCAGTTCCCGATACGATAGCGCGCCGGACAGATGCCCGCCCCAGGGGAGCCGGGCTGTAGTCAGGCAGGCCGCTGCCTCCGGGTGCTCGCGTGCAGCCCGCGTTAACAGATCGTGCAGCGGGATTTCAGGATATACCAGGGTGGAAGGAATGCCCGGATCATAGTGCTGCACCCAGGGTCGTTCGCTATAAGTTGCCACGACCAGACTCCTGTATGGGCGGCCCTGCGCCAGTGCCATATGTCAAAAACACGCCAGGCCGGAGCTACCCGCCAGCATCTCCCTGGCATGGCGTATTTTATTTCTCTGATTCTTCAGTCAGAAGCGTCTCGCTCAACGCACGGCGCCACTCTACGGGAAGCGCTGTAACCTGGCCTTCCCGTGTGACACAGACATGCTTCGTCTGGCCGGTAACCAGTACTGTCTGAGTTTCCGCTGCCACGACTTCGTAGCCGAATGTGAGCGAGCGGCTATGCAGTTGCTCCAGCCAGCAGCGGATTGTCAGCAGTTCTGGATAGCGCGCCGGCACGCGATAACGGGCATGTACCTCCACCACCGTCAGCGCATAACCCGCCTTTTCGAACTCGGCGTAGTCCACGTTGCGAACGCGCGAAAAATGCGACCGGCCCTCCTCAAAATACACGACATAACTGCTGTGGTGTACAATGCCCATCGCATCGGTTTCGGCATAGCGCACGCGGAACGATGTTTCAGAGACGAAGCGGTCTGTTGGAGCCATTCTTATTACCCCCTGTGAAGCCTCCCCCCGCCAGTATATAACGGCGATCCAGAGAGGAAAGAGTCAGCAAAGCCCCGATCAGGGCTGAAGAGCTGTCTCACGCTGCGGATCAAGCAGAAGCTCGACTGCCGCCTGAAGCTGAGCGTCGGCAGCGCCCGCCGGGGCGGATTCAACAATGATATCGGGCGTAAGTCCCAGCCCCTGAATAGAGCGATCGTCGGGCGTATACCAGCGCGCAATTGTAATACGCGCCCCGCCGCCGTTAGACAGCTCATGCCATGACTGCACCGATCCCTTGCCGAATGTCTGTGTGCCAATCAGAGTAGCCCGGCCATGATCCTGGAGGGCGCCAGCGACCAGCTCTGATGCGCTGGCGCTGCCTCCGTCAACCAGAATTACCATAGGAACCGTCGGGGCTACTGCATCCCCATCAGCCGTATAATCGCGCTCGCTATCATAGAAACGCTCCTTGAGAATCACCCCGTCTGGCAGGAATTCACTGGCCACCTCAATCGCAGTAGATAGAAATCCTCCGGGGTTCCCGCGGAAATCCAGTATCAGACCGGCGTGATTCTCGACATCGTGATCAATGAGCGCTTGATGCAGATTAGCAGTCGTATTCGCCCCGAATTGCAGGAGCCTGATATAGATCAGATCGTTTTCTAACTCCTGCACTTGCAAGCTGTCAATTTCAATTCGCCCGCGAATAACAGGAATAATGAGGATATCCCTCTCGCCCGGCCGGACAATTCCCAGCTCTACTTCCGTCCCTGCCGGGCCACGAATGCGGCTGATGATCTCCGACGAGGACATGCCTGTCACTTCCAGCCCGTCCACCAGCGCAATAGCATCGCCCGCCAGCAAACCCGCACGCTCCGCCGGAGAATCCGGCAGCGTATTGATGATCACCAGCGCATCTGTATCGGAGTCCTGATGTACTGTCGCCCCAATGCCTTCAAACACACCCTGAAGATCCGTATTCACAATGGCGAAAGTTTCTGGATTCATATAGAGGGTATAGTCATCGCCGACAGCATCCATCATGCCGTTAAGCGCGGCTTCCATCAAATGCGTATCATCCAGGGGATCAACATATTCTTCATGAAGAAGGTCCCACACTTCCCAGAACGGTGCAAAAAGCTCGTCATGAGAGCGCTGCGGAGCAGGTCCAGCCCCCACCCGGGTTGAGCCAGCTCCCAGCAGGAAGCCAGAACCAAATATAACCAGGGCAACTAGCCAGGGAGCCATATTCCGAATGGTACGCATCCGTTACCTCACCGATGATTATATTACTGTGCTCGTATAAAACAGGAGTATACTGCACACAGTTCGGAAGGCGGCTTAGCGTTCGCTGAATCTTCCGGTCAACAGGATGAGCATCCCCTGGCCCGGCACTCACAGCATCTGACGACTGGCCGCCAGCCGGGAGCCAAGTTCGGCGAGATATTCGCTGTGCTCACAGCGAGCGCGCCAGTCTGCCGAAATAGCGTCCAGCCCCAGCCGCGCCCCGGCAATACCGCCGGCAATACAGGCGACTGAATCGCTGTCACCGTCACAGTTAGCTGCCCGACGCACCGCAGACGTGTAATCATCCGGATACCGCATGACGCAGTAGAGCGCCAGCCCAACCGCTTCTTCCGCCACCCAGCCCGACCCGATCCGCTGCATCGCCGCTTCCTCATCCCCCCAGCCAAGCACCTGCCCTACCCGGCGCAGCGCCTGCTCAAATTCGTCAGACAGCCCCTCTGTGAAAACGAATACCCGGTTGAGGTATGACGATGGTTCCTCGCCATCCAGCGCCAGCTTCACCAGGTATGCAGCGGCGATGCTGGCAGCCGTCGCCGTCGGATGCCCATGCGTGGCCAGGCTGGTTGCCTCGGCAATCTCCCGCAGGCGATCCGGCAGATGCTGATACAGATAGCCGACAGGAGCTACCCGCATGGCGGAGCCGCATCCTTTGGAGCCAGGCACTCCCGCCTGTCGCCAGTGTACGCCGCGCTCGATATTGCGAACAGCGCTCATACAGGTCAGGCCTGGAGCGCGATTGTTCTCCGGGCTGTTCCGCCATTCGACAAAGCGCCTGCTAACAGCATCCAGGATGCGCTCAAGCCCGGCGTTCCCCGCATCGATCAAGCCCTGCGCCAGCGCCACTGTCATCTGAGTATCGTCGCTGAACAGGGCTGGATCTGGAGGCTCCTGGATGCCCTGAGGCCCGTATTCCAGCTTGATCTTCTGCAGTGACTCGAATTCGACAGGGTATCCCAGGGCATCCCCCAGGGCCAGTCCGTATAGAATCGCTTGTGCCTGTCGTTCGCTCATTATCGGCTCCCAGGAAGATCTATACGCGGCGCCAACGGCGCACAGCACGCATAAAAAGTTGCGATTATGGATATTTATCTATAGGATCAACGGACAATCTGACAGTTCTTACTGCTTACCGGGAAAAGTGCTCCATGACACCGCAGAATATTGACGCCACCACGAGAACGCCCCGCATTGT
>WBZO01002574.1_pt1 | contig 23148 bp, 23 predicted proteins | sample 5204261 | NCBI WGS metagenome assembly WBZO01 (sample SAMN12412400, study PRJNA552823) | activated sludge metagenome | isolation source: activated sludge from anammox sidestream of wastewater treatment plant... | place: USA: North Carolina | collected 2017-09 | reverse complement strand
GGCCGACATCCTCGAAAAACTCCCTGCCTGGCCTAATAGCCGGATCGATGAGTTGCTGCCGCTTGCACCAGAGGCCATCGAAGCATTATTGAAAAAATATGGATAGGTGGTAGCGTTGGAGGCTTACGATGATGCCAATGGCGCCAGTGGCTTCTGTCCAGCGTTTGGCGGTCAGTACAAAACTGTTCAGTCCGGCTTGATTTCTAATCCCATCGAATTCGATGGGATTGAACGCTGGATTGTTGAGGCGCTCCCAGATGCCCAGGAATTCGACCGTATTCCGGTTGCGCAGCCAGTTTTGAATGATGTAGTCGGTGCGCTCGCTGTCCTTGTAGCGGGCGATGTCGGTCAAGGAGAGGTAGTCCTCATCCTTGATGGAGGCAATCGTTACCTCCCGTTCCAGTACTTTGATTTTGCTCATAGTGTTGGCCCTCCGTAGCCGAGTGATTTCAGGTTGGCCTCAATCGCCGCATCCAGCCGCGCTGCTTCTGCCCGCTGCGCGCGCCACAGGGCAGAGAGCCGCTGCATCTTTTCCTCGAAGGGCTCGCCGTCGTCTTCCACTTCCGCCGCGCCCACATAGCGCCCCAGCGTGAGCACATGGCCGTGCTTGCGGATGTCGTCCATTGACGCTGACTTGCAGAAGCCCGCCACATCTTCGTATTCACCCGAGCCGTCCTCACCGCGCCAGGCGTGGTAGGTGTCGGCGATTTTCTGGACTTCCTCATCGGTGAGTTCGCGGTGAGTGCGGTCGATCATCTTTCCCATTTTTCGGGCATCGATGAACAGCACCTGCCCGCGCCGGTCGCGCAGGCCCCGGCCCGGGTTCTTGTTGCGGGCCAGAAACCACAGGCAGGCAGGAATTGTCACGGAGTAAAAAAGATTGCTTGGCAGCGCGACCATGCAGTCCACCACGTCAGCCTCAAGCATCGCCTTGCGAATGTCGCCCTCGCCGGACTGGTTGGAGCTCATCGAGCCGTTGGCCAGCACCACGCCCGCCGTGCCATTGGGTGCGAGGTGGTGGTGGATGTGCTGCAGCCAGGCGTAGTTGGCGTTGCCCACGGGCGGTGTGCCGAACTGCCAGCGCACGTCCTCGCGCAGGCGCTCTCCGCCCCAGTCGGAGATATTGAACGGCGGGTTGGCGAGGATGTAGTCGGCCTTGAGGTCGCGCAGCTCGTCTTTGTGGAAGCTGCCCTCGTTGTTCCAGCGGATGTCGGAATCGATGCCGCGCACCGCCAAGTTCATCTTGGCCAGCCGCCAGGTGGTGTAGTTCGACTCCTGCCCGTAGATGGCGATGTCGCCAATGCGGCCGCCGTGCTCGCTCACGAATTTTTCCGACTGTACGAACATGCCGCCCGAGCCGCAGCAGGGGTCGTACACGCGACCGGAGTAGGGTTCCAGCATTTCCACCAGCACGCGAACCACGGAGCGCGGCGTGTAGAACTCGCCGCCACGCTTGCCTTCGGCACCGGCGAACTGGCCCAGAAAATATTCGTACACGCGCCCGAGAATATCCTTGGAGCGGTCGCCTTCCTCGTTGAGCGCAATGCCGGAGATCAGGTCGATCAGCTCGCCCAGCATCACCTTGTTGAGCGCGGGTCGGGCGTAGTCCTTGGGCAACACGCCCTTGAGCGATTCGTTTTCCTTTTCGATAGCGCGCATTGCGTCATCAATCAGGGTGCCGATGGTGGGCAGCCTGGCGCCTGCCTGCAGGTGCGACCAGCGCGCTTCTTTGGGCACCCAAAAGACGTTGTCCGCGAGGTACTCGTCTTTGTCCTCGGCGGCCTGCGCGTCTTCAGCCAGCAGCGCTTTGTGCTTGGCCTCGAAGGCGTCGGAGATGTATTTCAGGAAGATGAGCCCTAACGCGACGTGCTTGTAGTCGCTGGGTTCCATGTTGCCGCGCAGCTTGTCGGCGGCCTTGAACAGCTCGGCCTCGAAACCGAGGTTACTATTATTGTCTGATTGCGGATGTTTCTGCTTCAGTAGCTTGTGCTTGCTGGAATCATTCTGGATCATCTTATTTGTCTGATGATGGCACTATGAATCTGAAAAGAGTGTTATGTATTTTATATATACGGAACTTTAGGATTTGAGTATAGTGTCCAGCCGTTGTAGGCGTTCCGGAGTACCAATATCCTGCCACATTCCTGAGTGATAGGAGCCACTGATTTTTCTAGCTGAAACAGCTTGTCGTAGCAGTGGCGCCAGTTTGACAGCTTGATTGGGTGGAACATCAACGAAAAGTGTCGGGTGATAAACTCCGATGCCGCTGAAAGTGAGTCTGCGGCAATTCGCATCGGCTGATTCGCTTAATTGGCCAGTATTAGTGTTCAGAAAAAAATCACCTTCTGGGTGATGCAGTGGATTGTTGACCAGAATCAGGTGCGCCAGTGTTTGCTGCCGATTAGCTTGCATGGCTTGCAAAATGGGCTGCAGCCTAGAGAAGTCGAAATCACAAAAAATATCCGCATTGATGGCGGCAAAAGGTTGGTTTCTCCCAGAATCGGTGAGGAGTGGCAGGGCATTGGCAATGCCGCCTGCGGTTTCTAGCACAAGTTGTTCTGGTGAATACTGAATTTGCAGGCCGTAGCGGCTACCATCTTGTAAAGCAACTTCAATCATGTGACCGAGGTAGGCATGGTTGATGATGACATGAGTAAAACCAGCCTGTGCTAATTTTTCCAGATGATATTCAATCAGCATGCGATTACCTGCTCGCAACAATGGCTTGGGGTGGGTATCGGTAAGTGGCCGCATGCGTTCTCCCTTGCCTGCTGCTAATATCATGACCTTGAACATGGTGTGAGGCATCAATCAGAATGTATAACCAGTTTTAGGTTGCCTGTTCTCCAGTTGATCCAGTAACTGGCTCAGTGGATGCAGCTCGTGATAGCGTTCACAAGTTTTTTGCAGATATTGCATCACAGTGGGCATGTCTTGTAGGTAAGCTGGTTTGTTGTCGCGATAGCAAAGTCGAGCAAAAATTCCAAGTACTTTGAGGTGTCGTTGCACGCCCATCCATTCAAAATCCCGATAGAAGATAGAAAAATCAGAAGTTACTGGCAAACCGGCGCGGCGTGCTTTTTCCCAGTAACGGATTGTCCAATCCAGTATTCGTGCTTCTTCCCATTGAATATAGGCATCCTTGAGTAAAGATACTAAATCATAGGTGATGGGTCCGAGAACTGCATCCTGAAAATCAATAATGCCAGGGTTGGGTGAAACCAGCATCAAGTTGCGGCTGTGATAGTCACGGTGCACAAATACTTGTGGTTGCGCGAGATTGTTGGTAAGAATTTGGTTAAAAACGGTTGTTAACGTGTTTTTATAATCATCATTAGGTGTGATGTGTAAATGATGTGTCATGTACCAATCAGGAAAAAGTGCCAATTCGCGAGTAAGCAGTGCTTGATCATATTTGGGAAAAATGTTTTCTTGGCTGGCACATTGAATTTTAATGAGTGCATCAATGGCATCCAAATAGAGCTGATCAGCAACCTCAGGCGTTGCATGCAATGCTTGCAGATAAGTCGTGGTGCCTAGATCAGAAAGTAGTAAAAAACCTTGATCGAGATTCTGTGCAACGATATCAGGCACATGGACAGATGCTTTTGCGAATACGCTGGCAGCGTGCAGGAATGATCGGCAATCTTCCTGCTGTGGCGGCGCATCCATGGCAATTAATGTTTGCTCGGGGAGAAATACGCGAAAATAACGGCGAAAACTCGCATCTGCCGAAGCGGGTGCTAGGGTAAAAGGTTGATCAGGATAAATAGTATGCAGCCAATGTTCCAGAAGTTGCAGGCGGTTCATCAATTTTAATTGTTGCGATTGGTTAAGAGGCAGAAAATGCAGCGTTAGTTGCTGATAGGGTAAGTGCTGCTAATTGAGTTTGCCTGTTGGTTAAAAATATGCGATTTTATCCCGGAAGCCGATAACAAAACTTTGAAATCTAATGGAGAGAAAAAATGTTGAATAAAAATGTATTGGATGAAATCGGCAGCAAAGTAAGTGAAATTCTAGCGGGTAGTCCAGCCAAAGATATTGAGAAAAATATACATGCTATGTTGATGGGTGTTTTTTCCAGAATGGATTTGGTTACGCGAGAAGAATTTGATGTGCAACAGGAGGTAATCAAGCGTACTCGTATTAAGCTCGCTGAATTGGAAGAAAAAGTGAGTAAGTTAGAGCAGTTAATACATCCTGCAACGGTGGTCGAAGGTACCGTAGAAGATGTGATGGATACTGCTAACCCAACTGACAATAGCTAGTATTGAGATTAGTTGTGTTTCTGGTGAGATACCAGTTGATAGGGTAACCGCTTTTTTTCTATGTCTCTGGCTATTCTGTATAGCCGTGCATTATGTGGCATGGATGCTCCATTAGTGACAGTGGAAGTGCATCTTGCGAATGGGTTACCAAAATTTACTATAGTTGGACTTCCAGAAACAGAAGTCAAAGAAAGTAAAGATAGAGTACGTGCTGCATTACAAAATGGACGGTTTAAATTCCCTGCCCGCAGAATTACAGTTAATCTGGCGCCAGCTGATTTACCCAAGGAAAGCGGGCGTTTTGATTTGCCCATTGCACTGGGAATTTTGGCAGCTACCGGGCAAATTCCTACGGATAAACTTGATCAGTATGAATGGGTAGGAGAACTATCTCTGGATGGTAGTTTGCGCCCGATTCGTGGCGCGTTAGCGATGACTTACTGTGCTTCTCGTTCGGGCCGAAGTTTTGTTTTGCCTGAACAAAATGCCAGTGAAGCGGCATTGGTTAAAGAGGCAACTATCTATTCCGCTACTTCACTATTGCAGTTGTGCGCATATCTCACTGAACAGGAACCATGGCAACCCTATCGTGGTGAATCGTTAGGAGAAGAAGCAAATGTTTATTCGGATATGGCAGATGTCAAGGGACAGATACTAGCTAAACGAGCTCTGGAAATTGCAGCAGCTGGTGGACATAGCGTATTGATGGTAGGTCCACCTGGCACCGGAAAAACTATGCTGGCAAAGCGAATGCCAGGCATTTTACCGCCCATGACCGAGCAGGAGGCACTGGAATCGGCAGCTATCCAATCTTTAGGAAGTGGTAATTTTGATTTAGCAAACTGGAAACATAGACCATTCCGGTCGCCACATCATACCGCATCGGCTGTGGCATTAGTGGGGGGAGGTAGCATTCCGCGTCCGGGTGAAATTTCACTGGCTATGCATGGCATTCTATTTTTAGATGAATTACCAGAGTTTGATCGACGAGTATTAGAGGTATTGCGTGAACCGCTTGAATCCGGCCATATTACGATTTCTCGTGCTGCACGCCGAGCAGATTTTCCCGCGCGATTTCAGCTCATCGCTGCGATGAATCCGTGTCCCTGTGGATATCTTGGGCATTACACAAATAGGTGTCGTTGTACGCCAGATCAGGTGGCGCGCTATCGTGGCAAGATTTCTGGACCATTACTAGATCGTATTGATATTCAGATTGAAGTACCTGCGTTACCGAAAGAGGATTTATTTCGTTCAGAGTCGGTTGAATCGAGTGTTGTCATTCGGAAACGAACGATGGCTGCTCGGCAATACCAGCTACACCGCCAAAATGTGTCTAACGCAGAATTAAGTGTGCAGGAAATTGAGAAATACTGTGCTTTGGATAGGGAGGGTAAGCATATGTTGGAACGAGCCATGACACATTTGAATATTTCCGCGCGCGCATACCACAGAATATTAAAATTGGCGCGAACCATTGCAGATTTATCAGCAAGTGAAGTTATTCTTGGCAAGCATGTGGCGGAAGCTATTCAGTACCGTCGTATGGGAATGAATTGATTGTTTGGAAAGTAGAGTCAATAATAACCAGTAGCGCGCGCACAATTCTCAAATCGGGTAAATTCTCCCAGAAAGGTGAGATCAACTTTACCAATAGGTCCATTGCGTTGTTTACCAATAATGATTTCAGCAATTCCTTTATCGGGCGTATCAGGGTTATAAACTTCATCACGATAAATAAATAGAATCACATCGGCATCTTGTTCGATAGCACCTGATTCACGTAAATCAGACATGATCGGGCGTTTGTTAGGACGTTGTTCAAGACCGCGATTTAATTGTGATAAAGCGATGACGGGGACTTGCAGTTCTTTTGCTAATGCTTTCAGTGAGCGTGAGATCTCTGAAATTTCAGCGGCACGATTTTCGCTGTTAGGGGAGGTTGATGACATGAGCTGGAGATAGTCAATGATGATAAGCCCTAATCCTTCGTGCTGACGATACAAGCGTCGAGCACGCGCTCGTAATTCTAAAGAATTCAAGGCAGCTGTTTCATCAATAAATATCGGCGCATCGTTCAATTTTCCAAGCGCATGAGTCAGCCTTGGCCAATCATCATCATCTAGTTGACCAGTGCGTACCTTGTGCTGATCGAGTCGTCCAATTGAGCCTAACATACGCATGGCAAGCTGCGCACCACCCATTTCCATGCTGAAGACAGCAACTGGTTTGCCAACTTCCAGTGCGACATGCTCCCCGATATTGAGTGCAAATGCAGTTTTTCCCATCGAGGGGCGTCCAGCAACGATGATGAGATCACCTGCCTGAAAGCCAGAAGTTTTTTGATCAAGGTCATTGAAACCGGATGGAATACCGGTGATATCACTGGGATTGCTCCGGTTATAGAGCATCTCAATTCGTTCAACTACTTGTTTAAGTAGAGGTTGAATATCAACAAATCCTTGTTTGCCGTGCGCACTTTGCTCGGCAATTTCGAATATTCGGCTTTCAGCTTCATCCAATAGGTCTCCAGCTGAACGGCCTGCCGGGTTGTAAGCTGAATCAGTTATTTGTGTGCTAATTTGCGCTAGTTTGCGCATAATTGAGCGCTCACGCACGATTTCTGCATAACGACGAATGTTGGCCGCAGATGGCGTGTTCTGTGCTATGGCGCCGATATAGGCTAATCCACCAACATCTTGTAATTGAGCAGTATTTTCAAGCGATTCTGCGACAGTTATTACATCTGCTGGTTTATTCTGTTCGATAAGACGACAGATATGCTTGTAGATAAGCTGGTGATCCTGGCGATAGAAATCACTTTCGGTAATAGTGTCCGCGATTTTATCCCATGCCTGATTATCCAGCATGAGCCCACCTAGAACAGATTGTTCAGCTTCGGCGGAATGAGGAGGAAGCTTGTAGATACCGTCATCAGCAAGATTCTGAATAAAATGAGTAGTGGATTGATTCATGTGAATTAATGATGACTAATGACCAGAATCGAAGCAATCATTCTATCTGATAAAAAACAAAAAAGGACTTTTCAGTCCCTTTTTGTTTAGTCTTTATTTTGTTAATGACGTCAGGTCGCTGTTTCACCTAATACTGATACTGTGATATGCGCTGATACTTCGCTGTGCGGGACAACAATGACCGTATAGTCACCTACTTGTTTGATATGCCCCTCCGGCATGTGGATCATGCTTTTTTCAATAGCAAAGTCTTGTTTACGCAATTCTTCTGCAATGTTTGCGTTAGTAACTGATCCAAAAAGTTTACCATCTACGCCTGCTTTTTGTGAAATCTGGATCAGCAAGCCATCCAATTTTGCGGCGAGCGCATTGGCTGCATCTAAAATAGCAGCCTGTTTCTTTTCTAATTCAGCACGCTGCGTTTCAAATTCAGCAATGACCTTTTCAGTAGCTCTCTTTGCTTTTCCTTGAGGAATTAAATAATTGCGAGCATAGCCTGGCTTAACATTTACAATACTACCGAGTGAACCGAGTTTCGCGATTTTTTCTAATAAAATTACTTGCATTTGTTTCTCCCGATTGCTTAGTGCTGGTCAGTATAGGGTAGTAACGCCAGGAAACGGGCACGTTCAATGGCCAGATTTAGTTGGCGCTGATAGTACGCACGTGTACCTGTGATTCGAGCAGGGATGATTCTGCCATTTTCACTAATAAAATCTTTCAGCAAATCAATATCTTTATAATCTATTTGCTTTATTCCTTCAGCTGTAAAACGGCAAAATTTCTTGCGTTTAAACAGGGGTCGGTTTGCCATTCGATCCTTCATCTTATTTTTTGTATCCTTATTTCTTGTAAATTTCATGATATCTCTCCAGGATGTATTAGGTACTTGTTCTTAGATAACTCTGGCATCACTAACGTGTAAAATCAGCTGATTACTTAAGCGGTTTTTTGTTGTGATAAAGCCAGTAAGCTCAATGTTGTTGCCAGCTCCTATGTGAATAATTTTTTCGGCAGTGCTGGCCATGGCAATTGCCGCAAGCTCAAATTCAACTTTTCGTTGCATGCCAGCTTCTTCCTGCTTGGAAATATGACTTAACTTAAATTCAGCAATCATAATGCCAGCAGGTGTGTAGCGAGGAATATCCAAGTCTATAATTTTCCCGCTAATAGCTAGCTGATTTAAATTTAGCGAGAGCTTTGTATCAGGATTCGATATTGCTTTCTGTTGTGATGCTTGTGTCATCCGTTGAATCGCTGACTATTTCTTCTTCAGAGGTAGAAGTATCACTGCTGTCATCATCTAAATTTGTATGGGCTGCTTTTGATTTGTCTTCTTGCATCATAGGGGAGGGCGTTGTAATTGGCCCATGCATACGAATAGTGAGATGACGCAGAATGGCGTCATTAAATTTAAAGCTATGCTCTAGTTCATTCAGTGATTCTTGATCGCATTCGATATTCATTAGAATGTAATGCGCTTTGTGCAATTTTTGTATGGGATAGGTGAGTTGCCTGCGTCCCCAATCTTCTAATCGATGAATCTTTCCAGATTTTTCAGTAATAATATTGCTATAGCGTTCGATCATAGCTGATACTTGCTCGCTTTGATCTGGGTGAACAATGAATACAATTTCGTAATGTCTCATAATTTCCTTATGGGTAAAGCCTTCTTGATACGTATTTGGAACGCGAAAGTAAGGCAAGGGATTAATAAAAATCGGTCCTGTATCGACTAACCGACCTGTTGCGTATATGCATAAAAACAACAGGTCGGTAATTCTACTAAATCAATGATTAAACTTCAAAAGAATTAGGGAAATACTGAGTGCGTTGTTTGTTCGATATCCTATTCATGGGTAATGGACAGCTGATGCGATGAAATAAGAAGATTAAAATGAGAATTTTAGTGTTTCAAATCTATTAATTTATTACAGCATTTTCACTCTAGTCGCGCTACTATCTTCCTTATTTGCATTGACTGGATAAGGGGATCCGGGTAGAATCGCCGCACTTTTTTAAGGACTTTTTGTTTCTTAACTTTTCGGCGTATCTGTTTTGATTATGTTTTTTATTAAGAACAGACCGCTCAGTATTGTACTGCTCTGGCAAATAGTATTTTCTATTGTAGCGGCAATTGTATGTGGGTTATTGTCAGGCATTAACGGTGCATTTTCTGGTTTTTTGGGTGCGTTGGTTAGTGTGATTGCCGGAGGGGTTTATGCATTCATGGTGTCGAGGCATAGTGGGTATACAGCAGGAGGGGTGTTGCGTACAGCATTGCGGGCAGAGGCTGTCAAGATATTTTTAATAGTAATGCTATTGTGGTCCGTGTTTGCAGTATATAAAGATTTAAAGCCTGCTATGTTTATCGGCTCATTTACGGTTGCTGTGGTGATTTCAAGTATGGCGGTATTTGTTTCTGAGAAGCCTCGTGTTAAGTGAGCATTTCAAATAACGTAATAAAGGTAAGTAGATGTCAACTGAAGCTGCATTAAATCCAACATCATACATACAGCATCATTTAACAAACATGTCAATAAACCTTGGAGAGGGATCTTTCTGGGTGTTGCATGTTGATACATTGGTGATGTCGTTGATATTGGGTGTGATAAGTCTTGGTTTTATTTGGATGGTTGTTAGAAAGGCCACTTCAGGAGTTCCTAGTAAAACACAGGCATTTGTGGAGTTGTTAATAGAATTCATTGACGATCAGGTAAAAAGTACTTTTCATGGAGAGCGTCATTCCTTTGTTGCGCCGGCTGCGCTAACAATTTTTGTTTGGGTTCTTTTGTTAAATTCCATGGATTTTTTGCCTATTGATATCATGGCATGGATTTATGAGCATGTATTTGGTTTGCATAATTGGCGTGGAGTACCTACGGCAGATGTTAATACAACTTTTGCTTTAGCATTGTCTATTTGGGTGTTAACAATTTATTTTGCTATCAAAGTTAAAGGTTTTGGAGGGTGGATTAAGGAATTGTTCTGTTCCCCTTTTGGTAAAAATCCTATATTGTGGCCATTCAACTTGTTGTTAAATTTGATTGAGTATATTTCGAAGCCTTTATCGCACTCCTTGCGTCTCTTCGGAAATATGTATGCGGGCGAAATCATTTTTATGTTGCTTGGTATGTGGGCGGCAACAGGAGTGGCTGGTACAATTTTTGGAGCTGTTTTAGGGGTTGGTTGGGCTATTTTTCACATCCTGATTGTGGTGTTACACGCATTTATATTTATGATACTGGCTGTGGTTTATCTTTCTATGGCGCATGAATCACATTGATTTTTGATAAATTTTTATTATTAACTTGAACTAAAGGAAAAAATATGGATAACGTTCAATTTCTTGCAATGATACAGGCGTATACCGGAATTGGTATTGGGTTGATGATTGGTTTGGGCGCGGCCGGTGCGTGTATCGGGGTGGGCGTGATGTGTGGTCGATTTTTAGAAGGAGCAGCTCGTCAGCCTGAAATGATTCCTACTTTGCAGGGAAAGGTATTTTTGTTACTGGGTTTGACTGATGCTTCATTTATTATTGCTGTGGGTTTGGCAATGTTATTTGCATTTGGTAATCCATTATTATCTGTTGTTCAATAAATATCCATTGAGTCGATTGCTGAATGTAAATAAGGGGCTGTTATGAATATAAATTTCACACTGCTCTCGCAAGCAATAGCTTTTTCTATATTTATATGGTTTACCACGAAGTTCGTGTGGCCATATTTGCTGCGTGCAATTGAAGAACGTCAGCAAAAAATAGCAGATGGACTGGCAGCAGGTGAGCGAGGTAGAAAGGAATTGGAGCTTGCAAGCCAGCGTTCATCGGAAGTATTGAAGGAGGCTAAGCAGCGTGCAAGCGAGATCATTATTCAGGCGGAAAAAAGAGCTTCGGATATTATAGAAGAAGCTAAAAAAAATGCCCAAGTTGAAGGTGAAAAAATTATAGCTGGAGCAAAAGCAGAAATTCAGCATGAAGTTTTTAGTGCACGTGAATCTTTGCGACAGCAAGTAGCTGGGTTGGCTGTACAAGGTGCCTCAAAAATTTTACGCCGTGAAGTAGATGCTAAAGTTCATGCTGATCTATTAGCATCAATAGAGACAGAGTTAAAATAAATGGCTGAAGCGATAACAATTGCACGTCCGTATGCAGAAGCAATTTTTAAGCTTGCGGAGGGTGGTAGAGCTTTATCATCTTGGTCAGAAATACTTGAATTTACTAGCGCAGTTGTTCAAGAACCTCAAGTAAATGCTTTAATTGGTAATCCACAAATTCCATCAACAAAGTTGCGTGAAATCATTTTTGATATTTGTGGTAAAAGATTAGGGGAGGATGGTAAGCGACTAATTTCGTTGCTTATTGAAAACGGAAGATTGCTGATATTGCCGCAAATAAGTGAATTATATGAGCGGCTTAAAGCACAGCATGAAAGCGTGCTTGAGGCAAAAATAGTATCTGCTTTTCCTCTTGAGTCGCGTCAATTAGAGAAACTTGTGTCAGTTCTTGAAGCAAAATTCAAGCGTAAGGTGAAAGCTCAGGTGAGTGTAGATAATAACCTTATTGGCGGTGTAAAAATTGAAATTGGTGACCAGGTGATTGACAGTTCTGTGTCCGGAAAACTGGAAGCTATGGCGGCGGCGCTCAAAAGCTAGGAGTGATATAAAATGCAGTTAAATCCATCAGAAATTAGTGAATTAATCAAGAATAAAATTGAGGGGCTTTCCGTTACATCTGAATTCCGTACACAAGGAACAGTGGTTTCACTGACAGACGGTATAGTTCGTGTGCATGGGCTGTCTGATGTAATGCAAGGTGAGATGTTAGAGTTCCCGGGTGGAACATATGGTTTGGCATTAAATTTAGAACGCGATTCAGTTGGTGCAGTGATATTGGGTGCTTACGAGCATCTTAAAGAAGGAGATGTTGTGAAATGTACCGGCAGAATCCTTGAAGTACCAGTAGGGGAATCACTGCTTGGTCGTGTTGTAAATGCGCTAGGGCAACCAATAGATGGCAAGGGGCCAATAGCTGCGCAGGGAATGGAGCCAATAGAAAAAATTGCTCCTGGTGTTATAGCGCGTAAATCAGTTGATCAACCGATGCAAACTGGTTTGAAATCTATTGATTCAATGGTTCCAATCGGAAGAGGTCAGCGCGAATTGATTATTGGCGATAGACAAACCGGTAAAACAGCAGTAGCAATTGATGCGATCATTAATCAAAAAGGTGAAAACATGATCTGCATCTATGTTGCAATAGGTCAGAAAGCATCGTCAATTGCAAACGTAGTGCGTAAGTTGGAAGAAGTTGGTGCTATGGCGTATACCATCGTGGTAGTGGCTTCTGCTTCTGAATCTGCAGCAATGCAATATATCGCACCTTATTCTGGTTGTACCATGGGTGAATATTTCCGAGATAAGGGGCAGGATGCGCTGATTGTTTATGATGATTTAACCAAACAAGCGTGGGCTTATCGTCAGATTTCTTTGTTATTGCGTCGCCCTCCTGGTCGCGAAGCATATCCGGGAGATGTTTTCTATTTGCATTCTCGTTTATTGGAAAGAGCTGCAAGAGTAAATGCTGATTATGTTGAGAAAGCTACAAACGGAGCAGTAAAAGGAAAAACAGGATCGCTTACAGCGTTGCCTATTATTGAAACCCAAGCAGGTGACGTAACGGCGTTTGTACCGACCAATGTAATTTCAATTACAGATGGGCAGATATTCCTTGAGTCTGATTTGTTTAATGCGGGTATACGTCCAGCAATTAATGCTGGTATTTCAGTTTCTAGGGTTGGAGGAGCTGCTCAGACTAAGGTAATTAAAAAATTAGGTGGCGGTATCCGTTTGGCACTAGCTCAATATCGTGAGCTTGCTGCTTTTGCGCAATTTGCTTCTGATCTTGATGAGGCTACGCGCAAGCAATTGGAGCGCGGAAAAATGGCTACTGAATTAATGAAGCAATCACAATATGCTACATTAAAGGTTTCTGAAATGGCTTTAACTTTATTTGCATTGAATAAAGGTTATTTTGATGATGTTGATATTAAGCGTGCTCTTGCTTTTGAATCCGCATTAAAAAGTCATGTACGTAGCCGCTATGCTGCGATCTTGGATAAGATCGAGACGTCTAAAGAACTTGATGCTGAAACAGAAAAAGCGTTAGAAGCAGCTATTCAGGAATTTAAGCAAAACGGGACATATTAATACCGATGGCTAGCAGCAGAGAAATACGAAATAAGATCAAAAGCGTTAAAAATACGCAAAAGATCACACGTGCAATGGAGATGGTTGCCGCTTCCAAAATGAGGAAGGCACAAGATCGTATGAAAAAGGCACGCCCTTATGGCGAAAAGATCCGTAATGTGGCCGCACACATGAGCAGGGCAAGTGTTGAGTATCGCCACCCTTTTTTGATTGATCGTGATTCCGTTAAAAGAATTGGAATTATTGTGGTGACATCAGATAAGGGATTGTGTGGCGGGTTAAATACCAATGTATTGCGCAGGGTGCTTGGTGAAATTCGAACCTGGGAAGCTGAAGGAGAACAAGTAGAAGTCTGTTGTATAGGCAATAAAGGTCTTGGCTTCATGAGTCGACTGGGTACACAAATAATTTCACAGGTTACGGGGCTAGGTGATGCGCCGAATATGGAAAAATTGATCGGTGCAATTAAAGTTGTCCTTGATGCATATACTAATGATCGGTTTGATAAGGTGTATATCTTTTATAATCGTTTTGTTAATACGATGAAACAGATGCCGGTTATGGAGCAACTTTTGCCGTTAACCGATGAACATTTGAAAAAAGATAGCGATGAAACTAAGGTTGCACGCGCCCCATGGGATTATATTTACGAACCAGAAGCTAAGCCTATCATCGATGATATTATGACTCGATATATAGAAGCCCTTGTATATCAGGCGGTGGCTGAAAATATGGCTTCTGAGCAATCTGCAAGGATGGTTGCGATGAAAGCTGCTTCTGATAATGCTGGTAATTTGATTGATGAGTTGACGCTTGTTTATAACAAATCTCGGCAGGCAGCCATTACTAAAGAACTTTCAGAAATTGTCGGCGGTGCTGCGGCTGTTTAAATATTGTAAATTTGTATTTAGGGAAAAATGATGAGCCATCAAGGAAAGATTGTTCAATGTATTGGTGCTGTAATTGATGTGGAATTTGCTCCAGAGGGAATACCAAAGGTATATGATGCTCTGGTAATGGAAGGGTCAGATTTGACACTAGAAGTACAGCAGCAGTTAGGAGATGGAGTGGTCAGGACAATTGCGCTTGGATCTTCGGATGGTCTAAGGCGAGGAATGACGGTTACTAATACACAAAAACAAATATCGGTTCCTGTAGGTACTAAAACGTTGGGACGTATTATGGATGTGCTTGGTAAGCCGATTGATGAAATGGGTGAAATTGGAGCGGAATCATTGATGCCTATTCATCGGAAAGCGCCTGCTTTTGATGAGTTATCTGCTTCAACAGAGTTATTAGAGACCGGAATTAAAGTTATCGATTTGATTTGTCCTTTTGCAAAAGGAGGTAAGATTGGTCTTTTTGGGGGTGCCGGTGTAGGAAAAACCGTTAATATGATGGAGCTTATCCGTAATATTGCGATTGAACATAGCGGATACTCAGTATTTGCTGGTGTGGGCGAGAGAACACGAGAAGGAAATGATTTCTATCATGAAATGAAAGATTCCAACGTGTTGGATAAGGTAGCACTAGTTTACGGTCAGATGAATGAGCCACCTGGAAATCGTTTACGAGTTGCGTTGACTGGTTTAACGATGGCAGAGGCGTTCCGCGATGAAGGGCGTGATGTTTTATTCTTTGTAGATAATATTTATCGTTATACCTTGGCCGGAACAGAAGTTTCTGCATTATTAGGACGGATGCCCTCAGCAGTTGGTTATCAACCAACATTAGCGGAAGAAATGGGGCGTTTACAAGAAAGAATTACATCTTCTAAAACAGGATCAATTACATCCATTCAGGCTGTGTATGTTCCAGCTGATGACTTGACTGATCCATCACCAGCAACAACATTTGGCCACCTTGATGCAACAGTTGTGTTATCAAGAGATATTGCTTCTCTTGGAATTTATCCAGCAGTAGATCCACTTGACTCAACTTCACGCCAGCTAGACCCCCTTATTGTAGGAGAAGATCACTACAATACTGCACGTGAAGTTCAGCAAACATTGCAACGTTATAAAGAGTTGCGCGACATTATTGCTATTTTAGGTATGGATGAGCTTTCGCCTGAAGATAAATTGTCAGTTAGCCGCGCACGGAAAATACAAAGATTCCTTTCTCAACCATTCTTTGTTGCTGAAGTTTTCACAGGTTCTCCCGGTAAATATGTTTCATTGAAAGATACTATCAAAGGGTTCAAAGGAATTGTTAATGGTGAATATGATGATATTCCTGAGCAAGCTTTTTACATGGTAGGGGGTATCGAGGAAGTATTGGAGAAAGCTAAATCATTGCAATAATAAATTTCTATTTGGTAGGTAATTAATGGGTACAATATTCCATTTGGATATAGTAAGCGCAGAAGAATCAATTTATTCTGGACCTGCAGAATTTATTGTTGCTCCGGCAATGATGGGAGAAGTAGGAATATATCCTCAGCATACTCCTTTGCTTACCCGCATCAAATCAGGAGTAGTAAGAGTAAAAGCACCGCTTCAAGAAGATGAAGAGATTTATGTTTCTGGAGGGATGCTTGAAGTACAGCCTGATGTTGTAACAATTTTGGCAGATACTGCTGTGCGTGGAAAAGACCTGGACGAGGCTAAAGCTTTAGAGGCAAAACGTAAAGCAGAAGAAGTTATAAAAAATAAAACTTCTGAGATTGAGTATGCACGAGCGCAAGCCGAGTTAATTGAAGCAACAGCACAATTAGCAGCTATTCGAAAACTAAGAAAAAGAGGGCATTAGAATTCCCTAGAAGTTAGGTTGAGAGAATGTTTTTAAATTTAAAAAAGGCGATTAAATAATCGCCTTTTTTATTAATAAAGATAAATTTACTTTTTTATCTGATTCATTCTATCTTCTTCTCTTCCGGTACATTGCTTTGTATGTTAATCACTAATAGCCATATAAAAGTAGTGATGATTTTTGATTCAGTAAGCATGTAATTGCGTGAATATAAGGAAGATTTCAAGTGAGGGTTAATCGTGCTACAAATTGATATAGTTATTCTGGCTGCTGGGATGGGTAAAAGGATGCGATCAACCTTTCCGAAAGTTTTGCATCCTTTGGCCGGAAAACCTATTTTGTCTCATGTTTTAGATACTGCTCGTGCATTGTCTCCTAAAAAAATATGTGTAATTTATGGGTATGGTGGAGAACTGGTTCGTCAGGCTATCGGTAATAACTCGAATCTTGTCTGGGTGGAACAAGCACAACAGTTGGGAACGGGGCATGCAGTAAAGCAAGCATTACCATATTTGGAGGAAAGCGATGTCACGCTAGTTTTATTCGGGGATGTTCCCTTGGTAAAGAGCAGTACACTTACAAATTTAATTGATAAGGCATCTAAAGATAGCCTTACTTTGTTGACTGTGGAATTGGCTAATCCTACTGGTTATGGTCGTATTGTACGTGATCCTGAAACAAATTATGTTCGGGCCATAGTAGAAGAGAAAGATGCTTCACCGTTGCAAAAGACAATTCGTGAAGTTAATACAGGCATTATGGTTCTTCCAAATTCCTATTTGAAAAGTTGGTTTGATCGGTTGAGCAATAGTAATGCTCAGGGGGAATACTATCTTACAGATATTATTGCAATGGCCGTAAATGATGGGATCTCGATAGAGACTGCCAACCCTGCATTTGATTGGGAAGTACTCGGTGTTAATGACAAAATTCAATTAGCGTTCTTAGAACGTACCTATCAACAAAGCGTTGCGCAGAAACTAATGGAGCAGGGAGTGATGCTTGCCGATCCAGCACGTTTGGATATACGTGGTGAACTGATTTGTGGGGATAATGTTGAGATCGATGTTAATTGTGTTTTTGAAGGAAACGTACGTTTGGGTAATAGCGTAAAAGTTAGCGCAAACTGCGTACTGAGAAATGTCGTGGTCGCAGATGGTACAAAGATTGATCCTTTTAGCATGCTAGAAGATACAAAAATAGGAGAAAATTGTCGAATTGGTCCTTATGCGCGTGTTCGACCAGGGACACAGCTTGACGACACCGTACATATCGGAAATTTTGTTGAAATTAAAAATAGTCATATCGCTTCAGGGAGTAAAGTAAATCACCTGAGCTATATTGGCGATACTGAAATGGGTAAACAGGTAAATATTGGGGCTGGTACGATTACCTGTAATTACGATGGAGCCTTTAAACATCGAACAATCATTGAAGATAATGTGTTTATTGGTTCTGATTCACAACTGATTGCACCAGTGACAGTAACGAAGGGATCAACAATTGGTGCTGGGTCTACTATCACGCGAGATACTCCTGAAGGGCAACTAACGTTATCGCGGACTAAACAAGTCAGTATTGCCAATTGGAAGCGACCAGAAAAAAACAAGAATTGATGCTATTTTTATGCAAAAGTAATAGAGGATAGGTTATGTGCGGTATTGTGGGGGCAATTGCAAAAAATAATGTTGTGCCATTTTTGTTGGAAGGATTGTCCAGGCTTGAATATCGTGGTTATGATTCAGCAGGAATTGTGGTTGCAGATGGTACGTTGCAACGATTACGGACGACAGGGCGTGTTTCTGAATTGAGTAAACTGGCCAATACCAACAGAACATCAGGACTGACTGGTATTGCTCATACTCGCTGGGCAACTCACGGTGCACCATCCGAGCGTAATGCTCATCCACATTTTTCGGGTGACCAAAGAAAAATTGCGGTTGTACATAATGGCATTATTGAAAATCACGAAACACTTCGACAGCGTTTACAGCAAGATGGATTTAAATTTCTGTCGGATACCGATACTGAAGTAATTGCTCACTTAATTTCATTCTATTTACGTAAAACTGATGATTTGCTGGATGCAGTTTGCTGTTCCTTAGCGGAATTACAAGGCGCGTATGCAGTTGCAGTAATGGAGGAATCTCGTCCAGATCGTATTATCGTCGCTAGAAATGGCGCGCCATTATTGCTTGGAATAGGTGAAGACGGTTTTTACGCAGCTTCTGATGCATCGGCATTAGTACAGGTAACGCAGCAAGTTATATATCTTGAAGAAGGGGATGTGGCTGAGTTATCCACTAATGGGTATCGGATCTTGAATTGTTTAAACACAGCAGAAGGCTGTGAAGTAACAAGAAATGTAACGCAAAGTAGCTTGACGCGTGACGCAGTGGAACTAGGACCCTATTCCCATTTTATGCAAAAGGAAATCTTTGAGCAGCCTGTTGCCGTGGCAAATACTTTGGAAATGGTACTCAATGCGCAATCGGCATCTCCTCAATTATTTGGTAGCGAAGCACAAACAATTTTTGCAAAAACCCAAGGAGTACTGATACTTGCTTGTGGAACCAGCTATCATGCAGGCCTGGTTGCAAAGTACTGGTTAGAAACCATAGCGAAACTTCCTTGTAATGTTGAAATTGCAAGTGAATATCGCTATCGTGATCCAATTGCTGATCCAGCCACCCTAGTTATTGGTATTTCCCAATCGGGAGAAACTGCCGATACGCTGGCTGCATTAAGCTATGCTAAATCGTTGGGACATCAACACAGTTTAGCAATTTGTAACGTACCAGAGAGCGCTTTAGTTAGACAAACTAATTTACGTTTTCTGACACGTGCTGGTCCTGAAATTGGTGTTGCTTCTACAAAGGCATTTACTACGCAACTCGCAGTTTTATTGTTACTTACCGTGGTGCTTGCAAAAATACGCGGCAAGCTGTCAACAGAGAAAGAACAAGAAATAATTGCCAAGTTGCGACATTTACCAGTTGCAATGCAACGTACACTTGAAAGTGAGCCGAAGATCAAAGAGTGGGCAAGCAGCTTTTCTCAAAAACACCATGCCTTGTTTTTGGGACGTGGTGTACATTATCCAATCGCATTGGAAGGGGCATTGAAACTCAAGGAAATTTCATATATTCATGCTGAAGCCTATGCTGCTGGTGAGCTTAAACATGGTCCACTCGCGCTTGTGGACAGCGGGATGCCTATCGTCGCCATTGCTCCGAATGATATGCTACTAGAAAAGCTGAAATCTAATTTGCATGAAGTGCGTGCACGTGGAGGCGAATTATATGTTTTTGCTGATGCAGATTCACGTATTGAGGAAAGTGAAGGTGTGCATATTATTCGACTACTTGAATATGGAGGAGTACTTAGCCCTATTATGCACACGATTCCACTACAATTATTGGCGTATCATGCTGCCTTACAAAAAGGTACAGATGTTGACAAACCAAGAAATCTGGCAAAGTCTGTTACGGTTGAGTAATTAAATTGAGCTTCAAACGAAGCTGGTAATTTAGTTCCGTAATTTTATGTACGATGTCGAAGGCACAGAGCTAAACCAGCCTATCCCTTGATTCTTGGATCATGGCAAGGATTAAACAGAACCACAGAAAGTGCATAGGAAAAAACTACCACTCTGGTTGACTATCAGAAACCTACTTTTAGCTGGGTGATCCGATCAAATCTATAGATTACGTGGCTTACTCTATTTTACTGCTGGATCTTAAACTAGCGGTTTTCTTTCTATTTAGCTGAAATCCATCTGTATTGATGGATTAGGCTGATGCTCTTTTTAATTAGAGGATGCCAGTGAGTTTGTAACTCAAGCTGGTATTCACCATTTCGGAGTATGAAGGCAAGTTCAAATCAAGCGTATGGATTTTATAGTAGATATTAATAAGCCAGAATCACTGAGTATGGCCATTTAGATTAAAAAACTTCTTTGGATTTTTCCAACCCGAGAACTATTAAAGCTGGAAGTTGAATAACATTATTGGGTGTTGGTTGGTGGTAATACTACATATTACCTTCATCGAATCGCACGATCTTTTGACGAAGATTCTACAGCGAGAAGGTATTGTTTCACAAGCGGATTAATAATATTGAGAAACATTTGAATGACCAAAACGTGATTCTCGACAGTTTCATCCCCGGATGCAATGCTTGCAACTGAAATGAGGCAGAACACAAGATAAGCCTGGGGATATGTCCGTGCTGTTTATGACCAATGATCGTGACAAATATATCAACAAGCTGTTTGCCAGACTCTGAGGGGGTGGTGGGGTGAGCCATTTAATAAGCACTTTGAGCAAATGGTTTTCAGAGCGCCCCCAGTGGCTCCAGATTGCGGCTACTCGGCTACTTCAGCAGCCTGAGCTTACTGACAAAGACGTCTCTGAGCTCGCAACCCTGTGCCAGCAGGAAGCCGACGGTAAACTGCCCAAAACGACCTGTTCCTTTCCCGTTACCGCGTTCTCCCAAGGCGCAGCAGGCACTCTACGTTTGTGTTCGATCAGTGATGTTGAAGGAGTAAACGCCCTTGCTCCGAAGAAACCACTGGAGTTTGGCAAGGGCAATATCACGATTGTTTATGGCAACAACGGGTCAGGCAAATCCGGTTACGTCAGACTCCTCAAACATGTATGCGGTGCCCGCGAGACGGGTACTCTTCACCGCAATGTCTATAAGCCCGGCTCTGCCGTACAGAAAGCCTGCATTTCGTTTGAGCAGGACGGCATTTCGAAGACCCATACTTGGTCAGGACAAGGCATCTGCGATGATCTCAACAGCGTTGATATTTTCGACACCTCGTTTGGCAAGGTCTTTGTCGACAGCGAAGACGAGGCGAGATACGAACCGCCGGTTCTATCGTTTTTCAGTTCTCTCATCCTCGCATGCGAAAAGGTCGCATCGGCCCTGGATGCCGAGGCCAACCGGCACCAGTCCAAAAAGCCGAATATCCCGGCTGACAAGAAGGTAACCCCCGAAGGTGTCTGGTACGAAGCCATCAGCGCCAAGACCAGCACCCAGGACATCGACAAGCATTGCACATTTGACAGCGCTGACGAGACCGAGATGCAAACGCTGCAGCAGCGCCTTGCCGAACAGGCACCGGCTGAAAAAGCAAAGAAGTTAAGACAACAGAAAGAGCATATCGATACTCTGGTCCAGGATACTCAAAAGTATCTGGAGCAACTATCGGACGAGAATTATCGGCGGATCATTGCTGCCAAGAAGAAGTCAATTCTCAAGAAGACAGCGGCAGACACGGCGGCGGAAAAGGTGTTCTCCGGCAGCGAGTTGGAAGGCGTCGGGTCTGATGTCTGGAAAGAGCTATGGGAAGCGGCCCGGAAATACTCCGTATCGGCGGCCTACAAAGAAGCCGAGTACCCGAATGTTGCTGATGATTCCCGTTGTGTCCTATGCCACCAGACCTTGACCCAAGAAGCCAAAGAGAGACTGATCTCCTTCGAAAATTTTGTGAAGGGCGAAATGCAGAAAGCCGCAACGGATGCGGCCAGGGAATACGAGACCGCCAGTCAAACAATCGAGGCACTACCGACATCGGAGACGCTGAAGACACGTATCGATGCGGCTGGTATTTCACAGGATGAAGTCGCCAGCCAAGTGACGGGTTTCTTTGCTCAATTGCAGGCTAGAAAAGACCTGCTCCCTGGGATCGATTCCGAGGAAGCCATTCCCGATCCTCTGCTCTCACCGGAATGGATCAATGAAGCCAACGCCCAGTCGAAAAGCCTCGGTGAACTCGCAACAAAATATGACGAAGACGCCAAAAGTGACAATCGAGAGGAGATCAAGAAAAAGCTAAACAGCCTGCAGGCCAGAAAGTGGTTGTCGGAGCACCGCGCCGCCATTGATGAAGAAGTCGCCCGATTGAAGCTACTGAACCAGATTCAGGAAGCCAAGAAGTCCACCAATACCAAAGCTCTGTCTCAGAAAAAAGGGGAGCTGGCAGAAACCTTGATCACTGATGCGTTCGTGCAAAGGTTCAACGCGGAGCTCAAGGCCTTGGGCGCATCTCAGGTGAAGGTTGAGCTCATGAAATCAAAAGTCTCCAAGGGCCGAGTCCTTCATAAGCTCCAGCTTCGGGGGGCCTCTCAGAATGGCCTCGCCGATGTGCTGAGCGAGGGAGAAAATCGGATCGTTTCCATGGCGGCTTTTTTGGCCGACGTCACCGGAAAGAGCAACCAGGCCCCGTTTATCTTTGACGATCCAATATCCTCACTAGACCAAAGCTATGAGGAGGCCGTGGTTCAAAGACTGATCGAGCTGTCTCAGGATAAGCAGGTCATTGTCTTTACTCACCGCCTGTCCTTGCTGGGAACGGTACGGCATTTTGCCGAGAAAAAGACCATCAAGCCCGATGTGGTGAGCATTCGCTCTGCAGACTGGGGGACCGGAGAGCCAGCTCCCATTCCACTTTCACAGAGCGACATCAAATCCACCCTGAACACATTCATGAATCAGCGGTATCAGGATGCAAAGAAGGCAAGTGAGAACGGAGAATTTGAATATGCTGAAATCTTGCTGAAGTCGATATGCAGCGATTTCAGGACATTGGTGGAGCGCTCTATTGAAAATGATCTGCTGTGCGGGGTGGTTCAAAGATTTCAGCGGCCGGTCCATACGTTGAAGCTCAAGGACCTGGCCAAATTGAAAGACGCGGATTGCAATCTCCTTGATTCGCTCATGACCAAATACTCAGGGTTTGAACACTCACAGCCAACAGAATCTCCAGTGGAACTTCCGAAGCCAGACGATCTTCTGGCCGACATGACTTCATCGTAAGCCTCCAACGCTACCACATTAACGCCCTGATACAAGATTGCTATCTTTGAGTTTTTTATAAGGAGGAGCGATGTCATCATCAGAAGCGCGTCGGATTCATATTGAAGCATGGCAAGCTG
>WBZO01001438.1_pt2 | contig 23182 bp, 23 predicted proteins | sample 5204261 | NCBI WGS metagenome assembly WBZO01 (sample SAMN12412400, study PRJNA552823) | activated sludge metagenome | isolation source: activated sludge from anammox sidestream of wastewater treatment plant... | place: USA: North Carolina | collected 2017-09 | reverse complement strand
CCCGCCGCCGGAAGGCTCGACCAGTAATTGAAGAGGGTCGTGAGCGTCGCCGAGCGGGGCTGCGGCGTCGTGCATGTCTTGCCGGGGGACGGCGCAATGCTTTGCATCAGATGATGCGCTACATCCCCGGACGCAGCTTTGCCGGCCGCTATCGTCATAGTTCTGCCCCTGCACGTCCCCGGCGCACTGAATGCTCCCGGATCGAACCCACCCCAAGGATCATCGTCCTCGATGGTTAACGAGCGGTAACCTCGTTTGGCAGTTCGGGGGCGGTCAGGCTTCCGGCGAGGGGCGCTTTCCCAGCGGATAGAGGCGGTTGGCATGGCCCATCTTGCGGCCGGGGCGGGCCTCGTCCTTGCCGTAGAGATGGATCGCCACCCCGGCTTCGCGGGCGAGATCCGGCCAGGCGTTCACATCCTCACCGATGAGGTTCGTCATCACCGCATCCGAATGGCGCGCCGGGTCGCCGAGCGGCCAGCCGCAGATCGCGCGAATGTGCTGCTCGAACTGGCTGACGAGGCAGGCATCCATTGTCCAGTGGCCCGAGTTGTGGACGCGAGGCGCGATCTCGTTGACGAGAATCCGGGGGCCTGCTCCCGCCGGCAGCACGAACATCTCGACGCCCATCACGCCGACATAGTCGAGCTCGGCCGCGATGCGGCCGGCGATCGCGCCTGCTTCCGCCGCAAGCCCGGGCTCGATCGAGGCAGGGGCGAAGGTGCGGTCGAGAATGTGGTTCTTGTGCAGATTTTCGACCGGATCGTAGGCGGCCGTATGACCGTCGAGCCCGCGCGCGACGATCACGGAGATTTCGCGCTCGAAGGGGACAAAGCCTTCGAGAATGGCGGGCGCGCGGGCGATGGCGTCATGGGCCCGGCGCGCATCGGCGGCATCGCGGATCGTGACTTGCCCCTTGCCGTCATAGCCGAAGCGCCTCGTCTTGAGGATCGCGGGCGTGCCGATGGCCGCAAGCGCCGCCTCGAGCGCGTCGAGGGAGCTCACATCCGCGAAGGGCGCTGTGGGAATGCCATGCGAGGCGAGAAAGGTCTTTTCGACGAAGCGGTCCTGCGCCGTCGCGAGCGCCCGCGCGCCGGGCCGCACCGGCGCGTGCTCGCCGAGGATGCGGGCCGTCTCGGCGGGCACGTTCTCGAATTCATAGGTCACCACATCGACGCTGGCGGCAAAGCGCGCCAGCGCCTCTGCGTCCTCATAGGCCGCGCGTGTCGCCGCCGCCGCGACATGCGTGGCGGGCGCGTCCTCGTCAGGGCAGTAGATGTGGCAGGTAAAGCCAAGCTCCGCCGCGGCCGATGCCAGCATGCGTCCGAGCTGCCCGCCGCCCAGAATACCGATCCGTCCGCCAGGTGCTATTGCCGACAATCTATTCGTCCACGGGTATGTCGCCGACCGAACTGGTCAGTTCGGCGCGGTATTGATCGAGGCGCCTGGCGAGTTCCGCGTCGGAAAGCGCGAGCACGGCGGCGGCGAGAAGGGCGGCGTTCTTCGCGCCCGCATCGCCGATCGCGAGCGTGCCGACGGGAATGCCGCCCGGCATCTGCACGATGGAGAGAAGGCTGTCCTGACCGTGGAGCGATCTCGTCTGGATCGGCACGCCGAAGACGGGAAGCGGCGTCATCGAGGCGGTCATGCCGGGCAGATGGGCCGCGCCGCCCGCGCCGGCGATGATGACCTTGAGGCCGCGGTCGCGGGCCGTCGTCGCATATTCGACGAGACGATGCGGTGTCCGGTGCGCCGAGACGATGCGGACCTCATGGGCGACTCCCAGCAGGTCGAGCATTTCGGCGGCGTGTTTCATGGTCCGCCAATCCGATTGGCTGCCCATGATGATGCCGACAAGTGCGCGCGCTGCCATTTGCCTTCCGATGTCCCATTGGAGCCGGGCCATGCCTGGCCTCGTCGTGAGGCCGGTCCGGCGCGGAAAGCGAGGGAGTATAGGCGTCCCGTCCCGCTTGGCAAGCCGGGTTCCGGCTGCGCCCCCGGGGCCGGACGATTCGCGGTCAGTGGCGTTTTGAGGCGAACAGTGGCATCTTCTGATTCGGTCTGGCGGGATGCTCAGGCCGCGGACCGTGGGGGATCGGCGCAGAACGTTCCGGTCGACGATGAATGAAGGTCGGTGACAGCAGGCCGCTCGGGGGGGCGCCCCTTCAGGCGGCGCGTGAGCGCGGAGAGGCGGCCGGAGCGTCCAAAGCGGCGGCCGGGCGCACGATCACGGATGCCGTGAGCTTCATGGGCATTCCCGAGGCGGAACTGACGCCGAGCGTCCGCGATGCCCTCATGTCCCTGCTCGGCGAGGTCGACCGGCTGCGCCGCGAAATGGACAAGGTCCGCAAGCGCCTGCGGGATGCCGAAGATCTGGCCGACCGCGATCCGCTCCTTCCCGTTCTCAACAGGCGCGCCTTCGTGCGCGAGCTTGCGCGCGTCATCGCCTATGCGCGGCGCTATAACGAGCCGGCGGGGCTTGCCTATTTCGACATCGACAATTTCAAGCAGGTGAATGACACTTGGGGCCATGCGGCGGGCGACGCGGCGCTGGAACACCTCACGCGGCTCCTCGCTGAGCATGTGCGCGAAACGGACATCATCGGCCGCATGGGCGGTGACGAATTTGCGGTCATCCTTGCCCGGACGGATGAGAAGACCGCCGAGTCGAAGGCGCGCGCGCTCTCGATCCTCATGCGCGAGAAGCCGCTCGTCGTCGATGGCGTCGAGATCAGCCTGTCGATCTCCTTCGGCGCCATCGCCTTCATGGGCGACGAGGACCCGCAGGACGCGCTCGCGCGGGCTGACCGGGCCATGTACCGCGCCAAGCACGGGATGCAGCAATAGATCTCAGGCTATGATGTCGGGGAAGAGCAGATCGTCGATTTCGTGGATGCGGTCGCGCAGATAGAGCTTGCGCTTCTTGAGCCGTTTGATCTGCAGATGATCGGGCAGCGGCGAGCCTTCCAGCGCCAGAATGGCGCTGTCGAGATCGCGATGTTCTTCCTTGAGCTGCGCCAGACGCTGCCGCAGCTCCTGCTCTTCCTGTTCGGTCATGGCCGCCCGATCGTGAGAGCGCGAACCGCCCCGCAAGGGCGGTCCCGCATCCATCGTTTTTAATGGTGGCGGCATCGGCGGGCAAGGGCAAGCGGGGGATAATGCCGCAGCGCAAGGAGGCTGTAGCGGAATGGGAAAGATGGCGGACGACTTCTGGGATTTTTCCCTCGCCCTCTATGCCCGGCCGGGCGTGGAGCAGGCGCTTCTCGCCCTTCAGGATGAAGAGGGGCTCGATGTGAACCTCATCCTCTTCTGCCTCTATGCGGGCGCACGCGGAAGGCCGCTCGACGGAGGCACGCTCACGGCCATGCGGAGCATTGGCGCCGGATGGGGGCAGGGGGTCATCGCGCCGCTTCGCGCCGCGCGCCGGGCGCTCAAGCCGCTCGCCGAAGGAGATGCGGCGGCTGCCTGCCTGTGCGCCGAGGTGAAGCGGCTGGAGCTTGCCGCGGAAAAGGAGATGCAGGTGAGGCTCGAGGCACTGCTTGCCGGGGCGACGCTCGTGCCGCCCGGCCGCGGGCTTGCCGAGCGCAATCTCGCGGCCTGGCTGGAGAGCGAGGGAAAGGCGTCCGCCGGGCGATGCGGCGAGAGGCTGGCGCAGGTGCTCGACGCCTGTTTCGGCGCCGCCTGACTATTCCTGCGGCTTCTTGCCGGGCCGCACGGGCGCGCGCCTGCCGCTCCTGATGTCCTCGCCCCAGCGTCGCGTCTCGTCCGCCTCGATGCCGAAGAGATCGAGCGCGCGGCAGACCGTCTGCGTAACGATGTCGTCGATGGTTTTCGGCTCGGCATAAAAGGCGGGAACGGGCGGCGCGATGATGGCGCCGACTTCGGACAGATGCGTCATCGTCCGCAAATGCCCGGTGTGAAGCGGCGTCTCGCGCACCATGAGCACGAGGCGGCGGCGCTCCTTGAGCATGACATCGGCCGCGCGTGTGAGCAGATTGGAGGTCACGCCCGTCGCGACTTCCGACATGGTGCGGATCGAGCACGGCGCGACGATCATGCCGAGCGTTCTGAACGAGCCAGATGCGATAGCGGCGCCGACATCGGCAAGCTGGTAGCGCGTATGCGCCAGCGCCTCGACCTCGCCGGGTGTGCGGCCCGTCTCATAGCCGAGCGTCATCTCGGCCGCTTTCGTCATCACGAGATGCGTTTCGATTTCGAGCGCGCGGAGAATTTCGAGAAGACGCACACCGTAGATAACGCCGGAGGCGCCAGAAATTCCCACAATGAGGCGTTTCGTTTCAGCCATGATTATGACATTTACCGTCTCTTCGCCGTCTTTGCGATAGGGGTTCGACAAGCTGTCAAAAAAGAGTCATCCTTTTCGGGTTACCCACCCCAACGAAAGGTAGGTAAGGGATGGCACTGGAGTCGCATATTGCCGAACTTCGTGATCGGCATAGGACCCTGGAACGGGAAATCGAACAGGAACTGCTCCACCCTTCAAGCGATGATCTCCGAATTGCCGAGCTTAAAAAGCAGAAGCTCCGCCTCAAGGAACAAATAGAGAGGCTTTCAGGCCGAAAATCCGCAGCCTGACGAACTCATCTGAATAAGCTCTGATCCGAGACAGCGCCGGGCAACGAAGCCCGGCGCTTTGTATTTTGGGGAACGGAAACGAGTTTCGTCGCGGCTCGGCTCTCCCCTCCGCCTCGTCGCGCGGTCGCTCAGAGCTTTTGCGCCATTTCCCGCAGCTTGAATTTCTGGATCTTGCCCGTCGAGGTTTTGGGCAGTTCGGTGAACACGACCGTCTTCGGGCATTTGAAATGCGCGAGATTGGCGCGGCAATAGGCGATGATCTCGGCTTCCGTCTGCGCGGCGCCGCGTTTCAGCGTGATGAAGGCGCAAGGCGTCTCGCCCCATTTCTCGTCCGGCCGCGCCACCACTGCAGCCTCCAGAATGTCGGGATGCTTGTAGAGCACGTCCTCGACCTCGATCGAGGAGATGTTCTCGCCGCCCGAGATGATGATGTCTTTCGAGCGGTCCTTGATCTGGATGTAATTGTCCGGATGCCAGACGCCGAGATCGCCGGAATGGAACCAGCCGCCCTCGAACGCCTCTGCCGTCGCCTTCGGGTTCTTGAGATAGCCCTTCATCACCACATTGCCGCGGAACATCACCTCGCCCATGGTTTCGCCGTCGCGCGGCACTTCCTCCATGGTTTCCGGGTCGCGTACGGAAAGCCCTTCGAGCACGGGATAGTTGACGCCCTGCCGCGCCTTCACCTGCGCGCGTGCATCGGTTTCGAGCTCGTCCCATTCCTCGTGCCAGGCATTGACGACGGCGGGGCCATAGGTCTCGGTCAGGCCATAGACATGGATGACGTTGAAGCCCTGATCCTCGAGCCGCTTGATGGTCGCGGCGGGCGGCGGGGCGGCGGCTGCAAAATAATGCACCGTGTTCGGAAGTTTCTTCTTCTCGTCGTCGGTCGCGTTGATGAGGAAGCCCATGACCGTCGGCGCGCCGCCCATATGGGTGACGCCATGAGCCTCGATCGCCTCGTATATGTTTCCGGCGGCGACGCGCCGCAGGCAGACATGCGTGCCCGCGATGACGCTCATCGACCAGGTGAAGATCCAGCCGTTGCAGTGGAACATCGGCACCGTCCACAGATAGACGGATTTGTCCGTCATGCCCGCGGTGACGACATTGCCCATGGCGAGGAGATAGGCGCCGCGATGGTGATAGACGACGCCCTTGGGATTGCCCGTCGTGCCGGACGTGTAGTTGAGGCTGATCGCCTGCCACTCATCGGCCGGAAGCTGCCAGTTGAATTCGGGATCGCCCGTGGCGAGCAGCTCTTCATATTCGATCGCGCCGATCCTCTCGCCTGCGCCGTCATATTCGGGATCGTCCATATCGACGACGAAGGGCTGGACCTTGGCATGCGTGAGCGCGCCTTCGGCGAGTGCCGAGAATTCACGGTCGACGAAAAGCGCCTTCGCGCCGCCATGATCGAGCATGAAGCCGATGATGGGCGCATCGAGCCTGATGTTCATCGTGTTGAGCACGGCGCCGATCATCGGCACGGCGTAGTGGAGTTCGAGCATGGCGGGCGTGTTGGGCGCGATCACGGCGACCGTGTCGCCGAGCCCGATGCCCCGCTCCGAGAGCGCCGAGGCGAGGCGACGGCAGCGCGCGTAGAACTCCCCGTAGTTGCGCCGCAAGCTGCCATGAATGACGGCGATTTTTCCGGGGTAGACTTCCGCCGCGCGCTTGAGAAAGCTCAAGGGGCTCAGCGGCTGATGGTTCGCCGGATTCTTGTCGAGATCGAGTTCATAAGGATTCGTCGTCATTGGTCCCTCTTGGCGGCTTGCGTGCCGCGAATTCGGGCATCACGGTAATGAACGCAGCGCATGGCGACAAGCGCCGCCGGGGAGCCTGCTTGCGGGCTTGCAAAGCGCGCAATGTCTTGAAACAGTCACCGCCAAACGAACAAGAACAAGGAGGCCGGCATGGGGCTTTATCGCGAAACCTATGAGCGCTGGAAGGCGTCGCCCGAAGCGTTCTGGGCCGAGGCCGCGCGAGAGATCGACTGGTCGAAGCCGTGGGACAAGGTGCTAGCGCAGGAGGGCGATTTCTCGCGCTGGTTCGAGGGCGCGACATGCAACACCTGCTGGAACGCGCTCGACCGCCATGTCGAAGGCGGGCGCGGCGAGCAGCTTGCGCTCATTCACGACAGCGCCATGACGGGCAAGGTGAAGCGCTTCACCTATCGCGAACTGCGCGACAAGGTCGCGACCTTTGCGGGCGTGCTGCAACGCCACGGAATCGGAAAAGGCGACCGCGTCATTCTCTACATGCCGATGGTGCCGCAGGCCGTCGTCGCCATGCTCGCCTGTGCGCGCCTCGGCGCCATCCATTCGGTTGTCTTCGGCGGCTTTGCTGCGAAGGAGCTGGCGACGCGCATCGACGATGCGAGGCCGAAGCTCATCGTCTCCGCCTCATGCGGTCTCGAGCCCGGCCGCACCATCGCCTACAAGCCGCTGCTCGATCAGGCGATCGAGCTTTCGGCGCACAAGCCCGAAGCGTGCATCATCGTTCAGCGCGCGGAGCTGGAAGCCTCTCTCGTGCCCGGCCGTGATTTCGACTGGAAGGACGAGATGGAGAAGGCGCGCGCCGCGGGCGCGGCACCGGCCTGCATTCCCGTCGCCTCGACCGATCCGCTCTATGTGCTCTACACCTCCGGCACCACGGGCAAGCCCAAGGGCGTCGTGCGCGACAATGGCGGGCACATGGTCGCCCTCAAATGGTCGATGAAGAATGTCTATGGCGTCGATCCGGGCGACGTCTTCTGGGCCGCGTCCGATGTGGGCTGGGTCGTCGGCCATTCCTACATCGTCTATGGGCCGCTGCTGCATGGCTGCACGACGATCCTCTTCGAGGGAAAGCCGGTCGGCACGCCCGATGCGGGCACCTATTGGCGCGTCATCGCCGATCACGACGTCAAGGCGCTCTTCACAGCGCCGACCGCCTTCCGCGCGATCAAGAAGGAAGACCCGGCCGCCGATCTGGTGAAGAAATATGACCTGTCGAAATTCGAGCTTCTGTTCCTCGCCGGCGAGCGCGGCGATCCCGATACGATCCAGTGGGCTGAGCGCGCGCTGGGCGTGCCGGTGATCGATCATTGGTGGCAGACGGAATCCGGCTGGCCGATGGTCGCAAATCCGATGGGGCTCGAAAGGCTGCCCGTCAAATACGGTTCGCCCACAGTCGCGATGCCGGGCTACGAAATCCAGGTCGTCGATGAGGCGGCGAAGCCCGTGCCCGCGAACACGACGGGCGCCATCGTCGTCAAGCTGCCCCTGCCGCCGGGCTGCCTGCCGACGCTCTGGAACAATGACGAGGGCTTCCGCAATTCCTACCTCGCCGACTATCCCGGTTACTACAAGACCGCCGATGCGGGCTATCTCGACGAGGACGGTTATCTCTATGTGATGAGCCGCACCGACGACATCATCAATGTCGCGGGGCATCGCCTCTCGACGGGCGGCATGGAGGAGGTGCTGGCGGGCCACCCGGACGTTGCCGAATGCGCCGTCATCGGCGTCGCGGACGCGCTGAAGGGGCAGGTGCCGGTCGGCTTCCTCGTCGTCAACAAGGGGGTGAACCGCCCGGCCGAGGAGATCGAGAAGGAAGCTGTGGCGCTGGTGCGCGAGAAGATCGGTCCTGTCGCCGCGTTCAAGACCGCTCTTGTCGTGCAGCGCCTGCCCAAGACGCGCTCGGGCAAGATCCTGCGCGGCACCATGCGCAAGATCGCGGATGGCGAGGCGTGGAGCATGCCGGCGACGATCGACGATCCGGTGATCCTCGAGGAAATCGGCGAGGCGCTCTCAGGCGCGGGGTATGGCAGGAAGGACTGAGGGCCGGTCCTTGAATGGATCGTGCGGCCGCCGCCCCATTCGTCGCTGTCACCCCGGACGTGCTTTCCCACTGATGTCACCCCGGACTTGATCCGGGGTCCAGAGCGGTGGGCTCGAAGCTTGCGGCCCTGGATCCCGGGACGAGCCCGGGATGACGATTAAAAGTGAGCGGCCTCCCACAAACTCCACTGTCACCCCGGACTTGCCTGTCCCGGCGCAGGCCGGGAATGCCGGGGGCCGGAGCGGCGGGCTCGGAGCTTGCGGCCCTGGATCCCGGGATGACGGTTGTGGGGAAGCAGAGCCATGACCGGAATCGCGGCAAAAGAAAAACCCTCTCCGGTCGGGAGAGGGTTTCATCTTTCCGAACATCGGGCTTGAAGGAGAGCTTACTCCTCGTCTTCCTCGATCTTCACGTCCTTGAGTTTGGCGAAGACGCTGTCGGCGTCGTAGGTCTTGCGCTCTTCCTTCTCCTCCGCCGCTTCAGGCGCGGCGATGGTGGCGTGGTGCGGCGCCTCGGGCGCAATCGTCTCGGAGGCTGGAAGCAGCGTCTCGCCGCTGCCGCCTGCGGCCTTCTCCGCCTTGCGCCGCTCGCGTTCGAGCTTGCGGGCGGCCTTCTGCACGGCCGCGTCGAGTTCGATCTGGCTCGCAAGGCCGAGCGTCACAGGATCGACCGGCTTGATATTCGCTGAATTCCAGTGGCTTCGGTCACGCACGCTCTGGATCGTGGGCTTGGTGGTGCCGACAAGCTTGGCGATTTGCGCGTCCGAGAGTTCCGGATGGTTGCGAAGGAGCCATGCGATCGCGTCCGGCCGGTCCTGACGGCGCGAAACGGGGGTGTAGCGGGGGCCCTTGCGCGGCTGGATGGGCGGCAGCTTGTACTTGCTCTCCGCCTGCTTCAGCCGTGTCGCGGGGTCCTTCTGGCAGCGCTCGATCTCGGCGCGCGTGAGCTGGCCCGAGGCGACAGGGTCGAGGCCCTTGATGCCCTGCGCGACGTCACCGTCGGCGATGCCCTTCACCTCCAGAACGTGCAGACCGCAGAAATCGGCGACCTGATCGAAGGTGAGAGAGGTGTTTTCGACGAGCCAGACGGCCGTCGCCTTGGGCATGAGGGGCTGAGTCATGTTGTTCCTCTGATTCACCCGGACGTCATCCGGACGAACCCTTTTCTCTTCCTCGGGATGAGTGGGTATCGGCGTTATATAAGGGGAAAAGCCGCCCAATGAAAGACCAATGGCGGGTTTGGCGCAGGGCTTTTCGGCGATTTTCGGGCGGCGCTCCGCTCGTCTTCCCTCAAAGGGTGAGGACGATCTTCCCGATATGGCTGCTTTTTTCCATAAGCTCGTGTGCTCTGGAGGCTTCCTCGAGCGGGAAGGTGGCGTCGATGCGCGGCCGCACCCGGCCGGCATCGAGAAGCGGCCAGACCTTTTCGCGCAGCGCCAGGGCAAGCGCCGCCTTTTCCTCGATCCCGCGGGGGCGGAGCGTCGAGCCGGTGAGCGTCAGCCGCTTCAGCATCATCGGCATGAAATTGACCTCGGCGGTCGAGCCGTTGAGGAAGGCGATGGAGACGATGCGTCCGTCCTGCGCGGCGGCCTGCATGTTGCGGGCGATATAGTCGCCGCCGACCATGTCCAGAATCACATCGACGCCGCGCCCGCCGGTCAGGCGCTTCGCCTCGGCGACGAAATCCTGCTCGCGATAATTGATGGCTGCCTCCGCCCCGAGATCGCGGCAGGCAGCGCACTTCTCGGCCGAGCCCGCGGTGGCGAAGACGCGGGCGCCGAAGGCGCGGGCGAGCTGGATCGCAGTCGTGCCGATGCCGCTCGAGCCGCCATGGACGAGGAATGTTTCGCCCGCGGCGAGCCGTCCCCGCTCGAAGACATTGGTCCAGACGGTGAAGAAGGTTTCCGGCAGGCCCGCCGCCTCGATGGCGGTGAAGCCCGACGGGATCGGCAGCGCATGGGTCTCGTGCACCGTCGCATATTCGGCATATCCGCCACCCCCCAGAAGGGCGCAGACGCGGTCGCCTTGCCGCCAATGCGTGACGCTGGGACCGGCCGCGACGACCTCGCCCGCAACCTCGAGGCCCGGCGTCGCGGGCGCGCCGGGCGGCGGCGGGTAAAGCCCCATGCGCTGGATCGTATCGGGCCGGTTCACGCCCGCCGCCTCGACCCGGATCAGGATCTCGCCATGGCCGGGCTCTGGCCGGGCGATCCGAACCGGGACAAGCACGTCCGGGCCGCCGGGCTCGCGAATGGCGATGGCTCTCATCTGGTCGGGCAGGGTCGGGGACTTGGTCGGGGACATGGGGGGCCTCTCGGGTCCGGTCTGGCGCGGGGACACTTGAAGGTCTATCCAAGCCCTCCGAGACTGGCAACCTGACCCACGCCGAGGCAATGAGGAGATAGCCCATGGATACGGACGATCTTGAGCCGCGCAAGCGCAGGGGCGAGGCGCTGGCCGCACTCGCGCGCGAGGATCTGAGCCTGCTCGGCATCGAGGAACTCAACGAACGAATCAGCGCCCTCGAGGCCGAAATCGCACGCATCCGTGCGCAACTGGAGCGGAAACACGGCACGCGCACGGCGGCGGAGGCACTTTTCAAGAAGTAAGTTAGCAAGAGCTAACATATTGGCGGAGCGCAATTTTCCGGGAAAAACAAGTAGATCTGGATCGCGCGCTCCTGCCGGGCGCCCAGCGCCCATTTGCCGGGCAATTCACGATTTGATAAACATATGGTTGCTAGGGTGACCTTGCGTAATCCAGATCTTCTGGATTCTGAGTGGTTCCTATCCACTCTGTTTGACGCCTCCCTGTTACAACTGAGCCGCGGGCACTCCGCGGCTCTTTTTTTGATCGAGCACCTCACACACATCTCGACATGCCTTCCGCGCGAGCGGTTGGCATGAATGTTGATCCTTCATCGGGCATCCGTGCCGCTCTGGCACGGACCAGAGAAGAGGGTCAGGGGATGAGTGCGGATCGGTTTGGCGGCGCTGGCGATGTGCAGTTTGCGGGCGAGGATGTGAGCATCGGCGAGTTCATGTCGTCCGGCCTCTTTCAGCGCACCTACGAGGAAGGCATGCGCCTCGTGGAGGAGACGTCGGCCTATCTCGACGGGCCGGGCCGCGACGCCTCGCGCAATCTCTCGCGGGACGCATCGCTCGCCTATGCGGGCGAAAGCATGCGGCTCACGACGCGGCTCATGCAGGTGGCAGCCTGGCTTCTCGTCCGCAAGGCCGTGCATGAAGGCGAGATTTCGCACGAGGAAGCCATGGCCGCGAAATACCGCCTGGCGTCGAAGGAAATCGCCCGTTCGGCGCGCCTTTCCGGCAATCACGTCCTGCCGGAGCCGCTGATCGACCTCATCATGCGTTCCGAGCTTCTCTATGCGCGCATCGAAAGGCTCGATGCGGGACTGCGCGCGGAACCGGAAGCCGTGGAGGCGAGCCGTCCGCTGGCCGAGCAGTTCGATCGCGTCGAGGCGTTCTTCCGCGAAACCCTCCAGCGCGAATGGGGCCGGGGCGCCTGATGATCCCTCGGGCAGGTCCGGAGCTTCATGATCCGCCAATGAAAAAGCCCCGCGTGAGCGGGGCTTTGTCGTTTGAAGCGAAGCTTCCGTGAACCTCAGGCCTTGCCGCCGAGATTGCCGAACTTCTGCTTGAAGCGGCTGACGCGGCCGCCGCGGTCGACGATCTGCTGGCCGCCGCCGGTCCAGGCCGGATGGGTCTTCGGGTCGATGTCGAGGGTAAGCGTGTCGCCCTCCTTGCCGTAGGTCGAGCGGGTCTGGAAGGTCGTCCCGTCCGTCATCGCCACGGTGATCATGTGGTAGTCGGGATGAATGTCTTTCTTCATGGCTCTACGCCTTCTCAGATCACAAAAAATGCCGGAAACCGGGGCTGCCGATCGCTGGCGCGCCGGGAATGGGGGCTTATAGCCAAGGAGTGAGCCCAATACAAGGCCAAGCTCCGCCCTGAGCGATGCGCTGGGGCGATTGGGCGCGGGGGCCCGGACCGGCTTCGGATTGGCTCGGCGGGGCAAGGGTTGCTATATGAACGGTCAGGGTGTCCTTCTGGGGGCTGCCCGCGACCTCGCAAATCTGACCCGGCGGCCATCCATGAGCGAGACATCGAATCCGGTGGTTGAAGCCATCGAGGAAGAAGCCCAGCGCCGAAGGCCCGCCAGGGGCGTCCGGCCGCTCGCCAAACTCATGCCCTTCATCGGCCGCTACCGGATCATGGTGGCGCTCGCCTTCGTCTCGCTCGTCTTCGCGACGCTTGCGACGCTCGCCGTCCCCATCGCCGGCCGCCGCCTGCTCGATAATGGCTTCAACCAGACGAGCGCCGATTTCATCGACACCTATTTCCTCGCGCTGATCGGTATCGCGGCTCTTCTCGGGGTCGCGAGCGCCATGCGCTTCTTTTTCGTGAGCTGGATCGGCGAGCGCGTCGTCGCAGATCTGCGCGAGGCCGTCTATGCCCATGTGCTGAAGCTCTCGCCCGCCTTCTTCGAGGTGACGCGCACGGGCGAGGTGCTCTCGCGCCTCACGGCGGACACGACGCTCATCAAGACCGTTGTCGGTTCCTCCGCCTCCGTCGCATTGCGGAACGTCTTCCTCTTCATCGGCGCGGCATCCATGATGGCGGTCACGAGCACATGGCTCTCCGGCCTCGTGCTTCTCGCCATTCCGATGATCGTTCTGCCGCTCGTGATCTTCGGGCGCTGGGTGCGCCGCCTGTCACGCGCGAGCCAGGACCGCCTTGCGGATTCGAGCGCCTTCGGCACGGAAAGCCTCAACGCCATCCAGACCGTGCAAGCCTTCACGCATGAGGAGATCGACCGGCAGCGCTTCGCCGAGACGGTGGAGCGCTCCTTCGTTACCGCGCGGGCGCGCATCACGGCACGCGCCGTGCTCACTGCGCTCGTCTTCTTCATGGGACTTTCGAGCGTCGTCGGCGTGCTCTGGTTCGGCGCCCATGCGGTCGTCGTAGGCACCATGTCGGGCGGCGCGCTGCTTCAGTTCATTCTCTATGCGGTCTTCGCGGCGACGTCGCTCGCCGCCCTTTCGGAGGTCTGGGGCGACATGCAGATGGCCTCTGGCGCAACCGAGCGGCTGATGGAACTGCTGGCTATCGAACCTGAAATCCGCGCGCCGCAGTCGCCCAAGGCGCTGCCTCTGCCCGCTCGCGGCGCAATCAGCTTCGACCGCGTGACCTTCGCCTATCCGACGCGGCCCCATGTCTCGGCCTTGCGCGATTTCTCTCTCGATGTGAAGCCCGGCGAGACGGTGGCGATCGTCGGGCCATCGGGCGCGGGCAAGAGCACGGTGTTTCAGCTTCTGCTGCGTTTCTACGATCCGAAGTCGGGCAGTATTCGCCTCGATGGCGTCGATATTTCCCAGGTCGAGCCCGGCGAGCTTCGCAGCCGTCTCGGCGTCGTGCCGCAGGAGACGGTCGTCTTCGGCATGAGCGTGGCGGAGAACATCCGCTACGGGCGGCCCGATGCGAGCGAGGAGGATGTCATCGCCGCCGCGAAGGCCGCGCGCATCCATGATTTCATCGTCTCTCTGCCTCAGGGCTATGCGACGCAGGTGGGCGAGCGCGGCGTCACGCTTTCAGGCGGACAGCGCCAGCGCGTCGCCATCGCGCGCGCCATCCTGCGCGATGCGCCGGTGCTTCTTCTCGACGAGGCGACGTCGGCGCTCGACGCGGAAAGCGAGACGCTCGTTCAGGCGGCGCTCGAAGGGCTGATGCGGGGCCACACGACGCTCGTGATCGCGCACCGGCTCGCGACCGTTCTCAAGGCCGATCGCATCATCGTCATGGAGGAAGGCCGCATCGTTGCCTCCGGCACGCATGACGAGCTTGTGCGGCAGGGCGGCCTTTACAGCAGGCTCGCCCGCCTGCAATTCACGGGCGACATATTGGGTGGCGAGCCCCAAAGCGCCGCGCTGCACTGAACAAATCGGGAGGGAAGGGAACATGTCACCGCTCTTGCGCAGAGCCATTATCGCCGTATTCGCTGTCGCCGTCATCGCGAGCGTGCTCGTCTGGCGCTTCCTTTCGGCGGCGGGGTTTTTCACCGACATCCGGGCGGAAGTTCCCGCTGAATGCCGGACGATCGCCTCCGTGCCGGGGCCGGAGGATATTCAGATCGACCGCGAGCGCGGCCTGGCCTTCGTCTCGGCCTTCGACCGGCGCGCCGCGATGGCCGGGCATGAGGCCACGCGCGGCGGCATCTATGTGATCGATTTGAAGGCGCCGCAGGCGGAATGGGCGCTCCGTCCGGTCACGGCGAACGAGCCGGCTGACTTCAAGCCCCATGGTCTCAGCCTTTATGTCGGCGCGGGCGGCGAGCGCCGCCTCTTCGTCGTCAACCATGCAGCGAAGGGCGAGGCGGTCGAAATTTTCGATATCGCGGCGGATGGTCTGCTCACGCATGTGAAGACGGTCGCCGATCCGCTCTTCGCTTCGCTGAACGATGTCGTGGCGGTCGGCCCCGAAGCGTTCTACGCCACGAATGATCACGGCTCGAAAGGGCTCGGCGGAAGGCTGAGCGATCTCCTTCTGCTGCGTAACGCCAATGTCGTCTATTACGACGGCGCTTCGGCGCATGCCGCTGCTGACAGGCTTCTCTTTGCGAATGGCATCAATGTGAGCCCGGACGGCAAGACGCTCTATGTCTCGGAAATGCTCGGCGCCGCGCTGCATATCTATACGCGCGATCCCGCGACGGGCGCGCTCACGAGCCGCGATTATGCGCGCCTCGGCACCGGTCTCGACAATATCGACGTCGAGCCGGACGGCGCGCTCCTCATCGCGGCCCATCCGCATCTGATGGCGTTCCTGAAACATGCGGGCGACCCCAAGGCGCTCTCGCCGAGCCAGGTGGTGCGCGTCGAGCCGGGCGCCGGGCAGGGCGGCAAGGCCGGAACGATCTATCTCAATCGTGGCGAGGAGATTTCAGGATCGAGCGTGGCCGCCGGTTTCGGCGACATGATGCTGATCGGCAATGTCTTCGATCCGAAGATCCTCGCCTGCAAGCAGTCGAAGGAACTCAGGGCGTTTTGATCGCCCTTCCTCCCGCCTTCAGCGCTCCGTCAGCTTGAACTCGATGCGGCGGTTGCGCTTGAAGGCGGCGGCGCTCTTGCCCGTATCGAGCGGCTGGAACTCGCCGAAGCCCGTCGCGGCGAGATGCTCTGGCGGCACGCCCCGCTTCGCCATGAAGTTGACGACGGCGATGGCGCGCGCGCTCGACAGATACCAGTTCGACGGGAACTGCGCCGTGTGGATCGGATTGGCGTCGGTGTGCCCGTCCACGCGGATGACCCACTGGATATCGTTCGGGATCTCGGCGGCGATCTCCCTCACCGCGTCCGCGATCTTCTGAAGCTGCGCGACGCCCGAGGGATTGATCTCGGCCGAACCGCTATCGAAGAGAATTTCCGACTGGATGACGAAACGGTCGCCCACGACCTCGATGTCGGGACGGTTGCCGAGAATTTCGCGCAGACGGCCGAAGAATTCGGAGCGGTATTTCGCAAGCTCCTGCACCTTCTGGGCGAGCGCGGCATTGAGCCTGCGGCCGAGATCGGCGATCTGCGCCTGGCTTTCCCGGTCGCGTTTTTCGGAGGCTTCGAGCGCCTCCTCCAGCGCGGCAAGCTGGCGGCGGAGCGCGGCGATCTGCTGGTTGAGAAGCTCGACCTGCGCAAGCGCCTGACTGGAAATTTCCTTCTGCTTTGAAAGCTCGTCCTGCAGGACCGCGACCTGCGAGCCCGCGCCTGCCGCCGCGCCGAGCCGGTCCTTCTCGGCATTGGCTTCGGCGAGCGAGGCCTGAAGCGTCGCGATGGTGGTCTGGAGGTCGGCCTTCTCCTGCTTCGACAGCGCGAGCTGGCTCACGAGTTCGGCGATCTGGCTACGCAGCGCTTCGAGCGCGGTATCCTTGCTCGAGACGAGTTGCGACAGGAAGAACTGCGTCAGCATGAAAATGGTGAGCAGGAAAATGAGCACGAGCAGCAGGCTCGACATGGCGTCGACGAAGCCCGGCCAGTAATCGGCGCTCGGGGCGCGTCCGCGAATTCGTCTGTGTGCGACAGCCATGCCGTTCCCGCCCGCCGGTTATTTTCTGCCGAGACTGGCCGCGAGATGATCGAGCACGGGGCGCAGCGCTTCCTGATTTTCGGCAAGGCGCCGGATGAGCAACTGCTCGTGCTTGATCTGCTCGGTGAGAGCCGTGATCTGGCCGGCGAGGGCGAGCATGGGCGCGCTGTTCGCGCCGCCGCCCGAGGTCAGAGACTGCTCGATGCGTTCGAGCCGCTTCAGCGTTTCGCCGAGCATGCCGGGGCCGGGCTCCGCCGCGCTGGAAATATCCGTCACCGTCGAAAGCCACTCTTCAAGCTCGTTGTAGAAGCGATTCTGCGCCTGCCCCGCCTGAAGATCGAGAAAACCGAGAATGAGCGAGCCTGCAAGGCCGAAGAGCGAGGACGAGAAGGACGTGCCCATGCCTGACAGCGGCCCCTCGAGTCCCGCCTTGAGATTCTGAAAGACCGTCGCGGGGTCGGATGTCTCGATATTGAGACCATGGATCGTCGCGCCGACTGAAGTCACCGTGGTGAGAAGGCCCCAGAACGTGCCGAGCAGGCCGAGAAAGATCAGCAGGCCGATCATGTAGCGCGAGATTTCGCGCTGCTCGTCGAGGCGCGAGCCGATGGAGTCGAGGAGCGAGCGCATGGTGAGCGCGTTGAGCTGCATGCGTCCCTTGCGCTCGCCGAGCATGGTCGCCATCGGCGCAAGGAGGCGCGGCGCGGGCGGGATCGCCAGTCCCGGATCGGCACGGCGGAAGGCGTTCACCCAGCGCACTTCGGGGCCGAGCACCAGAATCTGCCGGAAGCCATAGAGAATGCCGAGCGTGAGCACGCCGATGATGAGCGTGTTGAGCCCCGGATTGGTGAAATAGGCCGTCTTGAGCTGCGGCGAGAGAATGAGGAGCAGAAACCCGACAAGGAGCAGGAAGAGGATCATCCGCACCAGATAGGGACGCGGCGTGGAGAGGGCCGCGCCGCCGGTATAGTCCTTCGCCATCTTCTGTTCAGCTCCCCTGTGATCCGGGCAGGTCTTGTGTCATTCGCGACTTTCGCCTCATGGGGCGCATCAGCTTCCCGCGCGGGTGATGTCGACCCGGTCGAGAGGGCCTGCATCCCGCGTGCCACCGAGCGCTCTCACTTCGAGCCGGTCCGTCGCGATACCGTGTTCGATGAGGAAATTGCGGACGGTGAGCACGCGCTTCAGCGACAGGCGCCGGGCATTCGTGCTCGTGTCGCCAGGGGCCCCCGCATAGGCCTTGAGCGTGACCCGGCCGCCACGGCGCCGGAAATCATCCGCGAATGTCTTGAGCCGCGCTGCCTCGCCGTCGCTCAGCGCTGCTTCTTCGGGCGGAAAACCGATGCGGGCGAGCGCAGGCTCGGGCGCGCGAAGCGGCGAGGTGCCGAGGGCGGGCGCGGCCGCTCCCTCGGGCGATGCGTCAATGATAGCGGGCAGCGGCGCTGCGAGCGGCTCGGGCGGCATGGGCTCGCCCATGCGCGTGCCGGGCCGGTCGAGCGGCACGGCGTCCACGGGTTCGGCGCGCGCGCCCGTTCCGGCCATCAGCATGAGAACGGCGCAAAGCCCGGCTATGCGAACCGTCCGTACCCAACGCCCTTCAGGAAAAGTCATGTCTGCCGTCCCGCGCCGAAGAGGAGACTGGAATCCTGCGTTCAGTCTAGTCGAAACGGGACGGACGGGAAATCGCAAGGACGACGGAGGCAGGCGGGGCAGGCGACGCGCGGTCAGGACGCGGCGTGGGCGCGCTTCAGCGCCTTGGCAAGCTCGCGATGGATCGTCTCGTTTCCGGCGATGACCCCGCCGCTGTTAAGCACGTCGTCCCGGCCATTGAGATCGGAGACAAAGCCGCCAGCCTCGCGCACCAGAATGATGCCGGCCGCGAGATCCCATGGTGCGAGGTTCGCTTCCCAATAGGCGTCGTAGCGACCGGCCGCCACATAGGCGAGATCGAGCGCCGCCGATCCCATGCGCCGCACGCCCGCGACCTCGTTCATCACCACGCCGAGTTCGGCGATGAAGCGCTGATGGCCGGGGCGGCCGATATGCGGGATGCCCGTCGCCACGACCGTATTGGCAAGCTCGCGCCGCGCCGCGACGCGCAGGCGCCGGTCATTGAGAAAAGCACCCTGGCCCTTTTCGGCGATGAAGAGTTCGTCGGAGATCGGGTTGTAGACGACACCCGCGACGATCTGCCCGTCGCGCTCGAGCCCGATCGAGATCGCGAAATGCGGGATCGAGTGGAGAAAATTCGTCGTGCCGTCGAGCGGATCGATGAGCCAGCGGTGCGATTTGTCCGATCCCTCGATCGTGCCGCCTTCCTCCATGAGGAAGCCATAGCCGGGCCGCGCCTTGGAAAGCTCCTCGAAGAGCGTCTTTTCGGCCTTCTTGTCGGCGGCGGTGACGAAATTCGCGGGCCCCTTGAGCGAGACCTGCAAATTCTCCACCTCGCCGAAGTCGCGTTGCAGTCCGCGCGCCGCCTTGCGTGCGGCGGCCACCATGACGGCCATGACGGGGGTATGACGTGCCATCTGGGACTTGCGCTTTCTCTCGGGCATTTCCGGTGATGTCCATGCCGGCATCGGCGGGAAATGCGGGTCGCTGAATGATCGGTTCGTTAGTCGGCGCGGCGGAGATAGGTGACTTCGTTCGTGTCGACCACGATCTTCTCGCCGATGGTGATGAAAGGCGGCACCATGACGCGGATGCCGTTCTCGAGCAGGGCGGGCTTGTAGGAGCTGGCCGCAGTCTGCCCCTTCACCGTCGGTTCCGTTTCGGTGACTTCCAGCACCACCTGATCGGGCAGGGCGACGCTGATGGGCCTGCCCTCGTGGCTTTCCACCGTCACCTTCATGCCGTCCTGCAGGAACGCCGCGCGCTCGCCCACCCAGTCCCTGGCAAGCTCGATCTGCTCGTAGGTTTCGTTGTCCATGAAGGTGAGCATGCCGTCGGCTTCATAGAGGAACTGATAGTCCTTCTGCTCGAGCCGCACGCGCTCGACCGTCTCGGCGGAACGGAAGCGCTCGTTGAGCTTGCGGTTGTCGATCAGGTTCTTCAGCTCGACCTGCGCGAAGGCGCCGCCCTTGCCGGGCTTCACATGCTGAACCTTTACCGCAGCCCACAGGCCTCCCTGATGCTCGATGACGTAGCCGGGGCGAATTTCGTTACCGTTGATCTTGGGCATGGACCTTGTCTCGGACTGGGGTTGAGCAGGCTCGCGGCGGGACCGGCTGTTCGCGCCGATCAGCGGATAAGGCAGGCGCGATCCGGCCGCGGCGCTCTGATAGCATCTGGAGGCCGTAAGGCCAATGCCTTTCAGAAAGGAGGGGTTATTGGCCGCGGGGCGTTTCGGCCATGATGCGGTTGAAGGCGCGCACCGCCTCCGCCGGGCCTTGCGGATGCGCCCAGACGCCGGCCGCCACGGCCAGAAAATCCGCGCCCGCCGTAACGAGGGTCGCGGCGTTCTCGACCGTGATGCCGCCAATGGCAACGCAGGGTACCACGAAGGTCTCCGACCACCAGGTCAGCAGGTCGGGCGTGGCGCGGGTCTTGGGCACCTTGGTGCCGGTCTCGAAAAAGGCGCCGAAGGCGACATAGTCGGCGCCTTCCTCGCCGGCCACCATCGCCAGATGGCGCGAATTGTGGCAGGTGACGCCGACAATGCGGTCGGGGCCGACGAGCTTGCGCGCTTCCTTGTAAGGCGTGTCCTCCTGGCCGACATGAACGCCGTCCGCATCCATCTCGGCCGCGATGTCGGCGCGGTCGTTGATGATGAAGGCGACGTCATAGCCCTGCGCGACGGGCATCAGCACCTCGGTCGCGCGGCGGATCGCGTCGGCCGGCGCCGTCTCCTCAGTCTCCGTCTTCAGGCGAAGCTGGAGCGAGGCGACATCGCCCGCATCGAGCGCGCGCTTCAGCGTGTCCGAAAAGGCGATGGGCTCGATCCGGGGCGGGGTGATGAGATAGAGCCGGCAGGGCTCGCGTTCTTCTTCGATGATGCTCATGGGGGAGTTTGTAGCGCGTCTTGCGCGAGAAAGGCAAAACGCCCCGCCGGTGAGGACGGGGCGCTCTGTCTGGTCATGGCCGATAGGCTCAGGCGGCCTTTTCGAGTTCGGCCTTCCACTGGCCGAGAGCGGCGAGGCCGTTCATGCGGGCGCGGTGGAGGAAGGCACGCTGGGCGGCGGCCACATTCTCCGCCTTGCCGCTCCAGGCCTTGAGCGGGGCCGCCTGAAGGGCGCGGCCATAGGAGAAGGAGAGCTTCCAGGGCAGCCCGCCAATGGCGTTCATGGCGTTGAGATGTGCCGTCGCATCCTCGTCCGATTGGCCGCCGGACAGGAAGACGATGCCCGGCACCGCCGCCGGAACCGTGCGCTTGAAGACCGTGATGGTCTTCTCGGCGACTTCCTGCACGCTTGCCTGCGTCGAGCACTTCTTGCCCGAGACGACCATATTCGGCTTCAGGATCGTGCCTTCGAGCTTCACGCGATGCGCTGCGAGCCGCGCGAAGACGGTGCGCAACGTCGCTTCCGTCACCTCGAAGCAGCGGTCGGCGGTGTGCGCGCCGTCCATCAGCACTTCCGGCTCGACGATCGGAACGATCTTCTGCTCCTGGCAGAGCGCGGCATAACGGGCGAGCGCCTCGGCATTGGCCTCGATGCAGCCCATGGTCGGAATGCCGTCGGCGATGTCGATCACCGCGCGCCACTTCGCGAAGCGCGCGCCGAGATCGTAATATTCGGCCAGCCGCTCGCGCAGCCCGTCCAGACCTTCGGTCACCAGTTCGCCCGGAAAGCCCGCCATGGCCTTCGCGCCCGCATCGACCTTGATGCCGGGGATGGAGCCTGCCTGTTTGATGAGATCGACGAGCGGCGTGCCGTCCTTCGCCTTCTGACGGATCGTCTCGTCATAGAGGATGACGCCGGAGATGTGGTTCTTCATCGCCTCTTCGGTGCGGAACAGCATCTCGCGATAGTCGCGCCGGTTGCTCTCGGTCGACTCGAGGTTGATCGTGTCGAACCGCTTCTTGATGGTGCCCGAGCTTTCGTCGGCGGCAAGAATGCCCTTGCCCGGCGCCACCATGGCTTCGGCAATCGATTCAAGCGTTTCAGTCATATCCCGAATTCCCTTTATCTGACTTCAAGCGCCGCGACGCCGGGCAGTACCGCGCCTTCCATCCATTCGAGGAAGGCACCGCCCGCGGCGGATACATAGGTGAAATCGTCGGCCGCGCCCGCATCGTTGAGCGCTGCCACCGTGTCGCCGCCCCCGGCCACCGATTTGAGGGTCCCGATCTTCGTCAGCATGCCGACGAGACGCGCTGCGGATGCCGTCCCCTGATCGAAGGGAGGAATCTCGAAGGCGCCGAGAGGCCCGTTCCAGACGACCGTCTTCGCCGTTTCGAAGCGTCCGGCGAGATAGGCCATCGTATCCGAGCCGATGTCGAGGATCATCATGTCCTCCGGCACCGCATCGACGGGAACGGTCCTCGCCTCGGCGCCCGCCTTGAATTCCCGCGCGACGACAGCATCGACAGGCAGCACGATCTCGCAGCCCGCCTTGCCGGCGGCGGCGAGGATTTCGCGTGCCTTGTCGAGAAGGTCGTATTCGCAAAGCGACTTGCCGATCTTCTTGCCCTGCGCGGCGAGGAAGGTATTGGCCATGCCGCCGCCGACGATGAGCGTGTCGACGCGATGGATGAGATTGAGGAGCAGGGCGATCTTGGTCGAAACCTTGGCACCGCCCACGACCGCGACGACCGGATGCTCGGGATTTCCGAGCGCCGTTTCGAGCGCGTCGAGTTCCGCCTCCATCGCCCGGCCCGCATAGGCGGGCAGCACATGGGCCAGCCCCTCGGTCGAGGCATGGGCGCGATGGGCGCAGGAGAAGGCGTCATTCACATAGACGTCGCCGTTCTCGGCAAGCGCCTTCACGAAGGCGGGATCGTTCTTTTCCTCGCCCGCATGGAAGCGCGTGTTCTCGAGGACGAGAATGCCGCCGGCGGGAAGCGCATCGACCGCTTCCTTCGCGGGCGCGCCGATGCAGTCGGACGCGAAGGCGACCTTCGCGCCGACGACGCCGGAAAGCGCGTCGGCGACGGGCGCGAGCGAGAATTTGGGCTCGGGCGCGCCCTTGGGGCGGCCGAAATGCGAAAGCACGATGACCTTCGCGCCCTTGGCCGCGATTTCCTTCAATGTGTCGGTGATGCGGTTGAGGCGCGTCGCATCCGTGACATGACCGTGCTCGTCGGTCGGTACGTTGAGGTCCGCCCTGACAAGAACCCGGCGACCATTGAGGTCGCCGGACTTGAACAGGTCATCGAGTGTTTTGTGACCAGCCATGACGTTTCGGATGCCAGGGCTCAGAGCAGCTTGCCCATGGCGGCTGCCGTGTCGCCCATGCGGTTCGAGAAGCCCCACTCATTGTCGTACCAGGAAAGCACGCGCACGAGACGGCCGTCGATGACCTGCGTCTGCGTGAGGTCGAAGGTCGAGGAGGCCGGGTTGTGGTTGAAGTCGATCGAGACGAGTTCCTCGTCGGTGGTGGCGAGCACGCCCTTGAGCGGGCCCTTCGCCGCCGCGACGATCGCCGCGTTCACTTCTTCCGCCGTGGTCTTCTTCTTCGCGGTGAAGACGAGGTCGATGACCGAGACGTTCGCCGTCGGCACGCGGATCG
>WBZO01002571.1_pt1 | contig 23204 bp, 24 predicted proteins | sample 5204261 | NCBI WGS metagenome assembly WBZO01 (sample SAMN12412400, study PRJNA552823) | activated sludge metagenome | isolation source: activated sludge from anammox sidestream of wastewater treatment plant... | place: USA: North Carolina | collected 2017-09 | reverse complement strand
TTCGCAAGCCAATGCAGCCGTCTATCTGTCGGTATTAAAGCCGGGCGATACTCTGCTTGGCATGTCGCTGGCGCATGGGGGGCATTTAACGCATGGTTCCAGCGTGAGCATGAGCGGAAAAATTTTTAATTCAATTTCGTATGGCTTGCATCCGGAAACAGAAATTCTGGATTATGACGAAGTGGAGCGATTGGCGCATGAACACAAACCGAAAATGATAGTTGCAGGCGCTTCGTCTTATGCGCGAATCATTGATTGGAAACGTTTCCGCAAAATTGCCGACGCGGTGGGCGCATATCTGTTCGTCGATATGGCGCACTATGCCGGATTGGTGGCTGCCGGTTTTTATCCCAACCCGGTAGGTATCGCGGATTTTGTCACGAGTACGACGCATAAAACCCTGCGCGGTCCGCGCGGTGGTATCATCATGGCTAAGCCGGAGCACGAGAAGACGCTGAATTCGGCGATTTTTCCGCAAACTCAGGGTGGCCCCTTGATGCATGTTATCGCCGCCAAAGCAGTTGCGTTTAAGGAAGCAGCCAGCAAGGAGTTCAAGGATTATCAGGAACAAGTCATCGAAAATGCGCGCGTCATGGCGAAAGTGTTGACCAATCGCGGTTTGCGCATTGTTTCCGGGCAGACGGACTGTCATATGTTTTTAGTTGACCTGCGGGCGATGAATCTGACCGGTAAACAGGCGGAAGCATCGCTGGAACATGCGCATATCACGGTTAACAAAAACGCTATTCCGAACGATCCGCAGAAACCGTTTGTCACCAGTGGTATCCGTGTCGGTTCTCCGGCCATAACGACGAGAGGTTTTAAAGAGCTGGAAGCGGAACATCTGGCCAATCTGATCGCCGATGTCTTGGCGGCGCCGGAAGACGCGGCGGTTTTGTCGCGCGTGGCTGACGAAGCGAAAAAACTGTGTGCAAAATTTCCGGTTTATGGATAAGCCGTTGCCGCCTGAGCAGATGTGAAAAATTGTCTGCCCAGGTTGTTAATGCCGGCTTAGCTGCGTATGAAATGTCCTTTTTGTAATGCCGATGACACCAACGTCATCGATTCACGCGTGAGCGAAGACGGTCACAAGATTCGCCGCCGCCGCCGCTGTCCCGCCTGCGATAAACGCTTTACGACATATGAAACAGTCGAGTTGCGTTTGCCGCAAGTCGTCAAACACGACGGCAGCCGGACGGAATTTGACCGGAATAAATTGCTGACAGGATTTAAACGGGCGCTGCATAAGCGTCCCGTTCCCACCAGCTATGTCGATGCTGCGATCGATCGCATCGTGCAAAAATTTTTAGCGATGGGTGAGCGCGAGGTGACCTCGCGCAGCATTGGAGAAAGCGTGATGGAAGAGCTCTATAAACTCGATAAGGTCGCTTATATCCGCTTCGCATCGGTTTATAAAAGCTTCCAGGATGTGGATGATTTTCGCGATGCAATCAAGGAAGTGCAGAAACCGCATTCGTCGTTGCCATCCAAGAAAGTATCCTGAAGCGCTAAAATGATCATCAGTGCGCTTTCATTTGTCAGCGCTATCAATCCTCAAATCATTCCAAAGCAATGACGGCTTAGATGTTTTCCGCTGCAGATTACGCCTTCATGTCGCAAGCTCTGCGCCTGGCGGAACAAGGGCTGTACAGCACAACACCCAATCCGCGCGTCGGCTGCGTTATTGTTCGCGATGAACAGATTGTGGGGAGCGGTTGGCACGAGAAAGCCGGGCAACCGCATGCGGAAATCAATGCCTTGGCTGATGCGGGAGCGGCGGCGCGCGGCGCGACGGCGTATGTCACATTGGAGCCTTGCAGTCATCATGGACGCACACCGCCTTGTGCAGATGCCTTGATTGCGGCAGGTATCGCACGGGTTGTGATAGCGATGGAAGATCCCAATCCGCTCGTGTCGGGGCGCGGTTGCGCCTTATTGCAACAGGCAGGTATCAGTATTCAAACCGGTTTGATGCAAGCCGAAGCATATGCGTTGAATGCCGGTTTTGTTTCTCGCATGACGCGCAAGAAGCCTTGGGTGCGGCTGAAAATAGCGGCAAGCCTGGACGGCAAGACTGCGTTGAATAATGGCACCAGTCAATGGATAACCGGTGAAGCCGCGCGGCAGGATGGGCACCGCTGGCGGGCGCGTTCATGCGCCGTCATGACAGGCATCGGCACAGTAGAATCCGATAATCCGCAGTTGACCGTTCGCCACGCCGAAACAAATCGCCAGCCAAAGAAAATCGTGGTGGATAGCCGTCTGGCAATTCCCTTGGCTGCCCGCGTGCTGCAAAATGGCGAAGAAACGTTCATTTTTACCGCTCAAACAGGAAATCGGGAAAAAAAAGCCGCGCTTAGTCAACTGAATGTCCAGGTCATGGTTTTACCCAATGCCAGCGGTAGAGTTGATCTGCAAAGAATGATGGCGGCGCTGGCTGATTTGGGGATCAATGAGGTGCTGGTGGAAGCCGGAGGCAGACTCAATGGCGCTTTGGTTGATGCGGGGTTAGTCGATGAGCTAATTATTTATCTGGCGCCGCACCTGATCGGTGATAATGCGCGGGGTATGATTGCATTGCCTGAACTAACCGGTCTTGAAGACAAGAAGCCGCTTAAAATTCAGGATATACGCATGATCGGTCAAGATATCCGGCTGATTGCGAGTTTTATATAGCGCTCTTTTATTCGCGCAGCGGCCGCTTGGCGAGCTTGCGTTGCAATGTGCGGCGGTGCATATTCAATATTCGGGCGGTAACCGAGATATTATTGTCGTTTTCGGTCAGAATGCGCTGAATGTACTCCCATTCCAAACGCCCTACCGATAACGGATGCGCGCTGATCGGGATGTTCGCCTCACCGACTGTGCGTTCAAAAGCCGCCATGATTTCGTCGGCGTCGACAGGTTTGGCGAGATAATGCGTGGCGCCGAGTTTGATCGCTTCTACTGCGGTGGCGATGCTGGCATAGCCGGTCAGCATGACAATCCGGGTTCCCGGATCCAGATTTCTCAATTTTTCAACCAGAACCAAACCGGATTCACTGGATAACTTCAGATCGACAATGGCATACTCGGGTGTCGATGTTTCAGCCAGGCTCATCGCATCTTCGATGGTATGCGCGCAGGTGATGCTAAAGCCGCGCTTGGTGAGCGCTTTTGACAATACCTCGCAAAAAACCACATCATCATCGACAATGAGTAAACTAGGATGTTCGCTATCGTCAGTTAATGAAGATTCAATCATTCGTCTATCCTATCAGCGGTAAAATCACCTGAGTGCAAGCGCCGCCATTTTCAAGATTAAACAAGCGCACACTGCCGCCAAATCGCTCAATGTTGGCATTGGCGAGGAACAAACCGATGCCGAAACCCTGCCCCGGCGCTTTAGTGGAAAAGAAAGCTTCACCGGCGCGTTGCATGACTTCAGCAGACAACCCCTTGCCGTCATCAATGATCTCAAGCTTAAGCTCCAGGTTTTTGTCCCAATGACTTTTGATCTCGATGCACTTGGAAGACGCATCCGCGGCATTGTTCAGCAAGTTCAGCAGGGATTGGCCCAATAACTGGTTGTCCATAATCCTGGGCGCGGGTTGCTCGCCCGTGCATTGGTAAGTGAACCTGACCGATGGGCGTATCAGTTTCCATTTATCGAGAACCTGAGATAGAAAGGTATCGACGGGTAATTCATTGCCATGCTCGGCTCTGGTTTGGCCCGCCTTGGCGAGTAATTGCGTCAAGGTTTGTTTGCAGTGCGCAATTTGATCTCGAAGGATATGCACATTATTTTGAAATTCTTTATCTTGTGTATATTCCTGCTGCAACTCGCCCGCTACGACCGCCATGGTTGAGAGCGGCGTGCCGAGTTCATGTGCGGCGCCGGCGGCCAATGTACCCAGCGCAATAATCTGTTCGTTGCGTAGCGCGTGTTCCCGGGCTTTCGCCAGATCCTGATCGCGTTCGCGGATGGATGAACTCATTTTCACAACAAACCATGCGATGATAACGGTGCTTAATACAAAGGCCAGCCACATCCCTGATACGTGCAATGCAAATTCAACCAGATGTTTGTTGTGGTCGTGCGGTAGCGGTACGTAATTGAATAGTAATAAGGTATAGCAGGCGATGGTGATGACGGCCATGATCCAGGTATAGCGCCATGGCAGCGTCGCGGCGGCGATTGTCATGGGCAACAGAAAGAACGAAATAAACGGATTGGTTGAGCCGCCGCTAAAATACAATAATGTGCTGAGCGCCAAAACATCGATCAGCAGTTGCAGAAAAAATTCCAAATGAGATACCGGCCAATTACGATGCAGCCGGATCCATGTCAACAGATTTAACAATGCGAGCACTGCGACAACGGCGATCATTTGCGCCCAGGGAATAACGATGTCAATGGTCCAGTACACTAATGCAAAGATCAGGCATTGGGCGGCGATAGCGATATTCCGCAATAGAAACAAACGCTGCAGATTTTTGCTGAGCGGGGATTGACTGAGATCACTGAACATTTAGGATGGTGCTGCTTTGACTGCCTGAAAAATTGCTAACATTAGCTTAAATTTTACAGTATGGCTATGCGACAAATTGTCTCACGCGGAATTTGCCAGGATTTGCGCGGTACTCACTCACCAACCTTGTGCCGGAGTCATGGTAAGCAGCGGTGTTTTCGGTTAGAATCGTGAGCCGGATTTATGGTCTGACGGAAACTGGCATTATCTTATTGAAATTATTTTATGATTCTAATCCTTGTTCCCAATACCCGGTACGATAGCCCGGAATATAAACAGTTGATGGCGCATCTTGCCAACTTTCCTGGGATATCGGCGCGCGTTCATACTGAATCCGGCACTGAGCAAACATTAACAGAAATCTACCTGATCGGTAATACCAAAGTGCTGTCGATCGAGGAAGTCAGCTGCCTTCCTTGTGTTGACCGGGTAGTCAGAGTTTCCGAGGAGTACCGGGTTCTGGGGCGGCACAAAAACGATGACCGGCCAACTCATTTTGATTATAACGGTGTCCGTTTCGGGCAGGACTCGCTGAATGTATTTGCCGGATTGTGCGCGGTGGATACCATCGAGCATGTTGAAACCATGATGAAAGCATTGCACGAACAAGGACAGGTTTGTACGCGCATGGGGGCATACAAACCGCGAACCAGTCCCTATTCGTTCCAGGGGCACGGCAAAACCTGCTTACCGTATGTTTTCGATCTGGCGGGAAAATACGGGATCAAAGTGATCGCCATGGAGATTACGCACGAATCGCATTTGGAAGAAATACGCAACGCGTTGTATCAAACGGGAAATGCAACCGGAGTCATGCTGCAGATCGGAACCAGAAACACACAGAATTTTGAGTTGTTGAAAATCGTCGGCCGGCAACAAAATTTCCCGGTTTTGATTAAACGGGGGTTTGGCATCACTTTGGACGAATCATTAAACGCGGCTGAATATTTGGCCTCGGAAGGGAATCGTAAAGTGGTGTTCGGTTTGCGCGGCATGAAAACAAATATGGGAGATCCGCATCGCAATTTTGTTGATTTTTCGCATGTCCCTGTTGTCAAACGGCTGACGCGCATGCCGGTTTGTATCGATCCGTCCCATTCTGTGGGCACTCGCGCCGGTTCACCCGATGGTATTTTGGATATCATGCATGTCACAGCGCAAGGTATCGTCGCGGGTGCAAATATGGTGCTGGTCGATTTTCATCCAGTGCCAAGCAAAGCGTTGGTTGATGGTCCGCAAGCGTTGCTGCTGAAAGAATTACCGCAATTTCTGGAAGACATTCAAATTGCCCGGGAAGCTTATGAAAAACGGGTTGCATTGAGCCGGCGTTATCAAGATGTGGGAAATCACTAAAATTTAATACCGTGAACTTGTATCGATGAGTAAGTTTAGGTTGCCTGTCCATTGTTGGAGGAAAAATAAATGATCAGAGTATTACTGTCGAACCCGAGAGGGTTCTGTGCCGGCGTGGACCGTGCGATCGAAATCGTTGAACGCGCATTAACCATGCACGGCGCGCCGATTTATGTACGCCATGAAGTGGTGCATAACCGCTTTGTGGTTGAGAATCTCGAAAAAAAGGGAGCCGTATTTGTTGAAAATCTGGATGAAGTGCCACAGGACAGCATTCTGATTTTCAGTGCGCATGGCGTGTCGCATGCGGTAAGACGAGAAGCGGCCGAACGGAAATTAAAAGTATTTGATGCTACATGCCCGCTGGTTACCAAAGTGCATGTCGAAGTAGCCAAAATGCGTAAGGAAGGAAAAGAAATCATCATGATCGGCCATCAAGGGCATCCGGAGGTTGAAGGCACGATGGGGCAAATTGAAGGCAAAGACAACGGCATGTATCTGGTCGAAACCGAAATGGATGTCGACACTTTGAAAGTTAAGGATGAAAGCAATCTGGCGTATGTGACGCAGACGACATTGTCGGTCGATGATGCAGCGCGCATTGTGGATGCTTTGAAGAGAAGGTTTCCGCAGATTATCGGCCCTAAAAAAGACGATATTTGCTATGCCACGCAAAATCGGCAGGATGCCGTTAAGAAAATGGTGAGTCAATGTGATTTGGTCATCGTCGTCGGTTCTCCCAATAGCTCGAATTCTAACCGGCTCTGTGAAGTGGCGAGAAACGCCGATGTGGAAGCGTATATGGTGGATCGTGCGGAGCAATTACAGGAGTCGTGGTTCGCCGGGAAAAAGAATATCGGTATAACAGCCGGCGCTTCCGCTCCGGAAATACTGGTACAACAAGTGATCGCCCGTCTTAAACAAATCGGCGCCGAACAAATCGGTGAGGATGTGACAATTGAAGAGTTGAGCGGGGTTGTGGAATCGGTGGTATTTCCGCTGCCCAAAGCTTAGCAAATCAGTGCTTGCCCCACCCCGCTTGATAGGGGGTGGTATCAAACGGTTGCGATGCTCCGGTGATTTCATTGGCCAGGATTTCGGCGCTAGCGGGAGCCATCGTGACGCCGTAGCGAAAGTGACCGCTGTTGATCAGTAAATTACGAATAACGGGATGCCGTCCGATCGCTGGAATATTTTCCGGCGAAGCCGGACGTAGTCCTGACCAGTGCTGCTTAAGCGGCATTCCTCGAAGTGCCGGCAAAATGGCTTGAGCATGCTGCAATAGATAATCTCGAGCGCTTGCCGTTGTTTGTTTGTCGAACCCAGTATCTTCCAGAGTGCTGCCGATGAGTAGATGGCCGTCGCGGCGCGGGATGAGATAGATCCCATTTTGCACGGTAATGGACCGTATTGGCGGCGCGTCAAATTTAAATAGCAGCATTTGCCCTTTGACCGGTCTGATGTCCAGTCCGGCCGCATGAATTCCCAACATTTCTTTACTCCATGCGCCAGTGCAGACGATATAGCAGCCGGCGGCATATTCACCGCGCGATGAATCAATGGCTTGTATTTGTTGATGCGCGGTTTTAAGGTGATTAACCGCGCAGTTCTCAATGATTTTCCCTCCCAATAACTCAACACGGCTGCGCAACGCACGCAAGAGTCTTGGATTACGGATCTGAGCAACATCCGGCAGAAATAAGACGTTATCTTGCGGCCTCAGTAGGTGAGTTTCGGCACTGTTTGAGTGAATATCGTAAGCCGGGTGTTGCTGCATGCTAATGCCTTGCCCGGAACACCACAGTCGTGCGGTTTCTCCATCAAACGGCGGCAATATCAGCATACCGGATATTTCGTACTCGGGATCGATGCCGGTTGCTTGATATAGAACTGAAACCCAAGCCGGAAATTGCCGCGCGCTGTAACCGGCAAGCCGGGCAACGGCAGCGGAGTAATCCCAGGGAAAAAGCGGCGATAGGATGCCGCCACCCGCCCAAGATGCTTCTTCCCCAGCTTTGTTGCGTTCAAGGATGGTAACTTTAGCACCTTGGACCAAAAGGCGCTCTGCGGTTGCAAGGCCTATGATTCCCGCGCCGATGATAATGACGTCTTGCTTCATGATGAACAGATTACTTGTTGTTCTGTCGCAAGAAGTCTTGGCAAAGCGAATTTTGTTTCATATGAATTGAGTAATAATGCTTTGTACTGAATTGATAAATTGTATGAAACGTTAAGATTGTGCTTGAAAAGCTAAAGTTTGTCTAAATTATGACCGCTAAAATTTAGCCGGTAGTTGACTGTACATGAGCTTATAAAATTGGCGCGGAATATTCAAATGAGAAGAAGACAACTGATCAACCAGCCATCCCAATATGGTTTTACTTTGATCGAGTTACTCGTCACATTGAGTGTGGCGAGTATTCTACTGTCAGTTGCTGTGCCGAGCTATCGCACGTTTGTGCAAGACAACTTACTGCTGATGCAGAGCAATAACTTCTTTTCCACACTGGCCTTAGCAAAAAGCGAAGCCATTCGGCGCAGCAACCCAGTCACGGTTTGCCCAAGTACCAATGGAACCAGCTGTACTGGCGGAGCTGTCTGGTCCAATGGCTGGCTGGTTTTTTCTGATCCCAATGGTAATGGAGTGGTTGAGGCTGGCGAGGAAATTCTGCAAGTTGGCGCAGCTTTCACAAGCGGCAATACATTTTCAGGAACGAGGGCAAGGGTGACATTTACGGCTAACGGTTTTTCGATGGCATCCAACGATACTTTTTCATTATGCGACAGCCGGGGAGCATCGTATTCCAAAGCCATTATCTTAAATAATCAAGGCCGCTTCCGCTCTGAGACAGGTACCGGAACATGCGGATAGATCGGATTTCTTTAATAAGAACGCAAATGCGAACCAACGGTTTCAGTTTAATAGAAGTGCTGATCACAATTCTAATCGTCTCGTTTGGTTTATTGAGCATGGCGGCATTGGTTGTGTCGGGTGCGCGTGGCAATAATGTCGCGTACTACCGTTCGGTAGCCAGCAAGCAAACAGAAGATATCGCCGATCGTATGCGTGCCAATATAGCGGGCGTAGCTGCCGGTGCATACGATGGACTTATAGCGAGCATTCCAAGTAGCTCGGATTGTGGAGCCAGCGCATGCAATCCAGCGCAAATAGCCGCTTATGATCATGCGCAATGGAACACAGCAAACGCAAGATTACTCCCCGGTGGAGTGGGAACCGTGACTGGGAGCTTGGCAGCAGGGTATTTAATTACATTGATGTGGGCCGAGAAAGAAATGAATGGTGAGGCCGATCCTAACTGCCCTGGAGGTGAGGTGAATACACGTTGTTTTGTCACAAGGTTTGCACCATGATGAACTCATCAGTCAATCTAAAAAGATTCAAGGGTCATCGAGGAAACGATATGCCGAGGAATCAGCAGGGATTTACTCTGGTTGAATTGATGGTTGGAATGACAATAGGTTTGGTATTGCTGCTTGTTATCGGCAGCGTATTTGTCAGTAGCCGGCAAGTTTTCCGCGAACAAGAAGATAATGCGCGCGTACAAGAGGGCGGACGTTTCGCCTTGGAAGTTATTGGACGCAGTATCAAGCAAGCGGGGCATGTGGAAATGCCATTTACAGGTTTAAAAGTTGAATTCACGGGCACCGCCATTAGTGGTACCAATGGCGGTCCGGGAGTGGCCGATACTCTGACAACTCAATATGAGGGCGCAGTTGGCGATAGCGATTGCGAAGGAACGGGAGTTACCGTTGCGGGCAGGATCATTCAGAATCATTTCAACATTGATGCCGCTAACGCCGAATTGCAATGTAACGGTCAGATTTCCGATACTCCGACCGTGCCGGGAGCGCCGCCATCAGGTCAAGTGCTATTAAGCAACGTCGAAGATTTGCAAGTTCTTTATGGGGTGGACAACGACGGTGATCAATCCGTTGATCAGTACATCGCATCACCGGCCGATTGGGGTGATGTCGTTACTGCGCGCGTTTGCGTTCTGATTCGCTCGGAAAAGACCAATGTTGTTTCTGCCGGCAATTACCTGGATTGCAGCGGAACCTCGACGGCAATTCCATCGGATAGGCGGCTAAGAAGAGCTTTTACCGCAACCTTTAATTTACGTAACCGCATCAATGGTACACCATGAATAGAAACTCATATCGTCATCAGCGGCAGAGTGGAGCGGTCTTTGTGACGGGTTTGATTTTTTTGCTGGTTCTGTCACTTCTGGGCATAACGGCTGCAAAAATGGCAACTGTGGAAGAGCGGATGTCCGCCAATCTGCGGGATCGCATGCTGGCAACACTAGCGGCTGAGATGGCGCTGCGTTATGCCGAGCATCATATTCGGGATAATGATCCTTCCACAAACTCACCGAGATCAATTGAAGGAATGAGTGAGTTCGACACAAACTGCACCGACGGATTTTGTTATTACGGCTCCGGTATCGATGCGCCGACCGTACCTTCATGGACCACGTATTGTAGCCCGGCCTGTCCTATTAGTTATGTTGCCGGCAATACTTTCAGAGTTAATGGCGTTGCATATACGGCGCCCGCCTTGCCCGCTGGTGTGCCCGCACCCACTTATCTGATCGAGGGGATTCAAAAAACACCACCAGGTAACTTTTTGCGATATTACTACCGTATCACGGTTCGGGCCCAAGGAGTCAAGCAAGGTACTGTCGTGTGGTTACAAGAAGTTTTTAGACCATAAGTATTAACCGCAGGGATGTAAAGATCATGAAGAAAATAGGCATTACAACAGGGAATGTGATTGGTTTCTTACTAGCTATCTTGACTGATAACGTCCAAGCGTTGCCCCCGCTTTCCAATATCCCGCTTTTTCTAGGAGGCGTCATTTCTCCAAATGTCATGTTCACGCTTGATGATTCCGGCTCGATGCATTTTGAGATCATGCCGGAAGACTTGATTGTTCAAGACGCGCGCTTCATGTTTCCTCGTGCATCGAGTGTTTATGGCGCAGCTGATTACAGCAACTATGTTGCCGATTTTGACCCTGCGAACAAATACGCCGCTTCATTGCGTTCCAGTTATGTCAACAAGATTTATTATGATCCTGCAGTAAGATACCAGCCATGGAGTAATGCGGACGGGTCGCTGATGAGTAACGCTAGCCCAACCTGTGCTTACCATAATCCGCTAAATACCGCGGCCGGCTGTCGCAATCTTACGATTAACAATACGCAAACTGCGCGCTGGTTGCAAAATAACGGAACATTATCTTCCAGTGGTTCCAAAACTTTCTATCCAGCTGTCTATTTCAAATACAACTCAGGCAGTGTCAATGCAGCCAGTAGCTATACAGAGGTCAAAATTACTTCCACTACCGCTACCTATACCGGCGGTGCGAATCGTACGGATTGTGTTGCTGCGCCCACCTGCACATATGCCGAAGAAATTCAGAATTTTGCCAATTGGTATACGTACTATCGTTCGCGCATTTTATTGGCTCGTGCGGGAATTGGACGGGCATTTGCAGCACAAGGAAATACCATGCGTGTTGGTTTTGCTGCTATTAATAAAGCTTCTACAACAATCGACGGTGTGGCGACAACCGTCGTAAAAACTGGCGTAAGGCAATTTACCGGTACCGATAGAACAAATTTTTTTACTAATCTTTATGATCATGATATTCCAGCAGCAGGCACACCACTGCGGGAAGCAGTATTAGCGGTAGGCAATTATTTCAAGAGAACGGATGATAAAGGTCCTTGGGGTCTGACACCCGGCACTACCGGCGGTACGCAACATGAATGCCGGCAGAATTATAATATTTTGATGACAGATGGCTACTGGACCGAAGGTTCCGTGTCAGGTTTGGATAATTCCGATAATTTATCCGGTTCCACCATAACCAATAACTCTTCGCCTGCAATTCCGGCAACTTATACCTATACCCCAACCCTTCCTTATTCGGATGCTTATAGTGATACATTGGCTGATGCAGCGATGCAATATTGGAAGAATGATTTGCGTACGGATTTATCGAACAAAGTGCCGACCAATCCTCACGACCCGGCTTTCTGGCAGCACCTGGTAACTTTTACCGTTGGCTTGGGCGTGACGGGTACATTGAATGCATTACCTTCCGGGGCAGCAACTTGGCCGGATCCGACATCGGGCGATGCGGTAAAGATCGATGATTTGTGGCACGCTGCTGTAAACGGAAGAGGGGAATTCTTTAGTGCCTCGGATCCTGTTGCATTTTCCAATGCATTGACCAGTGCGCTTAAAACTATCGTGGCACGGACAGGCTCAGCGTCAGCGGTAGCAACTAATTCAAATTCATTAACGACAAACGGCCGTGTTTACCAAGCAAGATTTAATAGCGGCGATTGGAGTGGACAGTTATTATCGATCCCGGTTAGCTCTGCCGGAGTACCTGGTGCCACCGAATGGGATGCCGGACAAGTTTCACTTGCATCGGCAACAATTGCACCAGCTTCCCGTGTCATTATTACAAAAGGCAGTAGCGACGGGGTTTCATTTGAATATGCTAATTTAACCTCCGCGCAAAAAGCTTTCCTCAATAAAAATGCTGCTGGTACTACGGATAATTGTGGTCCGGAGAGGGTGGCGTTTTTACGGGGAGATTCGGCGCATGAAGGTGCAAGTGGAACGTTTACATGCGCCAGCTCCACTTCCATCAATAATTTCCGCACCCGCCCAAACAGTAAATTGGGAGATATTGTTAACTCAGGTCCAATTTATGTCGGAAAACCTATGGCGGGTTATTCGGATGTCGACCATCCCGGTTACGCAGCATTCAAGAATAGCTATAAGGATAGAACTCCAATGATATATGTTGGCGCCAATGATGGAATGTTACACGGATTCAATGCTTGCATTGCCGGAGTAACGGCGGGGTGTACGGTTGCAAATGCCGGTAAAGAACAACTGGTCTATATTCCGAGTACGGTTTATGAAAATCTAAGCAGATTAACAGACAAAGATTACACTTCCAATCATCGCTATTTTGTCGATGGCTCTCCTATGACGGGCGATATTTACTCAAGCTCCACTTCGAGCTGGAAAAGTATCCTTGTCGGTGGTATGAATGGCGGCGGTCAGGGTTACTATGCACTGGATGTTACGAATCCAGCGGATACATCCAAGGCGGCGCCGACTTTTACTACAACCAATGCAGCAAATATACTGCTGTGGGAGTTTACCAGCGCTGATGATAGTGACATGGGCTATAGTTATAATCTGCCGCAAATTAACTCATTTACCGGTCAAGCAGTGCAAATCGCTAAGATGGAGAACAATCGCTGGGCCGTGATAGTCGGTAATGGCTATAACAGCACGGGCGGCAAGGCGGTTCTTTATATCCTGTTTATTACTGGAGGAGAGGATGGCAGCTGGACCATTGGGACGGATTACATTAAATTGATTGCCGATTCAGGTACTGGCAACGGCCTTTCGACACCGGCACCGTTCGATACAAATGGCAATGGCAAAGCCGACGTGATTTATGCCGGTGATATCAAGGGCAATTTATGGAAATTCGATGTAAGCTCGGCCACACCCTCGAGTTGGAATGTGGCAATTGGCGGAACACCTTTGTTCGTGTCCGGTGCATCGAAACCGATCATTGCTCCGCCTTCCATAAGCTTTCATCCTAAAGGCGGCCGGTTGGTTTTATTCGGCACAGGAAAATACTTGGAAACTGCTGACACTACCAGCACCAATACTCAGACAATCTACGGGATATGGGATAATAATACGGCAGCAACGGTAACGGCAGATGCGCTTGTTCAGCAAGTCATGACGGATGGAACGACCAGGACGGCGACACAAAATGCAGTGTCCTATTCAACCACAATTAAGGGGTGGTATGTCAATTTGCCGGTCAGTGGCGAAAGAATCACTGGTGTGCCCAGTTTGGAAGACGGTATTTTCGTGTTCACGAGTATTGTGCCTTCCGCATCGCCTTGCGACTTTGGCGGCAGGGGATTCGTGAATGCAGTCGATTTCCTGACAGGAGGCATGCGTTCTTCACCATCATTTGATACCAACAGGAATAGAATTCTCTCGCTTGATGATGGATTGTCCGCGGGTGTGGAAATCGGATTTTCTGTGGGAGGGGTTACGCGTATCAGAGGATATATGGAGAGTGATGTTCTTGTTTTCTCGAATGTAAATGGTGAAACCGGTCTGACAACAACAGCAAAAGGTGCTGCCGGACTACGGGGCAGGGTCACGTGGCGAGAGCTGATGCATTGAAGTAAATTCAATGAGTATTATGAAAATTAGATTCTAGGAGATCAACAGGGCTATGAAAACAACTTCCTTCTCATTTAAGGCCGCTGGCCTTACTTTGATTGAGCTTATGATAACGGTTGCCATTCTTGGTATTCTTGCTTCAATCGCGTTTCCGTCTTACCAGAACTATGTAAGGCAATCCAACCGGGCTGTTGCGAAGTCATTGCTCTACGAAAATGCTCAATTTATGGAGCGCTTTTATTCTCAGAATAATCAATATGACGCGACGGTTGGCGCCAATGGCGTTGCAAATACTGGGGGAGATGATATAGCGGTTACATTACCCGTTACGCAGTCGCCGAGAAGCGGTACAGCGCAATATAATATTTCGCTTCAAGCAGTGGCAGATAATACATTTATACTGCAAGCCGTTCCGGTTGGTTCGATGGCTGGCGATATATGCGGCACACTGACTTTGAGCAATACGGGAGCTCAGGGTGCGGGCGGCAGTATTGCGGATTGCTGGAATCGCTGATTTCAATCCTGTAAGGCGTTTCTGCACCCTTGAAAATCTTTCTGCTTATTCCTTAATTTCCCGTTCAATCTGGTCGGCTGTTACGTGGCGCACATCCTTGCCTTTTACCATGTAAACAACGTATTCGGACATGTTTTTGGCATGGTCGCCGATGCGTTCGATGGCTTTGGCGATAAACACGATTTCCAGGCAAGTTGAGATTTTTCTTGGATCTTCCATCATGAAAGTAATCAACTGGCGCAAAATAGAACGGAATTCCTCGTCGACGAACTCATCCTGACGCACAATTTGCGCGGCGGCATTCAGATCCAAGCGAGCGAAGGAATCAAGCGCCTTATGCAACATATCCATGGCAATACTGGCAACATGCTTGACTTCGGTAAAGCGCGGAATGTGCATGCGATCCGATGCGTAAATCAACTTTGCCATGCGCGCTATCTTTGCCGCTTCGTCGCCGATGCGTTCCAAGTCGGTAATCGTTTTAATCACCATCATGATCAAACGCAAGTCACTTGCAGTCGGTTGTCTGCGCGCAATAATCTGATTGCAAATCTCGTCGATTGAAACTTCCATCGCATTGACACGATGATCACGGGTAATGACTTGATCAATCAGTTCTTCATTGCCGCTGGTTAGCGCCTCGATCGCGCACTCGATCTGTTCTTCGACAAAACCGCCCATTTGCAAAACACGGGTGCGCACTTCTTCAAGATCAGCATCGAACTGCTTGGAAATATGTTCTTTATTTGCCATGGATTGCCTTTTGAGGATTTCGAAGCTTGTAACTTTATAGCGTTAAATGCTTGGAATAAGTATTGTTAATCAGATAGTAATTGTCCGTACACCGTTATCGGTTCCCAGTAATAGCGTATTCGCCGGACGCCGGGCAAAAAGGCCGTTGGTGACAACGCCGGTAATCTGGTTAAGCGTTGCTTCCAGTTCGACCGGGTTCATGATTTGCAGACCATGCACATCCAGAATAACGTTACCGTTGTCCGTGGTGAAGCCTTGGCGCAATGCCGGATGCCCGCCCAGCTGCACAATCTCGCGCGCGACATAACTGCGTGCCATCGGTATGACCTCAACGGGCAGCGGGAAGTTGCCAAGAATATTGACCAGTTTGCTCTGATCGGTAATGCAGATAAATTTCCGCGCCACCGCTGCAACAATTTTTTCCCGGGTCAACGCGCCGCCGCCGCCTTTGATCATATGCAAATGCTCGGTGATTTCATCTGCGCCGTCGACATACACTGGAAGATCGATGACATTATTCAGGTCCAATACTTCAATACCATGACCTTTGAGGCGTTGCGCCGTTGCATCCGAGCTAGCGACTGCGCCTTCGATTTTATTTTTAATTTTGGCTAATTCGTCAATAAAGTAATTAGCGGTAGAACCTGTTCCTACTCCCACGATACAACCAACCGGGATATGCTCGATTGCAGCCGCTGCGACTGCGCGTTTTTGTTCGTCTTGTGTCATTGTGAATTTAATTTGGACAAAAATTGATATGACCTATCAGGATAGCGTTATCCGCGAATTTAAACAATGCTTTCGGTAATAAGTAGTAAGTCCGCACCGGGGAAATCATCCGGTTTGTAGACGGCAATCTGTTTGATCAATCCCTGCGCTGTAAAGTAAATGCGCTCCAATCCGCGCCGTTTGACACGCTCGCTGGAAGAGGCATCGGTGCCGGTCATGATGAAGGCAAACTCTGCACCTTCATGGTCAATGTCGCGATATTCCGCCACATCCCAATGCGCATCGGGAAAGCGGCCGAAGAAGCTGATCATCATCGCGAGAATGGCGTCACTGCCTTTATATTCGCCAAAATAAGCGGAGTAATAGGTAGCGTCAACCGCGAATAAAGCTTTGATCAGCGTGAGATCGTGATTGTTGGATAAGGTGACATAGTGCTTTGCCAGTTCTGCGGGTTTAATTGCACGCATTGAAGAATCTTCCAGAAAGTTAAAGAATCATCGCTGCCGGTTACGCGGACTTGGATTCCGCGCGGGTAAAAATCCATTCATCCTGAGTACTATCCGCTTTACTGAACCGATAACCCGCGACATCAAAATTTTTAATGGCGTCAGGCGCCGTGAGTTTGTTGCGGATAATGTAGCGGCTCATCATGCCGCGCGCTTTCTTGGCGAAGAAGCTGATAATTTTGTAAACGCCATTTTTCTGATCCTTGAAAACCGGAGTGATGATCCGCGCATTGAGCTTGCCCGGGTGGACGGACTGGAAATATTCATTGGAAGCGAGGTTGATCAAAGTGGTGTCGTGTTGATCTGCCAGATCCTGATTGAGTGCAAGCGTGATCTTGTCTCCCCAGAATTCGTACAGGTTATTGCCGCGCGGATTCTGGAGTTGCGTACCCATTTCCAGCCGGTACGGCTGCATCAGATCCAACGGGCGCAACACACCGTACAAGCCGGACAACATGCGCAAATGTCGCTGTGCAAAAGCAAGCTCTGTTTCAGTCATGGTTTCCGCGTCCAAACCGGTGTAAACATCGCCTTTGAAAGCAAATATCGCCTGCTTGGCGTTATCCAGGGTGAATGGCCGCCGCCAGGAAAAATAGCGATTGGAGTTCAACACGGCCAGTTTGGGGCTGATCGACATCAATGCGCCGATTTGATCGGGCTCCAGCTTTCTGAGTGTTTCGATCAGCGCTGCGGAGTCGTCGAGAAAGCCGGGTTGCGTGTGTTCCCGGGTAATCGGAGGTGTTTCGAAATCCAGTGTTTTTGCCGGAGAGATGACAATGATCATATGTGTTCATCCTGAAATAAAAAAATACTATCAGATTTGGCTATTACACGAAGGTTACTTGTAATTTGCGTTAGGAACCCTAAACTATAGGCCGCCTAATCTATCAAATACCGTGATTGTTTTTTGTCGAACGGAGGAGCGAACCATGTTTGCATATCGTAATTTTTTTGTATTGTTGGCGCTGGTGCTGCTGATGCCGGCTGATTTATTCGCGCAACAGGGCAATGGGGTGGAAAGCCTGCGCCAGACCAGCAAGGCGTTTGCCGCAGTGGCGCGCAAGGTTTCGCCGTCGGTGGTACTGATCCAAGTTGAACGGGAAACCGAAGCGATGCAGATGCAGCCATTTGGTTTTCCGTTTGGCAATGGGGATGGCGATAGCTTTCCGTTCGGCGATGAATTCTTCCGGCGCTTCTTTGGCGATCGCCTGCCCGATTCTCCCCGCCATAACCTTCCAGGGAAAAAAAAGCAAGACAAGCAACGTTCGGTTGTCGGACAAGGTTCCGGTTTCGTTTTTACGGCCAACAATAAAAAAACCTATATTCTGACCAATAATCATGTGGTCGAGGGGAACGATAAAATCAGCGTCAAGTTTCTCGACGGCCGTGAGTTTGAAGCCAAAATCAAAGGAACCGATCCCAAGTCGGACATCGCCGTGATCGAAATCGAAGCGAGCGGTTTGCCCGCAGTGCAAATCGGCGATTATTCCCAGCTGGAAGTCGGCGAATGGGTGGTCGCCATCGGCAATCCCTTCGGATTGAGCCACACCCTGACGGTCGGAGTAGTCAGCGCGAAAGGCAGAACATCGCTCGGTATTAACGATTACGAAGACTTCATTCAAACCGACGCCGCAATCAATCCCGGCAATTCCGGCGGACCGCTGGTGAATCTGGACGGTGAAGTGATCGGCATGAATACCGCCATTTTCAGCCGCAGCGGCGGTTACATGGGCATCGGCTTCGCCATTCCGATCAATCTGGTGCAGCGCATTGCCAATCAACTGATCGAAAAAGGCGAAGTGGTGCGCGGTTATCTTGGCATCATGATTCAGCCGCTGACCGCCGACTTGGCCAAATCGTTCGAATTGAAGAATGAGAAAGGCATACTGATTGCTCAGGTAACGAAAAACTCGCCCGCCGACAAAGCCGGACTCAAAGCCGGGGATGTCATCGTCAACTTTCAGGGGCGGCCGGTGAGCGAAGTGGGCGATTTCCGCAACCAAGTCGCGATGGAGCAGCCGGGCAGTAAAGTGGAATTCGACATCATCCGCGACGGCAAGCAACGCAGCGTTAGCGTAAAAATCGACAAACTGACCGACAATAAGCTGGCCGCGCAAGAACCATCGCAAGCCAGCGAGAAATTGGGCCTCGCGGTGCAAACGATCACCGCCGATCTGGCGAAACAACTGGGCATCAAAGCTGGAAAAGGTGTAGTTGTCACCGAAGTGGCGCCCGGATCGGTAGCGATGATGGCCGGTATCAGCCGCGGCAGCGTGATTCTGGAAGTGAACCGAAAAGCGGTCAATAGTGCTGCGGAGTTCGATCAAGCGGTGAAAAGCAGCGCCAACAATAAGGTGCTCCTATTGGTGCGGGATGACGACGTGTCGCGCTATGTAGTGCTGAGCTGGCGCTGATTTGCGCAACTTATTGCAAAGTCCTTTGGCTGTCTATGTATTACGGCCAAAGGATTGTTACCAATTTTTCATTGATCGATTATGAACATCGCTCCGGAAATTCTCGCGCTGCACGCCGACATGCAACGTTGGCGCAGGCATATCCACCAGCACCCCGAAACCGCCTTTGAAGAAACCGCAACGGCTAAGCTGATTGCCGGTTTTCTGCAAAATGCCGGGATCGAAGTGCATCAAGGACTGGCGAAAACCGGCATTGTCGGTGTTCTGCGCCGTGGTAACGGCGCTCACAGCATCGCACTGCGCGCCGATATGGATGCGCTGCACATCCAGGAACAAAACCGCTTCGATCACGCTTCCTGCCACAGCGGCAAAATGCACGCCTGCGGCCACGACGGGCACTGCGCCATGCTGCTCGGCGCGGCGAGTTATCTGGCCAAGCATGGCCGATTCGACGGCACGGTGTATTTCATTTTCCAGCCAGCGGAAGAATGCCGCGCCGGAGCGTTGCAAATGATCGACGAAGGCTTGTTCGAGCAATTCCCGGCGCAGCGGGTGTTCGGTATGCATAACTTTCCGGACGTGCCAGCGGGACATTTCGCCGTTAAAACCGGACCGATGATGGCGTCGTTCGATTGCTTTGAAATCACCCTGAAAGGCCAAGCCACCCACGCGGCCATGCCGCATCTCGGTAACGATGTGCTGGTCGCCGCCGCGCACTTGGTTACGCAACTGCAAACCATCGTCAGCCGCCGGATCGATCCCGCCGATGCCGCAGTGGTCAGCGTCACGCAAATACATGGTGGCAACACCTGGAACGCATTACCGGATTCCGCCGTCATTCGCGGCACTTTTCGCAGCTTCAAAAACGCCGTGCGTGAACAACTGGAGCAGGGCATCCGGCATCTGGCCGACAGTGTCGCGCAAGGTTTCCAACTACAGGCTGACATCCTGTTTAACCCCGAAAACCCCGGTTATCCGGTCACCGTCAACAGCCCCGCCGAAACCGCCAGCGCCGTCCGCGCCGCTGTAGCCGTCGCCGGCGAACAATATGTCGACACCGCACCCACCCCCAGCATGGGCGCCGAGGACTTCGCCTTCATGCTGCAACAAAAACCGGGCTGCTACATCTGGATCGGCAACGGCAATACGCAAGGCGACTGCTTGCTGCATAACCCGCATTACGATTTTAACGATGACATTCTGCCGCTTGGCGCGGCGTATTGGGTCAAGCTGGTGGAGAATGAGTTGCCGGGGTATGGATAAAAGGTCAATGCGGTGCTAATTGAAAATCCTTCATGACTGAAAACTAAAGAGAGTTATGGTTATAGATTCTGCATTTGATAGAGTTTAACGCCAAGGATTCGGCCCAGCATCAGGAAGTGCTTGTCGAGTGAAAATACTTCGCAGCCATTTTCTTTTGCATTGTGTGCAATGATGAGATCGGGAATACCGATGCCGTTTGATCCGGATTTTAAGCACAACCATTGCGATTCGATAATATCGCTCCAGTCAATGTTCAACGGGATTCTTTTAATTTCGTTCAATAGTTGGATGACTTTGACTTGGCGCTTCAGTTTCAAGAAAGGAATCAATTCGGCCAAAATCAAGTCATTGGTTACGATAACGTTTAGGTCAATCAGAACATCCAATTCGGCCGATTGATTACCGGATCGGAAATAATCGATCCAAACCGATGTATCGACCAGCACCAACATTACCGGCGTGCTCGAATGCTATCAAGATCGATATCCAACTCGATCTTCCCTTTGAATTGCTTCAACTCGGCAATTTTTGCTTTCCGCACTAATTCCTCCAAAGCCAACACGATCACCGCTGTTTTGGTTTCAGCTTGCGTGACGCGCATTGCTTCGCTCAGCAACTGCTCGGGTAAATCTAATGTAGTTCTCATGATGTTTTCTCCTGTAATGCATAAGAGTGTAGGGAATTATGCATATTGGATCAAGGCCGATTATTTGATTTATCAGTCTGTGAAAAGTGAGAATCATCAGTTGATTGATGCGCTTCCTTGCAGCCGGCACATCCTGCCGGGTTACCGCGCTTTCGGCCAATGACTGGGATTGCGGGCATCGTGCAGAACGGCTAGAACATATATCAAGTCATGGCGCACGACATAAAACAAACCATAAGGAAAGCGAGGAAGGAGTGCGCGATGCACTTTGGGGATGATTTCTGCATAAAGCAGAGGCGCTTGTTCCAGACGTTTTAGCTGCAACTCGATGGCTGCAATAAATTCTTCGCCTAGCCCGGGGTGTTGCGTTTCATACCACGTACGAGCTTCTCCAATTTCCCGCAATGCCCGTGCGGAAAATTTCAGACGGAACGCCATGAACCATCATTCAGGCGCGATTTGACCTGCTCCCATGAAAACCCGGCATCCGGGTTTTCTTCAAATTCCGCCAAACGGGCTTCAAGTTCGATTTTTAGGTCGGATGATATGTCAACGGCTTCCGGTACAGCCGCAACGCTATCCCAAATGAGCTCGACGAGGCGGATCCTCTCCTGCACCGGTAATTGAAGAATGTCGGCAATGGAAATATTTTTCATGGCAATGATTGTACGCTATAAAGATGTTGGTGCTGCAAGCAATTGTTTAGATGAAAGTTGTCTCGTTGTCATCCGGCAATCCGGTAGGTATGATCGCCTGCGCCGCCGTTATCATCGCACCGTCACGAGTAGAACCGCAGGGCATTGCACCATTTTTCCGATTGATGCGCCTCCTTGGGTCGGCACATCCTACCGTGCTCACCCCACAATCAACCGAGCCTGTGCAGGGTCTCACTTGGGACGATTGCCTCATAAGCAAACACATATTCACCAATCGGAATTGAGCTATTGAAGGATAGGGACTTCAGGGTAATGTGGAAATCAAATGTCGTTCCTGTGCCGCAATGGAAACGGACAAGTTCTGGTGAATAGCCTTCGGGTGTAACCTCTAGAACGACGTTTACCACCGGAATATCAGACATTTCTGGCGCAAATTTTCCCGAACCTGTTGCGACTGTGGTATTGCGTAGCACATTTATCTTGATACGCCCGCGCTGAGTCATACTGTCGCTATGTGATGCTTCTTGGGAGGTTGAGACAGCTGGCGTTCTGTAAGAATTCTTGGGGAAGGCAGAGACATCTTGAATGATTCGTGTCGGAGGGAGGGAGCGCTGAATATGCCTCACCCCATCTAGGATTTCAACTAGGAGATCCGGGGCGGAGCGTTCTACAGGCATCTCGTCTGATGTCGCTGACAGTATTTTCTCGTAGCGAGATTTGAAATCCGGCCACCAACGGTTAAATGTCTTCTCCAAACGTTCATCGTCTAGAGGAAACTCATTTGCCGAATTCACTGTTCTCATCAGGCGGAGCATATCTTTTTCATCCGGCAGAGTTAAATTGAAGTGTGATAGCGGTGCCGTAATGTCCGATGCCCTTAGATTACCCACCAAAAGAGGGCAGACGCGAGCCTTGGTTAGTCCTTTAAATAGTGCGCCGGCCTCAAATAGCATCCATGGCGCATTCTTGTTTTCCGATGTGACACAGAGTATTCCAACATTGTTGTTCTCGAGGGTTTGGTGAATCTCAGAGAACCACATTGATCCTTTTTCTATGTCATCCGGCGAGTACCAAGTCTCCACGCCTTGAAGAACATCTTCAATCCACTCAGATAAGAGTTTTGCAACTTCCTGCGAGGTTTTTCCTGACCATGAGATAAATACCTTCATCGAAATTGTTTCCGAGAATAGGTTGAATAGCTACTTAATAACTAGAATTGGGCATCCGAAATGACGGCAATATAACGCGTCAGTTTGTTTTAATTTTAACAAACATTTCTAAATTCATAAACCCGCAGGAAAAATATCTTCAGCCATTCACCCCAACTTCTGCACCAACTCCTTAATCCGCATCACCCGCTTATTCACATCCTCAATCTTTACCAGAATTTTCAACCGGTCCTGACCGGAGAGTGAGTATTCGCGGCTGCTTTGGATCAGTTGGATGATTTTGAGCGGATCGATCGGCGGGTTGGGGATGAATTGCACCTGAATGCTGTCGGCGCTGGCGTCGATGCGGGTGATGCCGAGCGGTTTGGCGGCGATGCGCAGGCGGTGGCAGTCGAGCAGGGCGCGGGCGGGGTTGGGCAGCA
>WBZO01002566.1_pt1 | contig 23226 bp, 16 predicted proteins | sample 5204261 | NCBI WGS metagenome assembly WBZO01 (sample SAMN12412400, study PRJNA552823) | activated sludge metagenome | isolation source: activated sludge from anammox sidestream of wastewater treatment plant... | place: USA: North Carolina | collected 2017-09 | reverse complement strand
GCAAGCAGAACAGCACCAAGATCAACAAGATTAAATGATTGACTGCGATTGAATTTATCTATAATCTCTTCAGCATCAAGACCATTGAGAATAATCTGCTCACCGGAGAGATTAATTGTTCCATCAATATTGTCAATTATTTTATTCCACTCAGTACCAGATGATTTAAGGTTCAACGATAGGTTCACTGGACCTTTGAAAACTGAGTCCTCATTAAATACTGCCAGTAATTTTTCAGCATTGAATCGTACATTATTTAAACTTAATTGATAAGCAGGTTCGGCTGCAAATGGAGTCATTTTCAATAATGAACTTCCTTGAGCATTTTCTCCGAAGAGACGAACGACATCTGATTTAATTTCATAACTTCCATTATTAACATTTATTGACAAATCTATATCATTAAAGTTGAAAGATTTTGATTGGATATGTTCAGTTTGTAATTCACCTGAAGCGAACATAGTTGCAAAAGGATTGGGATTTGTTCTCTCATCGAAATAAATATTATTCAAATAGAAATTAAAATTCTTTGCTCTGATTGTATCCTTTGAGAATTTGTAAAGAAAATTTGAATTCTTAAACTTTAATTGCTTGAGAATCAATGAATCAGTTGGGAATTGGACTTCTGTAAAAAAAGATCCTGAAAGTTTTCCATCCAATGTTTCAGGAACAGAATCACCTTTCGTGTATAATAATTCCGAAGGATAGATATCATTGCAATCAGCATTGGCTTTTATATAAAATGGTTGAAACTTTGAAGTGTTATATTCACCAGTAAAATTAAATTTACCGCTCAGAAAATTCGTCTTGAAATCACTGAACTTCAGATTAAAACCCAGGATATTTTCACTGATTTTAAATAACCCGGAATTGATTTTTATTCGTGGGAGGAAATCTTCTGCTGTTGCATCAATTTTTTTGATGTCAAATTCAATCTCGGGGAATGATTTAAACTTAGTAGCTTTTAATGTTGTGGTTTTTGCCACTATATCAACTTCAGCATCAAGTATTCGGTGATTAAAATCTCTTTTAATTGATGGATCAAAAAACAGGAAGTTTGGCAAATCAAAGACTTTGGACTTGATGCGGATGTCTGCAATAATTTCTTCTTCATTCTTAAATAATATTGCCATTGCATTTTTTATATGTCCCTTAATCAGGAAATCAGTGTCTTCCGAAATAACACTAAGATCATCGAAGAAAATATCATCATTTTCTCTTCTTATAACTCCATCAACTTTATCAAACTTAATTTTGCCGGGAATTGTAATTGAAAAATCTGAGAAAGATATTTTAGCTTTATTCATTTCACTCAAATATTTTTTTTCATCAACTAAATATTTTCCAATCAACCTATCTGTTATTTCTAATTTACCTTTCAAATCTGATATCGTTCCCAGTTTAAAGACTTTCTCAAGTCCGGTAACATCAGCGGAAAGCAACACATTCACGTTTATTTGAGGTTGTGTGAAATTATTGATTGAGCCAGATAATTTCACGAAGCCATCATATAAATCAGCGTATAAAGTGTCAATAAATAGTTCTGCATCAGACCAATCATCGCTTTCTCCTGATTTAAAATTTCCTGCAAGATTTAAATTCTTGATTGGTCTGCTTGTAAGTGGATTAGTTAAGTAAACTTTGTTCAATCCAAATGCAATCTCAATTGACGGAAATTCAACAAATGTTTTCCCTTTAATATTGGCATTCAAATACATTTCACCCGATTTTAAATTCTTCAATCCATCGTCATTGAGAAATAATGAGAACAAACTAAAATCTCTATCAGAACCGATTACGGACAAATCTAAATAACCTTGATTTTTGGAATCAAAGAATCCACTAAATTGAAATTGAGTTTTGTCTATTATTAAAGTTCCATCACCAAGCCTGAAAAAAATTGAATCGGAATTGATTTGCAATTTTGAGTTAAGTTCAATTTGAGTATCGGTAATTAACGAAGTGCCATTTTTAATTATTGAATCAATTTCGCAATCAAGTTTAAAGGATGAGTTAATCACTTTGTTTTGATAAGTTAGGCTGGATTGCAGTTCGTTTACTTTAAGTTGTATTTTGTTTTTTTTGAATTGGTTTTCCGCTGTTATTAAAATATCTGTCAGTTCAAAATTATCAAATTGGAAAGCAAATTCTGTCTCTGTTTTAGTTTGAATCTTTTGGGTAACTGTATCAACAGGTTCTCTTTTTTGTTGAACTATTTCCTTTTTTGATTCTTCACCTAATGCATTTTTAAGATTTATCTGACTATCAGGATAGACTATGATATTTATATTTCCATTTGACAAATCAATAGCTGATGCGTTTATTTTTGAAGAAAGCAGATCAATTATGTTTATTGAAATATAAACTTCACTTATTTCAAAAACGGGGAGTTTATCGGCATTCAGTGCAGAATCTTTACTTTCGATCAATGAAAAATTTTTTAGTATTAACGAAGCATTTGGGAAATACCTGAAGGGAGTAAACGCAATATCATCAAAAGAAATCTTTCCGCTGATCTTCTGATTTACATTTAACAAAATTGTTTTACTTAAATCGTTTTTGTAGACCAGGAATAGAACAGAAAGCAGCAGAAAATAAAAAATTACAATTCCAGCAAGTGAAAAAAATGAAAATATGATTATTCTGAAGAGAGACTTTTGATTTTTTAATATCGGGTTTTTCAAATTGAACAATAGTTATTGACTTCAGATTATTATTAGGAAAAATCAACTATAATTTTTTTTACAATTAAAACGCCTGATTTATATCAAAATAAATTCCATTGCTTCCCTTGCCAAATCCAACATCCATTCTGATTTCAACTTTTTCCAGTTCATCAAACCTGAACCTGATTCCAAATCCGTATGTAGGTTTCACATTTGATATTGTAATTCTCTTCAGTGAAGGCGCAACATCGCCAAAGCCGGCAAATAAAATTAATCCAAAACGCCAAACCAGCTCAGGCATTCGATATTCAGACTGAACTACGTAATAAGTTTTATCCCGATATCTACCCATAATTGTTCCTCTCATCAGCCTGCTTCCGCCGAGTAACCCAAGATCGTAAAACGGTGGAGTGCCGCTTTCATTCAATAAATAAGCTTGTAATGCAACTACGTGACTGAATATTGGATTCCAGTAATGTCTCAGGTCAAGAACTGATTTGTTGTAATTAAAATCACTGCCAATAAATTCAAAAAAATTAGAAGTGTAAGCTTCATAATAACCACCACGGGATGGGAAAAAATTATTATCTCTCGTATCCCAGGAAACAGCGAACCCCAAACCCGAAGTCAGTCCTCCTTCTTTTCCAATAATTGTTGAATCATTTTCCAGATACGGATTTCCTTTTGTATCAACTACGGACATATTCCTGATTTCATAATTAATTCCAATGTTCAGACGATCATCAAATAGTTTTGGCTGGAGCTTAATCTGAGCCTGGAAATTGTCCTGAAGATATTTATCATTCTCTATTTCCACACTCTGGTTTCCAATTCCATAATAACGATCGAAATAAGAAGAATAATTTAACTTAGACCAAATTTTTAATTTATCTTCAAAAAGAAATAGTTCAGGTATAATGGTGACGTCATATTGTCCATTAACAGTGTAATAAAATGATGGCGTAATGCTGGATGATTTTGCTTTTGGGTTTTCATACAACTTAAAGTAAACAATTCCACCACCACCGAATGCAAGACTGGTTTCAGGTGAATAGAATATGTAAGGATAAGCAAGCCAATCAACTCCACGAATAGCAATCGTATCTGGTTTGTGAGTTAAAGAGGAATCAGACTGAATTGATTGTGGAAAGGTTAGCTGTAAGCATACATAGATGAAAATTGCAATATGATTTATCTGCTTCATAATCCAATGTTATAAAAGAAGTATCCAGATTTATAAAAGATTTTATTCGGTTTGCCAAAACTAATTACTAAAATTCAGCAGCTAATGCAAACATAAAAAAGTCGTCATCAGTAAACACGTTAAAAAAGTAACCAGTACATTCAAAGTTTTTATAAGAACCTCCTAACAGCACACCTCGTTCTATATCAAGTTTTGTTTGGTATAATCCTGTCCGTTGACCACTTAATCCGAACCATAACCAATCTAAAGGTGAATATGTCAGGTCAGTCCAGTTATAAAAAAAATTATTTTCCTTTGACTCAAAGTCAAATAAATATTCCGATTCACTGTAAAGCTCAAATCCGCTCAGACCAAAAGAAAATTCTAATCCGGGAGCAATTCCATTTGTTCTGCCAACAGCAGCCCCAATAATTGGTGTTATAAAATATTCAAATTCATCTCTTCCAAAAAAGTTATATCCGACCCAACCGGAAAAAGTTTTTAGATCTTCATAATTATACCGTGCTTCAAGATGTAGATTTTCTTTATTTGCAATGAAGATTGGAAGAAAGTTAAAAGGATCGGTAAAGTAAAAATCTGCTTCGGCACTAAACTTCCACTCAGTTACCGCATTTGTATCTTCTTCCTGAGAATACACGAATGGAACGAAGAAAATGATCAGATATAAAGCAGGCAACTTAAAAATCATTTTCATCCACCAAGTGCAATTGTCAACCCGACTAAAATAACTCCGAGCAAAAGAATACCTATTCCGGACACAGCGGGTCGAAAGCCAGCATATTTGCCAACTGAAAATCCACAAGCAAACAGAATCAGCAAGGCGATTGCATTTGAAAGTCGAAGTGCTAAAGCAGTGTTTGAAATAAATATAAATGGAAGCGCAACAGGAAAAGTACAGGTAAATACTAACAGAAAAATCAGGAAAGCACTTCTTAAATCAGACCAATTAATTAGTTTAGTTTTTGGAATATCTTCAAGCGTCACTAATCTTTCCTGAAGCTGATCAACTTCCTCTGATTTTAATATTGCAGATATTACAGGTGGCAATTCATCGGTAAGCAGCTTTCTTCCTTCAGTTTTATCATTTGATGTTTTTAGTTTTTTTAAAATTGAATGAGCGTGTCCTTTTTCAAAGAGCCTGCTCATCAGATAAAATGCTGCATCAATAATACCCCAGGCCAGATTACATCCCAAAGCAGCCCAAAGCAAATCTTTAATTTGTGCTTTACCATCGGCAACAACACTAATTGAACCGGTGAATGACAGAACCATTATTAATCCAAAGAGAATTTCAGAAATCCTGCTGATCGGATCTAAAGCGCTTCCTGCTTCGCTTTGAATTTTCTGCCAAAGATTTTTTTCTGACATCTGAGTCTTTCTTATACAGAGTCAGGTATAAAGAAAAACATTAAAGCGATTATTAAATAAATTGCAATTAACTGAACACCTTTAAACCAGTTGGCTCTGCCATCACCCGAAATCAGTGATCCAATAATTACCGCAAAAAATAAAGCTCCCATTTGAGTTTTTGGAAATGATAAATGCAACGGATAAGGTCCCAGCACAATGCTGAGCAACACAAGTACCGGTGCAATAAATAATGCGATTTGAATGCAGCTTCCCATCAGAATACCGACACTTAAATCCATTTTATTTTTCTGCGCTACAGTAATGGCTGATAAACTTTCGGCTGCACCACCGACGACTGCCAAAAATACAATTCCTATAAAAGTTGCTGACATACCAAGTGCGTCACCTGTTCCCTCAGCAGCTCCGACAAGAATTTCACTCATAAATGCGGCTGCAACGGATGCAATTATCAGCGATATAATAGAGCGACTTTTTGACCAGCGATCTTCGTGGTGTTTGTCTTCTTCATCTTTTATGCTTTTAAAAAATTCCGGGTGTGTTTTTATCATGAAGAAAAGATAAAGTGCATAGCCCAATAAGAGGACGATTGCTAAACCAATATTGAGCATATTTCCCTGTCTTAAAACATCCTGAGAACCAAAAAGAGTATTGAATGAACTTGGAACTGTCAAGCTGATTACAGCCATGAACATCATTGATGCATAAACACGGGCACTCACCTGATTATATTCCTGGATATGGTATTTCGTTCCTCCGATAAAAAATGAGAGACCTAATGCAAGTAAAAGGTTTGCAAGGATAGCTCCAACAATAGAAGCTAATACCATGGTATAAAGACCGGCTTTCAAAGCTACAACCGCTATAATTAACTCAGGAAAATTACCAAATGTTGCATTCAGTAATCCACCAATTGCATCACCTGTATAAGTGGCTAATTGTTCAGTTGAGTGAACAATCAATTTTGCAATCGGAATTATGGATAATGCGGCAGAGAAAAAAATCATCGGAGCTGATGCTTCTGATTGCTCAAGAGCAATAGAGATTGGTATGAATATTAAGAGCCAGTTTGGACCGGGTTTAAAAAATTTTTTCACTTGGTTTTACTCTTAGCTTAATTATAGAATATTTGAGTTTAATTATTCCTGGTTAAGCAAATTTTTTGCTTCAGCCAGTTCGATTAATTTATTTTCGCCGACTTCGGGATATTCTAATTCCAGAGATGCAAGTGCATCAATTACTGCAGCCGCAACTACTAAACGGGTAAACCACTTATTATCTGCTGGTACAACAAACCAAGGTGAATCTTTTGTGGATGTATTTCGAATCATATCTTCGTAAGCTTTCATGTATTCGTCCCAATGTCCCCGCTCTTTAGCATCTGCTGAGGAGAATTTCCAGTTCTTTTCAGGATTATCAATTCGTTCGAGAAATCTTTTTTTCTGTTCTCCTCTGGAAACGTGAAGGAAAAACTTTCTGACAATCGTTCCATTCCTGGTTAAATATTTTTCGAAGTTACGGATATCCTGAAATCGTTCATCCCAAATGTGTTTGGTCACTAATTTTTCCGGTAGTTTCTGCTTTGCAAGGATTTCTTCATGAACTCTTACAACCAATGTTTCTTCATAATAGCTCCTGTTGAAAATTCCGATTCTGCCTCTTTCAGGCAAACATTTGATGCATCTCCATAAATAATCATGATCAAGATCTTCGCTGGTAGGTGCTTTGAAAGAATAAACCTGGCAGCCTTGTGGATTTATTCCTGACTTAACATGTTTTATTGCCCCATCTTTTCCAGCAGCATCCATTGCTTGAAAAATTAAAAGGACGGACCATTTATCCTGAGCATAAAGTTTGTCCTGAAGTTCGGCAAGTAATTCGATTCCATTTTTTAGAGCTTCCTGAGCTTTAGGTTTATCTTCAGATTTAAGTCCAAGTGTATCTTCCGGATCAATATGTTTAAGACGAAAATCTTTCCCGTCAGTAATCCTAAAAGGTTTGGAAAATTTTTTCGTTCGTTTAATAAACTCTTTTTTCTTCATTTGTCATCTCATATTAAAATTGCAATCAGGCTAAAGCCAATTAATATCAGATAAAATTTATAACCCCGAACTAAAAGTCGGGGTTAATAGCCACATCATTTAAGATGTGGACACTGATTTACAAAAAAATAAACCGGGTTTTAACCCGATTGAAGTTATTCATTGTCAGTTTCAGATGTTTGCTCATCTTCTGACTGTTCATAAACAGGGTTCATAGGTTGATAGGAATCATAAACTGTTTTGTCAAGCCAACCACCAGCAAGTGAACTGAAAATTCCTACAGCGCTTTTCATCAAAGTTGCTCTTGATTGTACATAACCAAGTTCCGAGTCAAATAAGTTTCTTTCAGCATCAAGAACTTCCAGATAGCTTGTTGCACCTTCATTATATTTCATCGTTGCCAGGTTATAATAAGTTTGCAGGGCGTCAAGCCGTTTTCCATCTGAAGAATATATTTCTTCTGTTTTTTTCCTTTCGACTAATGCATTCTGAGCATCGCTAAATGCAGTCTGAACTGATTTGATATAATTAAAGAAAGCTTGTCTCTGTATTGCTTCTGCGGATTCAACCTGGCTTGAAATCTCACCGGCACGGAATAATGGTGCAAGCAAACTTCCACCAGCATTCCACACAAATGAACTTGGTTCAAAAAGTTTTGCAACATCACTATTTGAAAATCCTAACAAACCAGTTAATGATAATGAAGGAAAGTAAAGCGATTTTACAACTCCGATTCTTGCATTGGCAGCGATCAACTGTTGTTCAGCTCCCAATACGTCCGGTCTTCTTTCAAGCAAAGTAGAAGGAAGACTTTCGGGAATATCAGGAAGAATCAGATTGTTTATCAATTGTCCGCGTGGTATAGGACCGGGATTTCTTCCAAGCAAAACACAAATTGCATTTTCTAATTGAATAATATTTTTTTCAAGAAATGGAATCTGAGATTTTGCATACCAGTACTCTGACTCGAGCTGGCTAATTTCAAGCTGGGAGATATCGCCTTTATTCTTTCTCTGTTGAAAAAGGTCTAATGATTTTGCACGCGAATCAACTGTACGATTTGCAATTTCAAGCTGAGCATCGAGGGAAAGCAGATCGAAGTAATTATTAGCAATCAGCGAAGTAATAGATAAGATAACTCCTCTTCGAACTTCCTCAACACTTAGTAAATCAGCGAGAGCCGCTTCATTTGCTCTGCGGATTTTTCCCCAGATATCAATTTCCCAGAATGCTGATAGATCCAATGTATAACGTTCAGACCTGAATTTTACGCCATCAACATTATATTCTCCAACTCTACCGGAAGCACCAGCATCAAATTTTGGATAGTAATTGGATTTTTCAACTCCGTACAATCCCATATATTGATCTACTCTTGCTGCTGCAATTTTAATATCATTATTTTCCTGGACGGCTGTCTTTATCAAATACGTTAAAACTGTATCTCCAAAAAGTTCCCACCATGTTGTGTCGGCAAGAGCAAGAGCAAGACTATCTTCAATCGTATAATCCTGCATCAGAATTGTGCTGTCCGGTATTTCAATATCCGGTCGGACATAGTCTGGTCCAACTGAACAACTTACAGCAAAAAGTAGAATCGAAACGGAAATCACTAAAAATATTTTTTTCATCAGTGTCCTCCTTTCTCCTCTGAACCTGAATCAGATGTTTCCGGAGGAGAAGGTTCTTTAGTTTTTTTATCACGAACAAAATATTTTTCAACCATAACAAAAAGTGATGGGATAGTAAAGATTGCAAGAACAGTTGCTATCAATAATCCGGAGAATACGGCAAGTCCCATTACTTTTCTGGATTCAGCACCTGCACCTGCTGCACGAACGAGTGGAAGAACGCCAAGTATGAACGCAAAAGATGTCATCAATATCGGGCGAAGACGAAGCTTGGCAGCATCGAGAGCCGCAGCAGCTACATCCATTCCTTCTTCTTTTTTCATCTTAGCAAATTCGACAATCAATATTGCATTTTTTGCAGCGAGTCCAATCAGAGTTACAAATCCTATCTGAGCAAACACGTTGTTGACATAACTATCACTAAAAAATCTGCCAATCCATAAACCAGCCATCGCTCCAAAAACAGCAAACGGAATTCCAAGCAGAACACTCATTGGTAAAGACCAGCTTTCGTACTGAGCAGATAGAATTAGAAAAACAAACAACAGTGCAAAAATGAAAACAGTCGCTCCGCTTCCCGCGGCTTCAACTTCCTGATAAGACATATTTGCCCAGTCATATCCCCAGCCTTGCGGCAAATATTGTGCTGCAACTTCCTGAAGTGCTGCTATTGCATCTGTAGATGTATATCCCGGAGCCGGAATACCAGTCAATTCAGCAGAACGAAATAGATTAAATCTGTTCGTGAATTCAGGACCATTTGTTGGACTCATAGATACAATTGAATTTAGAGGGACCATTCCACCCTGATTATTGCGGACATAGAATTGACCGAGATCCCAGGTTTCATTTCTATATTCTCCTTCTGCTGAAAGGTAAACTTTATACACTCTTCCAAATCTGTTGAAGTCGTTAATGTAGTTTGCACCAAGGAGTGAGCCGAGAGTTGTATTGACATCTGAAATTGTAACTCCTTGTTTCAGAACTTTATCTCTGCTGACTTCAGCAAATATCTGCGGAACATCGGGGCGGAAAAGTGTTGCTATTCTTCCAATCTCAGGACGTTTTTTTGCTTCGTTAATAAAATTCACAACCTGCTTACCAAGTTCAATCGGGGTATTTCCACTTTTATCCTGCAACATAAAAGTAAATCCAGCACCGGTTCCCAAACCCTGAATAGCAGGTGGTCCGAAAACATAAACAAACGCTTCGGGAACTGCATCAGACAAAGTTTTATTCAAAGCTTCGATAACTTCGAATGATCTTTCAGAAGTTTCAGTTCGCTCACTCCATTCTTTTAACGAAACAAAGAAAGTTGCAATGTTTGAACTTGCAACGCCGGTAATCAGACTATATCCTGAAATAGTAGTATAGTTATCAATGCTTTTTTCATTGGCAAGAATTTGTTCTATTTTTTTGCAGGCGAGATCAGTTCTTTGGAGCGAGCTTGCATCAGGAAGCTGCACGTTTATAAGAAAGTAGCCGTTATCTTCTTCAGGTACAAATCCACCAGGAACTCCCTTGAAGAGCAGAAGAGTAAGCACGACAATAATTCCAACGAAAATTATACTTCGTGAAACTTTGCGAACCAGAATTCCTGTAAATGAAAGATATTTTCCTGTAAATTTATCAAAGTATTTATTGAACCATGTATAAAATTTATCTAAGGGAGATTTCTTTCCTCCTTTTGGTTTTAATAATATTGCGGCTAAAGCAGGGCTTAGTGTAAGTGCGTTGAATGCGGAAAATAAAACTGAGATTGCAATTGTGATAGCAAATTGCTGATACAATCTTCCGGTAATTCCTCCCATAAATGCTACAGGTACGAACACTGCTGCAAGAATAAGAGCGATTGCTATAACGGGTCCCGATACTTCTTTCATAGCCTGAAATGTTGCATCTCTTGGTGTCATTCCATGTTCGATGTGATGCATCACCGCTTCAACAACCACTATTGCATCATCAACCACAATTCCGATTGCCAGCACCATACCGAGCAGTGAAAGTGTATTGATTGAAAATCCCAGCATTGGAAAAACAATGAATGTAGAAATCAGCGAAACCGGAACAGTTAAAAGAGGAATTAATGTCGCACGCCAGTTCTGCAAGAAAATAAAAACAACCAGTATTACAAGGAGAACGGCTTCAAATAATGTATGAACAATTTCATTAATTCCTTCTTCAATAGGAAGCGTTGTATCAAGAGTAACTTCATACTCCATCCCTGGCGGGAAACTAATTGCTAATTCATCCATCAGCTTTTTTAAATCTTCGGCAACAGCAATTGCATTTGATCCGGGCAACTGGAATACAGCAATAGTAGCCGCCGGTTTGCCATTGTTACGTCCAATCTGATTGTAGAGAAGTGTACCAAGTTCAATTCTTGCCACATCTTTTAATCTTAATTGGGAACCATCGGGATTTGTGCGAATTATAATTTGACCAAACTCTTCTTCATTCAGCAGCCTGCCTTGAGTTTTTACTGTATATGTAAAATCAGTTCCGGGAGGTGCAGGCGGCGCACCAATTTGACCTGCAGGACTAATCACGTTCTGATCCTGAACAGCTTTTACAATTTCAGGAACTGTTATACCCATTTTACCAATAGCGTCCGGTTTAACCCATATTCTCATTGCATAATCACTACCACCAAAAAGTTTTACATCACCAACACCCTTGGTTCTGCTGATTCGATCATTAATATTTATTGAAGCGTAATTGCTGAGGAAGTTATTGTCATATTGCCCACCCGGAGATTTCAATGTAATCAGCAGTAATGGAAAGACGAGAGATTTTTTTACTGTAACTCCATAATTTTTAACTGAAGCAGGAAGGAAAGCATCTGCCTGACTGACTCTGTTCTGAGTCAGTACATTGGACATATCAAGATCAGAACCAACATCAAAAGAAACCTGAAGTGTTAATGTTCCGTCATTACCATTAATTGATTTCATATAGATCATATTCTCAACACCATTTATCTGCTGTTCAAGCGGTGTTGCAACAGATTGTTCAACATCAATAGCAGAAGCACCAACATAAGTTGTTGTTACATTAATCATAGGTGGTACAATGTCAGGGAATTGAGCAATCGGAAGCCCACGCATAACTATTATTCCGACAAGCACCATCACAATGGATATAACCATAGCAACAATCGGACGACGAATAAAAAAATTAGCCATAAATTAATTCTCCTTCGAGGGTTTTTCCTGACTATCAGGTATTTTGGCTTCAATAGGAGAAACGACCATATCAGGTCTGACTTTTAACAAACCTTCATAGATGACATTCTCACCCGGATTAACGCCGGATTCAATGACGATATAATTATTGTATTCAGGACCTGTTGTTACGACTCTCATTACAACTTTTTTATTTTCATCAACAATGTAAACAGATTTTTGTCCCTGAATTTCAAAAATAGATCTGGAAGGTACAACCGTTGCATCTTTTCGTTCATCAATTACTATCCGGATTTTTGCAAATTGTCCGGGTCGTAAAGTTCTTTTTGGATTTGGGAATGAAGCTTCAAACTGTAAAGTACCAGTAGCCGGATCAATTTGTCTTTGAGCAAAACTGATTACACCTAAATAGGGATAAACTGTCTCATCAGCGAGCACCATCTGGATTTCTTTGGCTTTAACTTTTGTTCTACCTTCATTTTGTTCAATCCGTCTTATAAGATCTAAATACTCTTGTTCGGATATAGAAAATCTAACATGAACTGAATCCACTCTTGAGATAGTATTAAGAATAAGAACGTTTGGCGGACGACCAACGAAATCTCCAACACGCGCTACGGAAATACCAATTAATCCTGTTATGGGTGCATAAATTGTGGCGTAACTCAGATTAGTTTTTGCAATATTCAATGCGGCTAAAGCTGCATCTAATTCACCTTGCTGTGCTTCGTATTTTGATACAGCAATTTCAAGATCTCGCTGGCTGACTGCACCAGCTTTTGCAAGCGGAGTGTAACGTTTAACATCATCTTCAGCCTGAATTAATAAAGTTCTTACGGCAGCTACTTTACCTTCAGCTTCAGCTACAGCTTCCTGCAGTTCGGTTGCATCAATTGTGTAAAGCAATGCACCCTGACGAACTTCACTTCCTTCTTTAAAATAAATTCCTGTCAGCCAACCTTCAACTCTTGCTCTGATTTCAATGTCAACTGCTCCAAGTGTTTGACCAACCCACTCACCTGTTACCGGAACATTCATCTTCAGAGCTTTGGTTATCTGAACTTCCGGAGGTGGTCCTGTTTGCTGCTCTTCTTCACCGCAGGCAAAAACGAGAAAAATCAATAATAGACTAAGAAGCAACAAACAAAAAGCGCTCAGACTTCTTTTGGGATTTAACATTTTAATCACTCCTTCATTATAAAAGTACTTTAAGATTGAAATGGAATTTATTATTTAACTCATATAAAATTTAATTATAATAATTCTGAAATTTATATTTTCAAGAATTGCCGATTGCTTTGCTCACCGGTTCGCTTTTGACTTCATTTATCCAGGCTTTTAGCAAAGTATAAGTTACTGCAAGAATAACAGGTCCAATAAACAGTCCGACGATTCCAAAAGCAATTAATCCACCAATTACACCAGCGAAGATTAATAAAATCGGAAGATCAGCTCCTCGTTTTATTAAAAACGGGCGAATGAAATTATCGGAAGTTCCAACAAATATAGAAAGTATCAGCAAAACGGTTCCCCAAACAGGATCACCAGAAGCATATTTCCATATTACTGCAGGTAGTAATACAGGAAGTCCGCCAATTTGCGAGAGACCAAGAACGAACATAATAGCAGCCAGTAATCCTGCTTTCGGAACTCCACAAATCGCTAAAGAGACTCCGCCAAGAATCGATTGAATAAGTGCAGTGATTACAACTCCCATTGTAACTGCTTTTACAGCCTGACCAGCCAAAGTTACGATTTCATCACCTTTGTTTCCGGCAAGACGAACTGCAAAATTTCTGATACCTTTAACGGCAACATCACCTTTGGAATATAAAATTCCACAAATGATAACTGTGATTAGAAAATGTAAAAGAAATAATCCGACTCCTCCGGCTTTTGAAACAAACCATTTTACCACGTCATCAAGAAAAGGAACGATTTTTTTAATTATTTCTTCATTATGCATTGAAGTAATCTGGTTCCACCCATCTGCTAACTGAGAGCCAACTAAAGGAATCCCACTCATCCATTCCGGAGCAGATTGGAATCTTAAATCTGACAGAGCATTAAACCATCCGGAAAGTTCTGATACGTTTGTTGCGATTGTTCCTACTACTATTGCAATCGGTACAAGAATAACTGCAAGAATTAATAAAAGCATTACAGTAACTGCTAATCCTTTTTTGTTCCAGAGAATCTTCTGCAGTTTAAGCATAAAATTGTATGTGGAGACTACAATGATTGTAGCCCAAATCAGTGCAGCTACAAATGGTGCAAAAACCCAGATACTACCAACGGTCAATAGTAAAATTATTATAACACTCAGTGTAATCTGAGTTAAATCTTTTTTAGAAAGATCGTTATCCATTAACTGCCTCACTTTTTTTATTTAATAAATATTCAGATTAAACTCATTGAAAATTTAATTAATTATCATTGTCCTGTCATTTTCTTTGGATCAAGTAATTCTTTTATCTGCTCTTCAGTTAATAATTTTTTCTCACGGATGAGTTCCAGAATTCCTTTTCCTGTTTCGAGAGCTTCTTTAGCAAGCTCGGTCGTCTTTTCATAACCCAGCACAGGATTAAGTGCCGTTACGATCCCAACACTCTGATTGATATATTTTGTCATCACATCTTGATTTGCCGTAATTCCATCGATACAACTTGTGCGGAATGCTTTCATTGTATTCGTGAGGAGCTTCTGCGATTCAAGAATTGCAGAGATTGCTAAAGGTTCATAAGCATTTAACTGAAGCTGCCCGGTTTTTGCTGCGATTGTTACAGCCACATTATTTCCCATTACTTTGAATGTAACGAGATTCATAAGTTCCGGCATTACCGGATTAACTTTTCCCGGCATTATGGAAGAACCTGGTTGTAAAGCAGGAAGATTAATTTCAAATAATCCTGTCCGAGGTCCTGAAGCTAACAAAATTAAATCACTTGCAATTTTTGATAATCTGACAGCGAGTGTATTTAATGCATTCGAGTATTCAACAAATGAAGAAAGATCGGATGTAGCCGCAATTAAATCTGTTGCGGGAACAATTTTCTTTCCTGTCAATTCTGCAAGATGCTTAGCACAATTCTGTACGAAACCTTTTTGAGCAGTCAATTTAGTTCCGATTGCAGTTCCACCCATATTAATAACATATAAATTTTCTTCTGCTCTTTTTAGTTCACTTATTGATCCTTTGAGCTGTGATGCAAATGCGTTAAACTCTTGCCCTAATGTCATCGGAACTGCATCTTGCAATTCAGTTCTGCCCATCTTCAAGATATTTTCAAATTCTTTTCCTTTCTTTTCGAAAGATGCGATCAATGAGTTTAGTTCGGGAATCATTTTATCGTTCATCAGAATTATAGCAACATGAAGTGATGTCGGATAGGAATCATTTGTTGATTGAGACATATTGAGATGATCGTGCGGTTCAATGTAAGCGTAATCACCTTTTTGCTTTCCGCTAAGTTCCAATGCTATGTTGGCAAGAACTTCATTGACGTTCATATTTGCGGAAGTACCAGCGCCACCTTGATAAAGATCAACTAAAAACTGATCGTGATATTTTCCAGCCAGAACTTCCTTGCATGCCTTTTCCACTGCATCAAGAACATATTTTGGCAAAGCTCCCGAATCATAATTCGCTTTTGCAGCAGCAAGCTTTACTAATACAAAAGCATTTACAAGTTCAGGATAATCTTTTGTTGTCTGACCGCTGATTTGAAAATTTTCTAAGGCGCGCATAGTCTGGACACCGTAATATGCATCATTTGGTATTTGCTTATCACCAAGCAAATCGTGCTCTATTCTGAATCCGCTGTCCTGTGCGAACAGGATTGCTGGTAAAAACATCAATCCAACGATGACTGATAAAAATATTTTTTTTATTGATAACATGATTGACTCCAATAAAATTTATAAAACAAATGAACTAATTATAAACGCAAAGATTGTTGTAGCTACAAGACACACAATTCCCGGAAGCATAAAACTATGATTGAGAAGATATTTTCCTATCTTCGTTGTGCCCGTACGATCAAATGAAACTGCTGCCAATACAGTTCCATAAGTCGGTAAAAAGAAAAATCCGTTTACAGCAGGATAAACTGCAATTAAAATCCACAACGGCATACCAAGTGCAACCGCAACGGGCATGAGTGTTACAACAGTTGCTGCCTGACTAAATAGTAACATCGAAAGTACGAACAGTCCAATTACAAGCACCCATGGTGATTGTTGAATTATATCAGAAATTCCACTAACAATTTCAACTCTATTTCCCTCAAAGAAAGATGAACCCATCCATGAAACTCCGAGAATAGAAATTATTGCAACAACACCGCCGTTCATGATACTCCCTTTCACTGCTTCTGCAGGTTTTGCTTTAAAGAAGATCATCATCAATCCTCCTGCTGCAAGCATAATAATCATTATTGCATCACCCATTTCCAGATGTTTGGTGATTGACTCACCTGCTGAAAATATTTCATAATCCGGACGGAGCTGCGGAAAGATGCCAATCATTACAACAACTACAATTGCACATAAAAATACAAATAGTGAATTTCTCGCATTACTAATTTTTTCTTTAGCTATTTCTACAGAGGCAGTCGTCTCTTGAATTTTACCAGTCTTTAATCTTTCCTGATATTCAGGATCGTCTTTAAGTTCTTTACCTTTCCAAGCAACAGATAAAATTCCCACAATTAATCCGAGTAATGAAGCTGGAATAATTACCATCATAATTTGAAGAAGATTTACATCATAAGAAACAAGTGCTGCTAATAAAGCAACAGTAGCAGCACTTATGGGAGAAGAAATTAATCCGTACATAGAAGCTGTCACACTTATTGATAAAGGTCTTTCAGGACGAACACCCGCTTTAGTCGATACTTCTGCAATGACCGGAAGCAACGCATATATGACATGCTGAGTTCCGCTTGCAGCAATTAAAACATAAGTAACAAATGGTGCAACGAATGTGATGTATTGAGGTTTTTTGCGCAATACTTTATTTGCGAACGATATCAAATAATCGAGCCCGCCAGCAGATTGCATAGAAGCTAATGCTGTTATTACGGCGATTATCATTCCAAGTACGATTCCAGGAGGTGAACCTGGCGGAAGTCCAAAGACAAATACCAGAACCACAAGCCCGATCCCACCCATTGTACCTAATCCGATTCCTCCGAGCCTTGCACCTATCACTATGCAAGTAAAGAGTATCAGGAGTTCAATCCACATCATGGTTGCACCTAAATTGAATTTTAAATAGTTAAAAGATCACAAAGCTGATCGCTAAAAACTAATTGGGCTAAAGCCCTATTTTGTTTAGCAGGCTCATTAATTTCCCCGACCTGAAGGTCGGGGCTAATAGCCACGCACTTCAGTGCGTGGTTAATTAACCCGCCCAAGTTAAAATGGGTTTCAACCCGTAATAATATTAAATAAATGATTTTATTCATTGAATTGATCTCGGGATTAATACATATCAAAATATTCCTGAATTTTTACAGGATCATTGGTTGTTAATAATGCAAGTCTTAAAAGAACTCGTGCTTTGGATGGAATAAGTTCATACGAAGCATCGAATCCAAGTGCATCATCATCCAGTTCAATATTTCGTCCAACAAAACCTGTAAGTACACGAGCAGCTCGAACAACTACTACATCCTTACTCACTGCATACTCACAAGCTTCAACACAGGCTTTTGGCATATTGCCATTACCTAATCCACTTGTAACAATTCCTTTAGATCCAAAATCAACCGAAGCTTTAATCAAATCTCCGGGTGCATTTTCGTAGATAGCAATAATATCAACTCTTGGTAAGCTTGTTAATCCATCAACGCTGAACGGTGTTTGATAAGTAAATTTTTTATCAGGATAATCGAAAAAATTAATATCTCCATAATTTACAGTTCCCAACGGTCCAACACCGGGAGATATAAATGTTTCAACAGCAGTAGTGTTACTTTTAACAACAGCGCGAGCAGAATGAATTAAATCATTTGCAACAACCATAACTCCGCGATCCCAGGAATCTTTGCTTCCGGCAACTGCAACTGCATTGTAAATATTTAGCGGACCATCCGCACTCAATGCTGTTGAAGGTCGCATAGAACATGTAAGCACAACAGGTTTTTTAGATTTCAGAACAAGATTCAGGAAGTAAGCAGTTTCTTCCATTGTATCTGTTCCGTGTGTGATTACTATTCCATCAACATCATCCTGTTTTAATAATTCAATGCAGCGTTTTGCAAGTTTTAGCCATACTTCATCACTCATATCCTGACTACCGATATTTGAAATTTGTTCACCACTTACAATTGCGATTTCCTTAAGCTGTGGTACAGCATTAATTAATATTTCTACACCAACTTGCCCGGATTGATAACCTGATTGAACTTCAGTTGGTGCAGCCCCGGCAATTGTACCTCCTGTAGCAAGAATAACTACGTGAGGAAGATCTTGTGCAAAGAGATTAAATGAAAGTGCTACGACTATTAAGAAACCAAAATGTTTTTTCATGACATTACTCCTTATGTTTTTGAAAATATTTGATATTCAATAATTTTAAATCAATCAAAGTTTTGTAAAACAATTGACTATTTCTTTTCTGAACCAGTCTCTGATTTTTTTACCAAAGGCAAATTCGCAGCAATACTCAGATCCACAACTAATTGAATCTGATTTTGTAACTGCATAAATTTTGCTGCGACGGTCGGTGATAAAGCTTCTGAGAATTTAGTAAAATACTCTTCATTCAGAGACACTCGATCACTCTGGAAATCAAACGCTTCTTTAATAAGTTCAGTAGCTTTTTCATCATTCATATTGTCATAATTTGCAGCAAAGTCTTTGATATTTGCTATTCTTTCACTGTTTAATTCATCAAGCTCTTTCTCCATTTCCCCATATATTGGCCAGAAAAGAGAAGACTGTTGATCTGTGAATTCCATAGTCTGAGTTATAATGGTTTTCTTATTTGTTTTTAATTCAGATTTTAGAATTTCGATGTAGCTGTCTGCATCCTGTGCATATAAAAAATTTACAGACATAAATACTACAATCATTAATAAATACTTCATGACATTATTCCTTTTATTTGATTTTTGATATTTGATTATTATTTATACAGAGGTTCATACATTTTACTTCTAATAAACTTTTCTAAATTCTTAGGTTTTTTAACACGGGCTAATCCGCTTCTGAAAATTTCTTCAGCAACTTTTATTGCAACATTTTTTGAAACTTCTCTTATATTTTTTATCGGTGGATAGATCAAACCTTTTTCAAAATCTTCATTTTTAATCTGATCAGCAACTGCTTCTGATGCAACCAAAAGCATTTCATCAGTAACTCGTTTTGCTTCAGTTGCAAAGATCGCCATTCCAAGTGCAGGAAAAATGAAGACATTATTTCCCTGTCCCGGTGTGTATGTTTTTCCATTGTATGTCACAGGTGCAAACGGACTTCCGCTTGCAAATATTGCTTTACCTTTGCTCCATTGGTATGCCTGCTCAGCAGTACATTCCGAATGAGAAGTCGGATTTGAATAAGGAAATATTATCGGTCGTTCATTTATCGAGCTTATATTTTCTATTACCTTTTGAGTGAAAGCTCCACCAACTGTACTAACTCCAATTATTGCTGTTGGTTTTATTTTCAGAATGCTTTCGGCAAAATTATTTGATGGTTCAGCATCGTGCGCAAAATGTTTTTGATGATCAGCAAGATCTGTTCTGGATTTGACGAGCAATCCATTCACATCAAACATCCAGATATTATTTAGTGCTTCATCTCTGCTCAAGCCATCTTTTTGAAATTTCTTGACAAGCATATCTGCAATTCCAAATGCTGCAGCACCAGCACCAAGAAATAAAAATTTCTGATCTTTGAAAGATTTTTTTAACAAACGACTGATAGCAATAAATCCGGCAACTGCAATTGCAGCCGTTCCCTGAACATCATCGTTGAAGGTACAAATTCTTTCACGGTATTTTTCCAAGATTCTAATTGCATTCACTCCGGCAAAGTCTTCCCACTGAATACAAATCTTCGGATAAACTTTTGTGATAGCTTTTACGAATGCTTCAATAAAATCATCATATTGTTTTCCCGTAATCCGTTTCTGTTTTAGTCCCGGATAAAGCGGATCATTTAAAAAGTTTTCGTTATCCGTTCCGGCATCAAGAATAATCGGAAGAGTATGTTCAGGCGGAACACCAGCACAAGCAGTATAAAGAGCAAGTTTTCCAATCGGAATTCCCATTCCGCAAATTCCAAGATCACCAAGTCCAAGTATTCTTTGCCCATCAGTGACAACTGCAAATCTCACATCCTTAACCGGCCAGTTTTTCAAAATTGATTCAATTTTATTTTTATTTTTTATTGATATGAAAAGTCCTCTCGGACGTCTTGCAATGTGACCCAAACGCTGGCAGGCTTCTCCAACCGTTGGTGTATAAACCAATGGCATAAACTTAGCAGGATCACTTATAATAGTTTTGAAAAACAATGTTTCATTTGTATCGAGCAATCCAGTCAGATAGATGTACTTGTTGATTGGTTTATTTAAATTGTCAACCTGACCTTGAACACGTAAAATTTGTGTTTCCATAGATTCAACTTCATCAGGAAGAATTCCATCTAACCCGTACTTTTTCCTTTCTGCTTTAGAAAAAGCAGTTCCTTTATTCCGTCGGGGATTGTATATCAGCGAATATCCTTTAAGCTCTTTCATCGGATTTGTTGTAATTATTTTAAATACATTTATTAGAAAAAGAACTCTCTCTCATCTCTCTCTTAAAAGAGAGAGTCTTATTATCAGTAAAACAATCTATATCTTAATTTTGACCTTACACCGTACCAATTAATGTGAAGTCATAAGTTTTCATAAGCCCTTCTCTTTGCAAGAGAAGGGTTGGGATGAGTTCCACACTAAAGAAAATTTAAAAGAGTATTTCAATTATCATATAAATTTTTCATTAGTTCGTTTTCATAAATTGTTAAAGATTCATCAATGCTACTATCACAGGTCCCCATGCAGTTAATAAAATATTTCCGAGTGCGTAAGGAACTGTATAACCAAGCACAGGTAATTTACTGTTTGCATTTTCCTGTACTGCTTTAAGTGCTGCTGTCATAGTTCCAGCGCCTGATTGAGCACCAAGCAGTATTACCGGATTAATTTTTAGTATGAACCTACCAACTAATAATCCGAAAATATGTGGCACGACTGCGACAATGACTCCGGCAAATAATAATCCAATTCCAGTTTTGTGTAATCCTGAAATAAAACTTGGACCTGCTGAAAGACCAATAATGCCAATGAATGCTGCTAATCCAACTGTATCAAAAATCCATAAAGCTGGTTCAGGAATTCGCCCAAACTTTGGTGTTTTAGATCTAAGCCAGCCAAATATTAATCCCATTACAAGTGCTCCTCCACTTGTGGTTAGTGTAATTGATATTCCTGCTATAGTAATTGAAATCAATCCAACTAATCCTCCAATGACAATTCCTAGACCGACAAATATCATATCAGTTGCAGGTGAGTTGCTATCAAGATATCCAATAATTTTTGTTGCACGATCAACTTCCTCACGAAGCCCGGAGATTTTTAGTACATCGCCCCGATTCACAATTGTTTCCGGCGAGAATGGAATTTCCTGACCTGTTCGAATCAACTTGTGCAGTTTAACTCCCTGGCCATATTTCATTGCAATATCACTCAAAGATTTACCAATTAAATTTTTATTTGTCACAATTAGATCCCTGTAGAGAATTGGAAAGTCTAAAAGTTCTCGATCCATAATTTCCGTTCCGATGTCATTAATCTTTTGGAAAAAAACCTGATACCTTGCCATTACAGCAATCACATCTCCCGATTTCAAAATTGTATTTCCAATCGGTTCGATAATTATACCATTTCTGCGAATCCGGTGAATAAAAATCCGAAAGCCGGTAATACTTTTTTCTAAATCATCAATTGATAATCCCGACCATTTTTCATTTGTAATTTTGAAAGCCCGAAGCCTCCAGTCTTCAAAAGCTGAAGCTATTCCGTCATCTTCTTCTTCAGATTTTCCTAAAAGTTTTTTTTCAAGCTCACGACTTTCTGTTCTTAAATTTATTTTCATAAGTTTTGGAGCGAGTGAAGAAAGAAACCAAACAAGAATTGTTGTTCCAACGAGATATGTTACAGCATAAGCAACAGGAATATTATTTAACAAAATTGTTTTCTGTTCAAGCGTGACAGGAAGACGCTGAATTGATTCGCTTGCTGTTCCGATGACAGTTGATTCAGTAAAAGCACCTGCTAATAGTCCTGCAGCAGTTCCAACATCAAATCCCATAAGCTTTGACATTATGAATGCTGTGAGTAAACAAGTAACGCAGATAACAACCGTAAGTATAAGTTGAGGCACAGCATCTTTCTTTAATCCCCGGAAAAATTGAGGACCTACTTTGTAACCTGTTGCAAATAAAAACAAATCAAAGAAAATAACTTTAACGGTAGGATGAATCTGAATATCGAATTGACCGATTAACACACCAGCAAATAAAGTTCCGAGCACAGAACCTACTTTAAAATTTCCAATTCTTATTTTGCCAATAGCAAAACCAAAAGCGAGAGTTAGGAAAAGAGCTAACTCAGGATGCTGCTGAAGTATTTTGACAAATTCATTCATAAAATCTCAAAGTGTTAGAAGTTTTTTTAAAAGTAATAGCTTATATAAATTCTGGAATAAATAAATTTAAAAGTCTGTTCATATTCCTGTGGTTCTATAAATTGAAGAAAATTTTCAATACCAAGTGTAAAATCATTCCGGTTATAAAACGCAATATTAATATTTCCTGAAAACACCGGTGGTTTGGCATCGTTAAATCTCCAGTCGTTTGAAATGAGTGTGCCGCCCAATCCAACACCAAAAGGAATGTGAATCCAATTACGTAAGTCAATGCTAAGTGCAAGTCCGAAGTTATACTGAAACTGGCTCTGATTTTCAGCAGCGTAGAATTCACCAAATCCTCCGGATAGTTTAGTAACCAATCCAAAGACATCACTAAACCGGACTGCAAATCTCAAATCCGTTTGCGTAGTCAGGCTTTGATAATCAG
>WBZO01002565.1_pt1 | contig 23227 bp, 18 predicted proteins | sample 5204261 | NCBI WGS metagenome assembly WBZO01 (sample SAMN12412400, study PRJNA552823) | activated sludge metagenome | isolation source: activated sludge from anammox sidestream of wastewater treatment plant... | place: USA: North Carolina | collected 2017-09 | reverse complement strand
AGCCGAACGCGCTCACCCCCGCGTAGCGCTCGCGCGCCGGCCACGGCTTGGCCACCGGCGACATCACGAACGGCGACGCCGGCGTCCAGCCGGGATTGGGTTGCGTGATGTTGAGCGTCGGCGGCAATACCTGCCGCTGCAGGGCGAGCGCCGCCTTCACGAGTCCCGCCACGCCCGCGGCACATTTCGTATGGCCGATCTGCGACTTGACCGAGCCGAGCGCGATCGACGCTGCCGCGACGCCGGCCTCACCGAAGAAGCGATTGAGCGTTTCGAGTTCGGTGCGATCACCCACGACCGTACCCGTTCCGTGCGCCTCGACGAGACCGACGGCGCGCGGCGACACGCCGGCGCGCCGATACGCGCGCTCGAGCGTACGCTGCTGGCCCTGTGCCCGTGGCGCCGTCAATCCCAGGCTCTTGCCATCGCTCGCCCCACCCACGCCCTTGATCACGGCGTAGATGCGATCGCCATCGCGCTCAGCGTCCGCCAGGCGCTTGAGGACGATCGCCGCGACACCCTCGCCCAAGGCGATGCCATCGGCGGCAGCGTCGAACGTGCGACACTGTCCAGTCGGCGACAGCGCGTGCACGCTCGAGAACGCGAGATAGTCGACGATGCTGTTGTGCATGTCGGCGCCACCGCACACGACCATGTCGCTGCTGCCCGAGACGAGCTCCTTGCAGGCGACGTCGACCGCGGCGAGCGACGACGCGCACGCGGCATCCACGGTGTAGTTGCTGCCACCCAGATCGAGGCGATTGGCCACCCGGCCTGCGATCACGTTGGCGAGAATGCCGGGGAAGGAGTCCTCGGTCATCGACGGAAGTGCACCGGCGAGCTCCGGCGGCAGTTCGCCGACGTACTGCCGCCAGAGCGCGCGAAAACCGTACGCGCTCGCAAGATCGGTCCCCGCCTCGGCGCCAAAGATCACCGCCGCGGTGTCGCGATCGAACTCGCGACCCTCCGCGCCATAGCCAGCGTCGTCCAACGCGCGCCGCGACGCTTCGAGGGCGAGGAGCTGCACCGGCTCGATGGCGGCGAGCGAGCGCGGCGGAATGCCGTACGGCAGAGGATCGAAAGGATACGGATCGAGGAAGCCGCCCCACTTCGAAGGCGTCATCTCACCGTTGGTCGAAGCTGGATCGAAGAACGCTTCGGCCCGCCAGCGTTCGGTCGGCACTTCACGGATGCTGTTGACGCCGTGCACGATATTCGACCAGAACGTCTCGAGATCCGGCGCACCCGGCATGATCGCCGCCATGCCGACGATCGCAACGTCGCGCGCGTCCTCGCGCGGCGCCGGCAGGTGCAGCGTCGACAACGCGTCGAGATGCGCCTGCGCGCCGTCGGCAACGTCGGCGTGGAGCTGTGCCACCGGAAGCACGGCATCGCGCAGTGCCGCAACCTGGCCCAGCATCACCATGCCCTCGCGCCGCTGGACGTCGGCATCGACGGGCACGAGCTGGTCACCCTCGCGCACGAGGCCCTTGGCGGCGATGCGCAAACGGCCGAGATTCAATTCCTCGAGTTGCTGCCACATCGCCTGCGGGGCGACACCTTCGGCTTGAAGCCGGGCGTGCTCGCGCTGGAAGAATCGCACGAACTCGGTGTCGGCACAGCGTGTGGCGTGGCCCGGTGCCGTCTCGAGCAGCACGGTCGACGTGCAGGCGAGTGCCGCCTCCTGGAACGCCGGCTGGATGGCACCGCAGGCGACGGCCTCGAGCGAGAAGAGGTACGCCGTTCCCATGAGGATGCCAACGGCAGCGCCACGGGCCACGAGCGGCGCCACCATGGCGGCCACCATCGCCGCCGAGCGTGCATCGTGGATGCCACCGGCAAACACCACCTCGAGGTCGTCGCACGTCGGCTGCGCGAGCAGACGCTCGATCTGCAGCTCCCACAATGCGAGGCTCGTGCGCGGGCCGACGTGACCTCCGCACTCGGAACCTTCGAAGACGAACCGCCGTGCGCCCTGCTTGAGGAAAAGATCGAGCAGCCCCGGCGAAGGCGTGTGCAGGAACGTGCGTGTGCCCGCATCCTCGAGCGGCTTGGCCTGCGCGGGACGCCCGCCGGCGATGAGCGCGACCGGCGGCTTCCACTTCAGCACCGCCGCGAGCTGCTCGTCGCGCAGCGCCTGCGGCACGAAGCCCAGGATGCCGACACCCCAAGTCTTGCCCGCGAGGCGCCGTGTGGTCTCGGCGAGGAGCGCGTCGACTTCGGCGCCACGCATCAACGCGAGTGAGAGAAAGGGAAGCGCGCCGGCGCCAGCGACCGCGTCGGCAAAGGCGGGCTGATCGGAGACGCGCGTCATCGGTCCTTGCAGGATCGGGTAGCGCAAGCCATAACGTGCGGCGAGTGGGGCGTCGGCCGCAAGCGCGCGTTGCTCGCACGCTGCGGTGAGGCCGCGGTCGATGGCAGCGACAAGACCGCGCACGACACCGCCGGTGCTGCGGAAACGGGCCGCGAGCGAGCGAGCGAATGCGGCGTCCTGACCCGCGGGCAAGAGCTCGCGGCGAAGATCGCGCGCGCCGAGGTTCGCGGCAACGCCACGGGCGGCGATCTCGCGCACGGGCAGATCGGGGCGCGTGTACACGCGATGCTCGTCGACGAGCGACGTCTCGCTCCCGTCCATCGCGGCGATGGCCGCCTTGGCGTCCGACGAGAGGCTCGATTCGCGCACGAGCGCGAGTTGCGCGTCGACGACCACGCCTGCGGCCCCGCCGGCGATGCACGCCGCTGCCGTGTGCACGCCGACGCCACCTTGCGCGTAGATCGGGACCGTCACCTGTGCGGCGAGTGCCTGCACGAGCACGAACGTCGTGTCGCCGCCGACACGGCCACCGCTCTCGGTCCCCTTGGCAATGAGTGCGCAAGCCCCGGCCGCCACCGCAGCATGCGCTTGCGCGACGCTCGTGACCTCGACCATCACCGCACGGGGAGCCCATGCCGCGACTGGCACGCCGGCTTCGACGATCACGGTATCGACGTTCGATGGCAACTGCGTCGCGCCGATCGCTGCATGTGCCGAGACGCGAATGCCGATCCCTGCGGCGCCACTCGCCGCGATCTCGCGCAGTGCCTCACGATTGTCGCGTGCATCGCGCCCGAGCCCAACGATACCGAGCGCGCCCGCGCGTGCCGCGGCGATGGCCATGCCGGCATTCGGTTGTTCGAACGGCGTGACGACGATCACTCGAAAAGACTTGCGCTGCTGCATGAGACCCCTGCGAACGACGAAGGATTGCGCCTTGTTGTTAGAGCTCGCGAGCACTCTTTCTGCCTGTCGGCAGGACGACGTTCCCGCGCTTGCAATAGTACCGAAAGTGCTCGCTTCCGTGGAGTGGAGAACTCGAATTTTGCCCCGTAAAACCAGGGGTTTGCCATTCATCGGCGACGCCCGGTCGAAGCGCCGCCAGCGCCGCCTCCCTGCGCTGCGCGCGGCCATCGGCACTGCGCTCCGCAAGCCCTGCACCAAGATGCACCGGCGCGGTGCAACGCGATGCCACCCCACTCGCCGGCGCGGGCAGCGTCGCGTTGTCGAGCGCGATCCGTAGCCTACGGCCGGCATGCCCGGGGACGGCATCCAGACCACCCCGGCGGGTAGAAGCCTACTGGTAGCGCACCGCCAGGATCTCGTAGCTGCGCACGCCTCCCGGTGCTGCGACGTCGGCGACGTCACCCTCGGCACGCCCGATCAACGCGCGCGCGATCGGTGAGCTCACCGAGATCTTGCCGCACTTGATGTCCGCCTCGTCGTCCCCGACGATCTGGTAGGTGACCTGCTCACCGCGCTCGCCGTCCTCGAGATCCACCGTCGCCCCGAAGACCACGTGCTCAACGTCGAGCGCCGCCGGATCGATCACCTGCGCATTGGCGAGCTTGCCTTCGATCTCCTGGATCCTACCCTCGATGAAACCCTGCCGCTCCTTGGCGGCGTCGTAGTCCGCGTTCTCCGACAGGTCGCCGTGCGAACGCGCCTCGGCGATCGCCTGGATCACCGCGGGACGCTCGACCGACTTGAGGTGCGCGAGCTCCGCCTTGAGCTTCTTCTCGCCGGCAACGGTCATCGGAACCTTACTCATCTTTGTCCTGGCCTCAATCCAATGAATCGACGCCGCGACCGGTAGCGGACCTTGCCGCACCCCGGCGGGCGCCGAACAGCGGGGGTGAGCGCTACCGCAGCCGCTCGTGCAACGTCTGGATCGCGTACGGCGCGAGCCCGCGCCGCGCCCGCATTCCGACCGCCGCGGCCCACGCGCCGTCGAGCGTCGTGAACGTGGGCACCCCATCGACGAGTGCGGCACGGCGGATCTGGTAGCTGTCGTGGATCGCCGCCCGCTTCTCCTCGACAGTATTGACCACGATCGCGATCTCGTCGTTCTTCAGCATGTCGACGATGTGCGGGCGCCCTTCCGCAACCTTGTTCACCACAACCACCTCGATTCCCGCGGCGCTGAGCGCCGCGGCCGTCCCACGCGTCGCGACCAGCTGGAAGCCGAGCTCGGCAAGCATCCTCGCCGTCTCGATCACGCCGGCCTTGTCGGCGTTGCGCACGCTGATGAACACGCGCCCGGAGGTCGGCAGCTTCACCCCCGCGGCGAGCTGGCTCTTCACGAACGCCTCGCCAAACGTCTCGCCCACGCCCATCACCTCGCCGGTGGACTTCATCTCGGGTCCCAGGATCGTGTCGACCCCTGGGAACTTGATGAAGGGAAACACCGCCTCCTTGACCGAATAGTACGGAGGGACGATCTCGCCCATGACCCCCTGCTGCGCGAGCGTCTGGCCGACCATGCACCGCGCCGCGATCTTGGCCAACGGCCGGCCCGTCGCCTTGGAGACGTACGGCACCGTGCGCGACGCGCGCGGGTTGACCTCGAGGACGTACACGGTACCACGGCCGTCGGCGTCGAATGGGATCGCGAACTGCACGTTCATCAGCCCGACGACGTTGAGCGCCTTGGCCATCGCCACGGTCTGCTGCCGCAGTTCCTCCACGATCGCCGCGGACAGCGAGTACGGCGGCAGCGAGCACGCCGAGTCGCCCGAGTGCACACCGGCCTGCTCGATGTGCTCCATCACCCCACCGATCACGACGTCGACGCCGTCGCTGACCGCGTCGACGTCGACCTCGGTGGCATCGTTGAGGAAACGATCGAGCAGGACCGGCGAGTCGTTGCTGACCTTGACCGCCTCGCGCATGTAGCGCTCGAGCTCGCGCTGCTCGTGCACGATCTCCATCGCGCGGCCGCCCAGCACGTACGACGGGCGCACGACCAGGGGATAGCCGATCTCGTTTGCTGCCGTGATCGCCTCCTCCTCCGTGCGCGCGGTGCGATTGGGGGGTTGGCGCAGGGCGAGACGATGCAGCATCTGCTGGAAACGCTCGCGATCCTCGGCCATGTCGATCATGTCCGGGGTCGTCCCGATGATCGGCACGCCGTTTGCCGCGAGGTCGCGCGCGAGCTTGAGCGGCGTTTGTCCCCCGTACTGGACGATCACGCCCCACGGCTTCTCGACGTGGACGATCTCGAGCACGTCCTCGAGCGTCAAAGGCTCGAAGTAGAGCCGGTCGGATGTGTCGTAATCGGTCGACACCGTCTCCGGATTGCAGTTGACCATGATGGTCTCGTAGCCGTCGGCCGACAGCGCCATCGCGGCGTGCACGCAGCAGTAGTCGAACTCGATGCCCTGCCCGATGCGGTTCGGTCCGCCCCCCAGGACCATCACTTTCTTGCGATCGGTGGCTTCCGCCTCGCACTCCTCCTCGTACGTCGAGTACATGTACGCGGTGCGGGTCGCGAACTCGGCGGCGCAGGTATCGACACGCTTGAATACCGGCCTAATGCCGAGCTCGTGGCGGCGCGCGCGTACCGCGGTCTCGGTGGAGCCGAGGAGATAGGCGAGGCGGCGGTCGGCGAACCCCTTGCGCTTGAGCTCACGCAATTCGTCTGCCGTGACGTCGTCGAGCGTGCGCCGCTCGAGCTCGAGCTCGAGTTCGACGAGCTCCTTGATCTGCTCCAGGAACCAAGGGTCGATCTTCGTGTACCCGTGCACCTCTTCGAGCGTCATGCCGATACCGAACGCGTCGGCGACGTACCAAAGCCGCTCGACGCGAGGGTACGCGAGCTCGTCACCGATCGTCTCGGGATCGACGGTCTTGAGGTTGAAGCCGTCGACCCCGGTCTCGAGCCCGCGCAGCGCCTTGTGCAGCGACTCCTGGAAGGTGCGGCCGATCGCCATGACCTCGCCCACCGACTTCATCTGCGTGGTCAGGTGGTCGTCGGCCTGCTTGAACTTCTCGAAGGCGAAGCGCGGAACCTTCGTGACGACGTAGTCGATCGTGGGCTCGAACGACGCCGGCGTCTCGCCGCCCGTGATCTCGTTGGACAGCTCGTCCAGGGTGTATCCCACCGCGAGCTTCGCCGCGACCTTGGCGATCGGGAAGCCCGTCGCCTTCGACGCGAGCGCCGACGAGCGCGACACGCGCGGATTCATCTCGATCACCACCATGCGACCGTCCTTGGGGTCGATCGCAAACTGCACGTTGGAGCCGCCGGTATCCACACCGACCTCGCGCAGCACGGCGATGCTCGCGTCGCGCATGATCTGGTATTCCTTGTCGGTGAGCGTCTGCGCCGGCGCGACGGTGATCGAATCGCCGGTGTGCACGCCCATCGGGTCGAGATTCTCGATCGAACACACGATGATGCAGTTGTCCTTCCGATCGCGCACCACCTCCATCTCGAACTCTTTCCAGCCGAGGAGCGATTCCTCGATCAGGATCTCGTGCGTGGGGGACAGGTCGAGCCCACGCTTGACCATGTCGACGAACTCGTCCTTGTTGTAGGCGATGCCGCCCCCCGACCCCCCCAGCGTGAACGACGGGCGCAAGACGGCGGGAAAGCCGATCGTCGCCTGCACCTCGAGCGCCTGGTCGAGGTCGTGCGCGATGCCCGAGCGGGCCGAGCCGAGCCCGATGCGCGTCATCGCGGCCTTGAACTTCTCGCGATCCTCCGCCTTGTCGATCGCCTTCTTCGACGCACCGATGAGTTCGACGTCGAAGCGGGTGAGGACCCCTTCGCGCGCGAGATCGAGGGCGCAGTTGAGCGCGGTCTGCCCGCCCATCGTGGGGAGCAAGGCGTCGGGACGCTCGCGCTCGATGATCATCGCCACCATCTCCCAGGTGATGGGCTCGACGTAGGTCACGTCGGCCATCTCCGGGTCGGTCATGATCGTCGCCGGATTGCTGTTGACGAGGATCACCCGGTAGCCTTCCTCGCGCAGCGCCTTGCACGCCTGCACGCCCGAATAGTCGAATTCGCACGCCTGCCCGATGACGATCGGGCCGGCGCCGATGATGAGGATCGACTGGATATCGGTGCGCTTGGGCATTCAGGAAACCACGGTCGGGGGGCAGGATCGGAGTCGGGCGCGGACCGTCACGGGCGCTGCTCCATCGCCTTCACGAAGCGATCGAAGAGATACGTCACGTCGTGCGGACCGGGACTTGCCTCGGGGTGGCCCTGGAAGCAGAACACCGGCTTGTCCTTCCACGCGAGGCCCTGCAGCGTGTCGTCGAACAGCGAGACGTGCGTGATGCGGACGTTATCCGGCAGCGACGCCGGGTCGACGGCAAAGCCGTGGTTCTGGCTCGTGATGAGCACCTGTCCCGTATCGCGATCGAGCACGGGGTGGTTGGCGCCGTGGTGGCCGAATTTCATCTTGAGCGTGCGACCGCCCGCAGCCAGCGCCAGCAACTGATGGCCGAGGCAGATCCCGAAGATCGGAAGATTCGCCTCGAGCAGCGTGCCGATCGCGGTGATCGCGTAGTCGCAAGGCTCGGGATCACCGGGACCGTTGGACAGGAACACGCCATCCGGTTGCATGGCAAGGACGTCACGTGCGGGCATACGCGCCGGCACGACCGTGATCCGGCAGCCGCGCTCGGCGAGGTGGCGCAGGATATTGCGCTTCACGCCATAGTCGTAGGCAACGACGTGGAAGCGCGCCTCGGCCAACGTGCGATAACCGGACGCGAGATCCCACGCGGCCTCGGTCCACGCGTAGGGGGTGCTGCAGGTGACTGCCTGCGCGAGATCGAGCCCGGTCATGGACGGCACCGAGCGCGCGCGCTCGACCGCGGTGTCGAGCGCCGCCGTGTCGCGTGCCGCGGCTGCGACGATGCAGCCGTTCTGCGCGCCCCGCTCCCGCAACAGGCGCGTCAAGCGACGCGTGTCGACGTCGGCGATGCCGACGATATTCCCGTCGCGCAGATACGATGCGAGATCACCGGTCATCCGCCAGTTCGACGCACGACGCGGCAAGTCGCGAATCACGAGTCCGGCAACGTGGATGCGCTCGGATTCGACGTCCTCGGCGTTGACGCCGACGTTGCCGATGTGGGGATACGTGAGCGTGACGATCTGCCCGGTGTACGACGGATCGGTGAGGATCTCCTGGTATCCCGTCATCGCGGTGTTGAACACGACTTCGCCCGTCGCAACCCCCGCCGCACCGATGGCGCGACCGCGGAATACGGTGCCGTCGGCCAGCACCAGCACAGCCGGTGTCGCCGGAGCAAACAGCGCGGTGCGGGCGGCAGCGGATGCGGTGGCGTTCATCACGAAGGCGATCGATGGCGACGGCGCGAACGCGCCGCCCGAGCGGCGGCGATCCAGCGTCGGATGCACAAACGGGGAAGGTCGAACGTCGATCGACCTTCCCCGCCTGAGGCGTGGAATTGTATCGCAAGTCGTCGCCGCCCGCAAAGGCGACGACGTCCTGGCCGACGGCCGCGCTCAGTAGCTCGCGCTATAGCCGCCGTCGACGTAGAGCACGTGACCGGTCACGAAATCGGCGGCCGCGGAGGCGAGGAACACCGCCGCTCCGGCGATCTCGCGTGGCTGCCCCCAGCGCGCCGCCGGCGTGCGCTGCAGGACCCACGACGAGAACGTCGCGTTGGCCATGAGCGGTGCGTTCATCTCGGTTTCGAAGAAGCCGGGCGCGATGGCGTTGACCTGCACGTTGTACGCGGCTGCTTCCACCGCGAGCGCGCGCGTGAGCATCTTGATCGCGCCCTTGCTCGTCGCATACGCCACGATGTTCGGACGCCCGAGGTCGGACGCGATCGATCCGATGTTGACGATCTTGCCGCGGCGACGTGCCCGCATCCCGGGGAGGACCGCACGCGACATGAGGAACGGGGCGTCGGCGTTGACCGCCTGCACCTCGCGCCACTCGTCGAGCGTGTAGGTCTCGAACGCCTTGCGGTTGTTCATCCCGGCGTTGTTGACGAGGATGTCGATCGCGCCGATGGTGCCCTCGATCTCGGCCACCCCCGCGGCAACCGCGGTTTCGTCGGTGACGTCGAAGGCGCAGACGCTTGCCGCCTGGCCGGCTTCGGCCAATCGCTCGAGCGCGTGATCGAGCCGGTCACGCCGGCGGCCGTTGATCACGACGCGGGCGCCGGCAGCGGCGAGGCCCTCGGCGATGGCGAAGCCCAAGCCCGAACCTCCGCCGGTCACGAGCGCGACGCGCCCGGAAAGATCGAAAGGATGCTTCATCCGCGCAGTCCCAGGACGTCGGGCATGTCGAAGACTCCGGTGCAATGTGCCGCGCGCTTCGCCGCGACGAATTCCGCGGCGCGCAGCGCGCCGTTCACGAAGAGCTGTCGCGACGTCGCGCGATGCGTGATCTCGACGCGCTCACCTTCACCCGCGAAAACGACCGTGTGCTCACCGACGACGTCGCCGCCGCGCAACGCGGCAAAGCCGATCGTGCCGACGCGGCGCTCGCCGGTGTCACCGTGCCGGGCGTACACGCCCGCTTGCGCGAGCGACGTGCCGCGACCCGCGGCCGCGGCCTCGCCCAAGCGCAGCGCCGTTCCTGAGGGGGCGTCGACCTTGTGCTTGTGATGCATCTCGACGATCTCGATGTCGAAGCCGGCGCCAAGTGCGCGCGCCGCCTGCTCGACCAGCGAGAGCAGCACGGTGACGCCAACGCTCATGTTGGCGGCGAAGACGATCGGAATCGCCGTGGCATGCTCGCGCAGCGTCGCCCGCTGCGCATCGTCCATGCCCGTCGTGCCCACCACCGCCGCCACCCCATGCCGCGCGCAGGCGGCAAGATGCGCGAGGGTGCCCGCGGGCCGCGTGAAGTCGATCAGCACGTCGCCTGCCGCGACGGCGGCGTCGATGTCGCTGCCGATCGTGACGCCAGCCGCCTGCGTGCCGACGGCCGGGCTGCCCGCGAGGTCGAGCGCGGCGGCAAGCGTGCAGCGGGAATCGGCGCCGACGGCGGCGACGAGTTCGCGCCCCATGCGCCCCCCGGCCCCCGCCACCACGATACGCAGCGTCCGCATGACGCGACCTACGGTGTCGCAGCCGCTGCCGGATCCATGACCTTCTTGAAGAAGTCGAGGACCTTGCCCATCATCCCCGCGTCCTGCCCGTACGGATCCTGCGGCATCGCGCGGCTGGCGGCGATGCGGTTCAATTCCTGCGCCGACTGCGGCATCTCGTCACCCTCCCAGCGGGCAAGCAGGTCGTCCTTGAAGTACACGGTGAACTGGCGATGCTCCCGCACGCGCCCCCCGCGCTGGAACTGGTACACGTAATCCCAGCGGTTGTCGCGAAATGCGCTCGTGATGAGAGGCGTGCCGAGGATCGCCCGCACCTGCGCCTTCGTCTGTCCTTCCTTGAGCTTGTCCACCATGTCCTGCGACAGGTAGTTGCCCTGATTGATGTCGAGCTTGTAGACGCCGAACTGGGTGATGATCGGCACGTACTGATCGACCATCTTGGTCAGCGAGTTCTCCGTCGAGCACGCGCTCAACGCAGCCGCGAGCGCCAGCGCCACGAGCCCGCGCCGCGTGCGGCGAGGGATGCGAACGGCAGGTACGGCAGTGCGGCAGGGGAAGGGCATCGGAGCGTGCGATCGGGTTGGCGCGGACCGGGGATCCCGCGGCGACCGCCGTGGTCGCCTGTGGCGTGGCCACGCGGCAGCCGCGCTATTATAGCTTCGGGCGCGCGCCGCTTCCGGCCGGACGTCGGTCGCGCGGGCCTCAATCCGCGAGCGCCGTTTCGAAGGACTCCACGCATGTCGTCACCGCAGGACCTCAAGAGCGCCGGCCTCAAGACCACGCTGCCGCGGCTCAAGATCATCAACGCCTTCGAGTCGTCGAAGGTGCGCCACCTCACGGCGGAGGACGTGTACAAGCGACTCCTGGGCGACGGGCTCGACATCGGACTGGCTACCGTGTACCGCGTTCTCACCCAGTTCGAGCAGGCCGGGCTGCTCGTGCGGCATCACTTCGAGTCCGGCAAGGCGGTCTACGAGCTCAACGAGGGGTCGCACCACGATCATCTCGTTTGCCTCCAGTGCGGCCACGTCGAGGAGTTCTACGACGCCGAGATCGAGCAGCGGCAAACGAAGATCGCGCGCGAGCGCGGGTTCGAGATCCGTGAGCACGCGCTGTACCTGTACGCCGACTGCACGAAGCCGCGCTGTCCGTACCGCAAGACTCGCGGCAGCGGTTGACCTCCACCCGACGCGCGGGATGTCGCGAGCATGACGCGCGTCACGTCTCCCGACGATTGAAGTCGGCCACGCGGAAGCCGAGCGCGAAGAGCGTCGCAAAATAGACGGCGGCGCCCGCGACGACGAGCCCGGCGAGCCGGGCGGCGCGCTCGAAGAGACCGGCGGCAAACCACACGGGCGCCGGCGCGGTGAGCCAGGCCAGGACACCGGCCAGGACGACGAGCGCGACGCCGACCTTGCCGAGGAAGCGCCACCATCCGGGCGCGGGCCGATAGTGGCCGCTGCGCCGCAGGAACCAGTAGAGCGCACCGGCGTTCACCCCGGCGCCCAGGCTCGTGGCGAGCGTGAGACCGGCGTGGCCCAGCGGCCGCATGAGGATGAGCGCGAAGGCGAGCGCGACGAGCACGGTCACGAAGGCGATGGTCACCGGGGTGCGCATGTGCTGGCGCGCGTAGAAGCCGGGCGCCAGGATCTTGACCAGGACGAGCGCGATGAGACCGACCGCGTAGCCGAGGAGCGCCGCGCGCGTTTGCCAGACGTCGCCGATGCCGAACTTGCCGTACTGGTAGAGCGTCGTGACGAGCGGCACCGACAGCAGCCATAACGCGACCGCCGCCGGCAGCGCGAGCAGGAAGGCAAGCCGCAAGCCCCAATCGAGAAGCGCCGAGTAGTCGGCTGGGTTGTCGGCCGCGTGGTGCTTGGCAAGCGTGGGCAGCAGCACCGTGCCGAGCGCGGCACCGAGGAGCGCCGTCGGAAACTCCATCAGCCGATCCGCGTACGTGATCCACGAGATGCGCCCGTCGCCCAGCCAGGCCGCGAGCTGCGTATTGATGAGCGCGGAGATCTGCGCGGCGGACACGCCAAGGACCGCCGGGCCCATCAGGAGCAGGATGCGGCGGACCCCCTCGTCGCGCAGGTCCAGCCGTGGCCGCGGCAGCATCCCGATGCGCGCGAGCGGCGTGATCTGGAAGGCGAGTTGGGCGACGCCTCCCGCGAACACGCCCCAGGCGAGCGCCAGGATCGGGGGGTCGAAGTGGCGCGCAAGGAAGATCGCGGCAAAGATGATGGCGAGGTTGAGCAGCACCGGCGTGAAAGCCGGGACGGCGAAGCGACGGTAGACGTTGAGCACCCCCCCGGCGAGCGACACGAGCGACACGAACAGGATGTAGGGAAAGACGATGCGGATCATCTGCGTCGTGAGCTCGACCTTGCCCGGCGTCGCGGCAAAGCCGCTCGCGAGCGCGTACACGAGCCAGGGTGCCGCCAGCACGCCCACGACGGTCACGCCGAGGAGGACGAGGGCGAGGAGCGCGCCGACGCGCCCGACGAGATCCCGGGTCGCCTCCGGGCCACGCAGGCGCTGGTACTCCGCGAGGACCGGCACGAAGGCCTGCGAGAACGCCCCCTCGGCGAACATGCGCCGCAGGATGTTGGGGAGCCGGAAGGCGACCTCGAAGGCGTCCATCGCCGCGCCGGCGCCGAAGATCGTCGCCTTGAGGCTCTCGCGGGCGAGACCGGTGACGCGAGAGACGAGGGTCATCCCGCTGACGGTGGTCAGGGTGCGAAGGAGGTTCACGGGCGACACGGCGCCGGCCGCAGGACCCGCACGCGCGGGCGCCGGCAATTGTCCGGTGGACGAAAATCAGATATTATTGCTGGCTTACCCGGATTTGACCAACCCGAGGGTTTCCCGCGCGTCTCGCGCCGCCTCACGCCGCAGCATCGAGGTCGCGCCGACCGTGCGCCGGGAAGCCCCCGCATCGACAGGAAACCGATCCATGGCCAATTCGGCCCAAGCGAGGAAGCGTGCCCGGCAAGCGGAGGCGACGCGCAAGCGCAACGCGAGCAAGAAGTCCGAATTGCGCACGGCGGTAAAGAAGGTCCGCAAGGCCATCGCGGCCGGCGACAAGGAGGCAGCGACCAAGGTCATGCAGGAGTCGCAAGCGGTCATGGACCGCATCGCCGATAAGAAGATCGTGCACAAGAACATGGTCTCCCGCACCAAGTCACGGCTCGCGCAGGCGATCAAGGCGCTCGCCTGAGTCAGGCTGCAGCGTCGCTGCCGCGCGGCGCCCTCGGGGCGCCGCGTTGCATTTGAAGGGTTTGGGGCCGGTCACCGCCGGCGTGCCGCGGCGATGGCGGGCAGTGCTAACATCGTCTTTCGAATGACAACGAGGCCCGACGCGTCACGGTGATCGCCATCGTCGGCCGCGGCGCGGCACTGCCATGGTTCCATCGCCGCCCGCACCCGCCGCCGTCGCCTCCCCCAAGCATTTCCTGCAGTTCACCGATTTCACCCGGGACGAGATCGGCCACGTCTTCGAGCGCACGCGCTGGATCAAGGAGCGCTTCAAGCGCTACGAGCTCTACCAGCCGCTGCGCGATCGCACGCTCGCGATGGTCTTCGAGAAGGCGTCCACGCGCACCCGTGTCTCGTTCGAGGCCGGGATGTTCCAACTGGGTGGCATCGCGATCAACCTCAATCGCGGGGACACGCAGTTGTCGCGCGGCGAGCCCATCGAGGACGTCGCCCGCGTGATCTCGCGCATGGTCGACGTGGTGATGATCCGTACCTTCGAGCAGAGCATCATCGAACGCTTTGCCGCGCACTCGCGCGTGCCCGTGATCAACGGCCTCACGAACGAGTACCACCCCTGCCAGATCCTCGCCGACATCTACACCTACGTCGAGCACCGCGGTGACATCGCCGGGCGCACCGTGGCGTGGGTCGGTGATGGCAACAACATGTGCAACACCTGGATCCAGGCCGCCGCGGTGCTGGGCTTCACGGTGCACGTCGCAACTCCCGCCGGCTACGCGATCGACGATGCCAAGGGCAGCCCCTATCGGGCGCACTACCGCACGTTCGCCGATCCGATGGAAGCGTGTCGCGGTGTCGATCTCGTGACCACCGACGTGTGGACGAGCATGGGCTTCGAAGCCGAGGATGCGGCACGCCGGACGGCCTTCGCCGAATGGATGGTCGACCCCGCAATGATGCGCGAGGCGCATCCGGACGCGTTGTTCATGCACTGCCTGCCCGCGCACCGCGGCGAGGAGGTGGCACCCGAGGTGATCGACGGGCCGCAAAGCGTCGTGTGGGACGAGGCGGAAAATCGCCTCCACGCGCAAAAGGCGCTCCTCGAATACCTCGTCTGCGGCCGCATCGACAGCACCGATTGACGCCGGGTGTGGCGCGCGCACCCGGATCCACCCTACGCCCCCAACGGAGAATTGAGTCCATGCGATCCCGCCTCCTCGCCACTGCCGTCGTCGCCATCCTCCTGCCGTTCGCGGCGGGCAGTGCATCCGCCCAATCGTGGCCCGACAAGCCGGTCCACATCCTCGTCCCCGCCCCCGCGGGCAGCTCGCTCGACGTCCTCGCGCGCGCCATCGGTGACAAGCTGCGCGAAAAGTACGGACAGCCCTTCATCGTCGAGAACAAGCCCGCTGCCGGCGGGACGGTCGCCACGGCCGAAGTGGCGCGTGCGCCTGCCGACGGCAGCGTGATGCTGCTGGGCTTCAATGGCCCGCTCGCCACCGGACCGCTCATCACCAAGGTCCCGTACGACGTGAAGAAGGACCTCGCTCCGGTCATCATCACGTCGAGCCAGCCCAACGTGCTCGCGGTGAACGCGGGACTGCCAATCAAGTCGGTCGCCGACCTCGTGGCGTGGTCCAAGGCGAATCCCGGCAAGCTCAACTTCGCCTCGGTCGGCAACGGCAGCTCATCGCATCTGAACGCGGAACTCCTGAAAGCGATGTCGGGGATGGAAGCGGTCCACGTGCCGTTCAACGGCTCGCCGCCGGCGGTGCTGTCGACCGTGCAGGGCGACACGCAGATGATCTTTGCCGTCATGCAGCCGCTGCAGGCGCAGATCCAGGCCGGGAAGCTGCGCGCGATCGCGGTCACCACACCCAAACGCTTCCCGCTGCTGCCCGACCTGCCGACGATCGCAGAGACGTATCCGGGCTTCGAGGCACTCGCCTGGAACGGGCTCGTCGTGCCTGCCGCCACGCCGAGCGCGGTGGTGGCAAAGATCAACGCCGACGTCGGCGCGGTCCTCAAGGATCCGGAGATCGTGAAGAAGATGAACGGCTTCGGCTTCGATCTCGTTGCCGGAACGCCGAGTGACTTCGCGGCGCTCATCCAAGGCGAAGTCGACCGCTGGACGCCGATCGTGAAGAAGCTCGGCATCAAGATCGAATGACGCCGCATCGCGCGCGGGCCGTCGCCGCGCGCGGGCACTGACGGACGATCAGCCGCTGCCGTCGGCGCCGGCGTCACGCAGTCGCGGCAGGGGCGAGTTCTCCGACGGCGCGATGAGCCCCGTCTTGGTGTACACCATGAGCTTGTCGCGCGTATCGGTGATGTCGAGCGCGCGCATCGTGAGTTGTCCGATGCGATCCTGCGGTGTGAACGCACCCTCGCCCTTCTCCATCGTGAGCCGCTCCGGCTTGTACGTGAGGTTGGGGCTCGCCGTGTCGAGGATCGAGTAGTCGTTGCCACGGCGCAACTCGAGTGTGACCTCGCCGGTCACCGCGCGCGCGACCCACCGCTGCGCCGTGTCGCGCAGCATCATCGCCTGCGGATCGAACCAGCGGCCCTGATACAGGAGGCGGCCGAGCTTGCGGCCATGGTCGCGATACTGCTCGATGGTGTCCTCGTTGTGGATGCCGGTGACGAGACGCTCGTAGGCGGCGAATAGCAGCGCCATCCCCGGTGCCTCGTACACGCCGCGACTCTTCGCCTCGATGATGCGGTTCTCGATCTGGTCGCTCATGCCGAGTCCGTGGCGGCCGCCGATGGCGTTGGCTTCGAGGAAGAGCGCGACCTCGTCGGAGAACGTCCGGCCGTTGAGGGCGACGGGTCGGCCCTCCTCGAAACGGACGCTGACGGTCTCCGCGCGCACCGCCACGTCGTCGCGCCAGAACGCGACGCCCATGATCGGCTCGACGATGCGGATCCCCTTGTTCAGGAACTCGAGGTCCTTCGCCTCGTGCGTCGCACCGAGCAGGTTGGAGTCGGTCGAGTACGCCTTCTCGGTGCTCATCTTGTAGCCGAAGCCGGCGCGTTCGAGATACTCGGACATCTCCTTGCGCCCGCCCAGCTCGTCGATGAAAGCCGCGTCGAGCCAGGGCTTGTAGATGCGAAGGTTCGGATTGGCGAGGAGCCCGTAGCGGTAGAAGCGCTCGATGTCGTTGCCCTTGAACGTGCTGCCGTCGCCCCAGACGTGGACGTCGTCCTCGCGCATGGCCACGACGAGCATCGTTCCGGTGACGGCGCGCCCGAGCGGCGTCGTATTGAAGTACGTGGCGCCGGCGGTCGAGATGTGGAAGGCACCGGCCTGCAACGCGGCGATCCCCTCGGCAACGAGCGCCGCGCGGCAATCGACGAGCCGTGCCGCCTCGGCCCCGTAGGCCCGCGCCTTGCGGGGAATCTCGTCGTAGTCGGTCTCGTCGGGCTGGCCGAGATTGGCGGTGTAGGCGTAGGGGATCGCTCCCTTCGCGCGCATCCAATGCAGCGCCGCGCTGGTATCGAGGCCTCCCGAGAAGGCGAGGCCCACCTTGTGGCCGACGGGAATCGATTGCAGGATATGCGACATGGCGAAGACGCGGCAGAGGGTCGGAATCCGCCATTCTAGCGGCACGGCCAGGACGCTCCGCACCGCGGCAACGTCGTCGCATCCGGCGTCTTGACGCCATCCTCAACCAAAGGGAGAAACCATGGAGAACGTCGCAGCCGGTGAACGCGAGCGGTCGGGGAAGACCATCACGACGATCATCTACGCGCTGTATGCCCTGTCGTTCGTCGTCGGCCTCACCGCGATTGCAGCGATCATCATGAATTACGTCAAGCGCGACGACGTCGCCGGGACGTTCCTCGAGAGCCACTTCCGCTGGCAGATCCGGACGTTCTGGTTCGGCATCCTCTGGGGTGCGATCGGCATCATCACCGCATTCATCTTCGTCGGATGGTTCGTGCTCGGGGCCAATGCCATCTGGATTATCTACCGCATCGTCAAGGGCTGGCTGCGACTCAACGACAACAAGCCGATGTACGTGAGTTGACCCCGTAGCGCGCGGAGCCGGCCGTCAGGCGCGAATCCGTTATCCTTGTCTCACGGGCAGCCGCTTGCGCGGTTGCCGCCCACGGATCGCTTGCGTCATGCCCTCTTTCGACATCGTCTCCGAAGTCAATCAGGTCGAGGTCAACAATGCCGTCGACCAGGCCAACAAGGAAGTCTCCACGCGCTTCGACTTCAAGGGGTCGGACGCCCGCGTCGAGTACAAGGAGAAGGAGAAGGCGCTCACGCTCCATGCCGACGACGACTTCAAGCTCGGGCAGGTCGCCGACATCGTGACCGGCAAGCTCACCAAGCGCGGGGTCGACATCCGCTCGCTCAAGTACGGCGACGTGGAGAAGGTGTCGGGCAACAAGGTCAAGCGCGTCGTGACCGTGCGCACCGGTGTGGATCAGGAACTCGCGAAGAAGATCGTGCGGCTCATCAAGGACAGCAAGCTCAAGGTGCAGGGCTCGATCCAGGGCGACGCCGTTCGGGTCTCGGGCCCCAAGCGCGACGAGCTGCAGAATGCGATCGCGCTCGTGAAGAAGTCGATCACCGACTTCCCGCTGCAGTACCAGAACTTCCGCGACTAGCCTCGCGCGTCGGCTAACGTAGCGACGCGTCGAGCGCGAGCAGGTCGAGCGGGGTCACCCGGATGGCGCCGCTGCGCGGTGCGTCGATGTCGGCAATGAGGAAGAACGCGAGCGCGACGACCAGCGGGAGCACCGCCATGATCCGTGCCTCGAGCACCGGTCGGCGCGTGCCGAGGCCCACGAGAAAGCTCGCGCACACGGCGAGCAGCGTCATCAGCGCCCACGCCCCGTGCGGGATGCGGTTCCAACCCGCGGCCTGCGCGTAGCCTTGCGCGTTGATGACGTCGTTGACGCTCGCGACGACGAGCGCGCGCAGGGCGTCGGGCGTGTCCCGGGCGCCGTCGCGTGCGCTGCGCCACATGTCGTCGTGGAGCGCAACGATGGCACGGTCGAGTGTGGCGAGCTCGGTGGCATCGCGCGTCACGTAGTGGCGCACGCGCACGCCGGCATATTGCTTGAGACTCGCCTTGAGCTTCGCGGCGTGGGCCGGCGGCAGCAGGTCGGCGCGCAGGTACGCCGTGCCGATGGCATTGGCCTCCTCCTCCTCGTACGCCTTGCGCTGGTCGTAGCGGGTGAGCGCCATCGAGAAGGTGAAGCCGATGATGAGGGCGAGGAGCGTGAGCGTGGACGACTGGACGAGCGTGAAATCCTCACGCATCTCGTCCAAGGTCGTGCGCCGCCGCGACGCCACCCAACCTCCGAACCACGTCGCCGCCGCGAGGCCGATGAACGTGAGCGGGAACACGAGCGCGAGCGGGTAGTCGAGGACGAGCGTCACGATAGAGCGCCTGGCGGCGCAACGCGCGGAACACGAAGGGGCGGGATACTACTCCAGATCTTCGACCAACGCCTGCCGCGTCGCCGCCGACAGGGCCGGAACCTGTGCCTGGTACGCAGGGTGATCGACGCCGACGCCGAGCGCGGCGCCTGCCTTCAATGCGGTGACCATCGCCGCCTCGAGCTCGAAGCGCAGGAAGTGCACCGCCGAAGTCTTCTCGTCGTTCGAGCGCTCGAGATCCTCGTCGGCGATGGCAAAGACCCGGTCGTGACCGGCAACGTGCACCCACACCCGATCCTCGATGCCTTGCAGACGCGCAAGCGCGGCATGCCGCGCGTCGACGTCCTCGTACTCGATCAGCATCGTCGCCTTGAAGTTGGCTCCGTCGGGTACGAGCGGGCCGTAGACGTCGAGTTCGTCCTGGATGCCCCGCTCCTCGAACGTCTTCTCGATGCGCAGCATCTCCTGGATCTGATAGCGGACCGTGAGCTCGTCCTCGAAGAGGAGCGTCACGTGATCACCGAGGTGCACCGAGCGCAGTCGCTTGTGCGCGATGACCCGCTCCCGGAAGTGGACGCGCTCCTTCGCATACGCCTCGAGCGTCATGAGGCTCTCCCGCGTGATCTTCTGACCGGACATGGGTTTCGCTTTCGTGGGTCGCCAGTGCCGTGCAGCGGTCCGTCGCCTATTCGAGCCCGTAGGCGATGCGCAGCAAGGTGAGCGGATGCGCCTTGCGCGCCGCCGTCGATCCGGCCGCGCCGATGCCTTGCATGATGCGCCGCCCTGCGATCGGGCAGTCGGAGCTCACGTAGTCGGGCGCAGGCTCGGCCATGCGCGCGAACACCGGCTTGCCGATGCGCATCGACTCGGCGAAGAATTCCGCCTTGACGCCGTACGTGCCATCGTGCCCGGCGCATCGCTCGACGGTCGTGACCTCGGTGCCGGGAATCCACTGCAACGCCTCGCGCGTCTTCTGACCGACGTTCTGCACCCGCGAATGGCATGGGATGTGGTAGCTCACCTTGCCGAGCGGCTTCGCGAACTCCCTCTTGAGCAGGCCATCCTTGTCGCGCGCCACGAAATACTCGAACGGGTCGAACATTGCGTCCGCAACGCGTGTGAGCTCGTCGCGCTCGGGAAAGAGCAGCGGCAGCTCCTGCTTGAACATCAGCGTACACGACGGCACCGGCGTGACGATCGCGTAGCCCTCGGCGGCAAGGCGCACAAGCTGCGGCAGGTTGCGCTCCATGAGCCGCTCGACCGACGCGAAGTCGCCGAGCTCGAGCTTCGGCATCCCGCAGCAGACTTCACTTGCCGCGAAGACGAACGGGATCTCGTTGTGCGCGAGGAGCTTGACGAGATCGTGGCCGATACCAGGCTCGTTGTAGTTGACGTAGCAGGTCGTGAAGATCGCAACCTTGCCGGGAGTGCGCTCGCCGTCGCGCACCGGCCACGGGCTGGATGCCGGCAGCCGGCGCCGAAATGGGCGTTTGGCGTAGGGCGGGAGCTCCGCTTCGGCGGCGACACCGAGCGTCGACTCGAGCGCCTTGCGCAGCGCCGGCGACGCATTGGCCGCATTCACCATCGCGGCCATGCCCGGTGCGGTTGCGAGCTTGCCCACGCGGTCGGTTCCGGTGAGCAGCTTGTCACGAAACTTGACGTCGCCGTCGCGAAACTTCTTCGCCTTCGCCCGTAGCATGAGGTGCGGAAAATCGACGTTCCACGGATGCGGCGGAACGTACGGACACTTCGTCATGTAGCACAGGTCGCACAGGTAACACTGGTCGACGACCTTGGCGTAGTCGGCCTTCGCGACCCCGTCGACCTCGCCTGTGGAGCTTTCGTCGACGAGGTCGAAAAGCGTCGGGAACGACCCGCAAAGACTCACGCAGCGCCGACATCCATGGCAGATGTCGAAGACGCGCGCAAGCTCCTTGTCGAGGGCTTCCCGCTCGAAGAACGCGGGATCGCGCCAATCGACCACGTGACGCGTGGGACGCTCGAGACTGCCTTCGCGGGTCGTCATGACGTGCGCACTCCAGGGTGGCGAATATGGTGGCGTGACGTGCGCCGGCGCGCCACCCGACACGGAAAAAGGGTGCGCTGCCGGTGACCCACGATCCGCGGGTCGCCGGCAGCCGCGTGCAGGATCAGTCCGTCAGGGCGTCGAGCGCCTTCTGGAAACGGTTGGCGTGCGAGCGCTCTGCCTTGGCGAGCGTTTCGAACCAGTCCGCGATCTCATCGAAGCCTTCCGCACGTGCCGACTTGGCCATGCCCGGGTACATGTCGGTGTACTCGTGCGTCTCACCGGCCACGGCAGACTTGAGGTTGTCCCGACTGCTCCCGATCGGCAGGTCGGTGGCAGGATCGCCCACCGCCGCGAGGTAGTCGAGGTGGCCGTGCGCGTGACCCGTCTCACCTTCGGCGGTCGAGCGAAACAATGCCGCCACGTCGTTTTGTCCCTCGACGTCGGCCTTGTTCGCGAAATAGAGATAGCGGCGGTTCGCCTGCGATTCGCCCGCGAACGCGGCCTTGAGGTTCTCGTGCGTCTTGGTGCCAGCCAATGGTTTCATGCGTTCTCCTCGAGGGTGTGTGAGCGCGTCCGCAGCGACGCGCTCTTCCATTGTCCGGCGAGCGTCGTGCCGCCGGCCTTCGACGCATTGTGCGCATCGCGGACGGGATTCGTCCAATAAATTGTGCCAATCCGGACGATAGAATTCGATGGCGAATGGGAATCATTTGCCATGGCCGCACGACACGGCACGGATGTGGTCGCCCGCGTCGCGGGGCCACAGGGGAAGCGCCCGTCTCAGTCGATCCGCTCGTACGCCGGCAGCGTGAGGAACTCGACGAACGTGTCGTTTTCGACGAGATCCGTGAAGATCCTCGCCGCCTCGTCGTACTTGCCCTGCGCGTAGGCGGCACCCAGGTGCTCACGCACCTTGGCGAGCTCCTCGGGAACCATCGCGGCCACCATCGGCTTGTCCACCTTGCGGCCATCGTCGAGCACGCCCTTCGGCGAGCGCATCCACTGCCACACCTGCGAGCGTGAGATCTCGGCAGTGGCCGCATCCTCCATGAGATTGAAGATCGGCACCGCCCCCTGCCCCGCGAGCCACGCACCGATGTACTGGATCGCGACGTTGATGTTGAGCCGCAATCCCTTCTCGGTGATCGGCGTCTCCGGTTCGAACTTCACGAGATCCGCCGCCGACACCTTCACGTCGTCTCGCTTTTTCGTCGTGATCTGGTTAGGAGTCGGCATCAGTCGATCGAAGGCTTCGAGCGCGACCGGCACGAGCGCGGGATGCGCGACCCACGTCCCGTCGTGGCCGTACGTCGCCTCGCGCTCCTTGTCGGCCTTGACCTTGGCGAACGCTTCGGCATTGGCCTGCTCGTCGTTCTTGACCGGGATCTGCGCCGCCATCCCGCCCATCGCGTGGATGTTGCGCCGGTGGCAGGTCTTGATCAGGAGCTCGGCGTAGCTCTTCATGAAGTGCGTCGTCATCGTGACGAGTGCACGATCGGCGAGGCAAAAGTCCTTGTTGCTGCGGAACTTCTTGATGCACGAAAAGATGTAGTCCCAGCGCCCGGCGTTGAGCCCTGCCGAATGCTCGCGCAGTTCGTAGAGGATCTCGTCCATCTCGTAGGCAGCGAGGATCGTCTCGACGAGCACGGTCGCCTTGATCGATCCCCGCGGCACGCCGAGCTCGTCTTGGGCCATCACGAAGATGTCGTTCCACAGCCGCGCCTCGAGGTGGCTCTCGAGCTTGGGCAAGTAGAAATAGGGCCCGCTGCCGCGACTGATGAGCTCCTTCGCGTTGTGAAAGAAATACAGGCCGAAGTCGATGATGCCGCCGGAGACCGCTTCACCGTCGATCGTCACGTGCTTTTCGGCGAGGTGCCAGCCGCGCGGTCGCACGAAGAGCACCGCGGTCTTTTCCTTGAGTCGGTAGGCCTTTCCTTCCGGCGTCGTGAAGTCGATACGCCGGCGAACGGCGTCGCGCAGGTTCACCTGCCCCTGCATGTTGTTGTGCCACGACGGCGTATTCGCGTCCTCGAAGTCCGCCATGAACACCGAGGCGCCGCAGTTGAGCGCATTGACGATCATCTTGCGGTCGACGGGGCCGGTGATCTCGACGCGCCGATCGACGATGTCCGCAGGGACCGGCGCGCACGTCCAGTTCCCGTCGCGGATCGCCCGCGTCGACGCCAGGAAGTCGGGAAGCTTTCCGGCGTCGAAT
>WBZO01002561.1_pt1 | contig 23239 bp, 31 predicted proteins | sample 5204261 | NCBI WGS metagenome assembly WBZO01 (sample SAMN12412400, study PRJNA552823) | activated sludge metagenome | isolation source: activated sludge from anammox sidestream of wastewater treatment plant... | place: USA: North Carolina | collected 2017-09 | reverse complement strand
CGAGGCGTCAGAGTTCGGCCGCCTGGTCGCCGCCCACAACCCGATCAAGGTGCCCATGCGCCGCCGCCTCCCCCGCGCCGGCTGAGTTCAGTTGTCCGTCGCGGGCGGCAGCCCATCCGGAAGCGCCACGACCGCCCCCGGGCCCATCCCATGACGTTCGAACCAGCCCGCGTTCACCTCCAGCACATACAGGTACCGCCCATCGGGCGTCAGCGGCGATTCGTCCAGAGGCTTTCCCTGCTTCACCTCGATGACCCGCTGGTCCGCGCCGATGTAGGCAATATCGAGCGGTACATACGTGTTCCGCATCCAGAACCCCGTCTGCACCTCCCGCCCGAACAGGAACAGCATCCCCGCGTCTTCGGCCAGCTCCTGCCGGAACATCAGCCCCCGCTGGCGCTCCTCCGGGGTCGCCGCCACCTCCACCCGCACCGCCTCCCTCGCCGCGCCCTGCGAGACGACGATGGTGAACGTCCCGTCACCGTGCTCCCGCGGCTGCACCGGAGTTGGTGAGGGTGCCGGAGTTGTCGTCGGCTCCGCCACCGCCTCGGGAGTCATGGTCGCGGTGGCGGCCGGTGTTCCCGGTGTGGCGGGCGTCGGCCCCGTCCCTCCCCTGGTTGGCGTGGCACTGACCCCCGGAGCCGGGCTCGGCCCGGTCGCCCGCGTGGCCGAAGCGTCCGGGCTCGCGCTCATCGCCGGCGTCCCGGTCACGCTCCCGTTGTCTCCGCCGTCCTCGTTCTCTCCTCCGGAACACCCGGCAGCAAGGACACCGGCCAGCACCGCCACCACGGCCGCGGCCCCCCAGCGCGCGGCCACCGCCACGGCGCACCTCCCACTTCGCCCTTCGAAATTCACCACCCTCTCACTCGCAACTCGTTTCTCGCAACTCGCTTCTCGCAGCGTTGTCACGCCACCACCAGCAGGATGCCTGCGACGCAGCACACTGTCCCCACTCCGATCCTCCGCGTGAACTTCTCCCCCAGGAAGATCATCGATAGCGGCAGCGCCAGCAGCGGCGAGGTCGCGGACAACACCGCTGTTCGCGCCGCCCCGGCCGTTACGACCGCATAGACGTACATGAGGCTCCCGAATGCCGTCCCCACAATCCCTGCCGCCACGATGCCAAGGATGTGGTTTCGATTCCGGAAGGGCGCCTTCAGCTCTCGCGGCTGGATAGTCGCGGCAAATGCCAGCAGCGCCACCGCGCCCGCGGGCGTCCGCACCGACCCCGCCGCTATCGCCCCGAGGTCGCCCTTCGCCGAGGCCAGCCAGAGCGTCGCGAGCGCCCAGAACACCCCAACCAGCACGAGTAGCGCATACCCGCTCCATCCGGGCGCCGCGAATACCGGTCCGGCCGGCGCCTCGACCACCGTCGCCACCGCCGAGTCCGCGGGCACGACCTGCGGCACCAGCCGGTTTGCGTCCTTGCCGGGGATCACGATCAGGTAGATCCCCATCCCGATGAGCGCCGCCCCCGCGGGCAGTCCCCACGTCAGCGGCTCATCCAGCAACACCACGCCGCCCGCGACCGTCAGGGCGATGAACAGCGCCATCGTCACCGGGAACGTCCGCTGCATGCCCAGCCGTTTCAACGCCAGGATGTAGATCGTGTCGCCAATCCCGTAGCCCACGAACCCGCTTCCGACCACCTGCAGCAGCGTCCACGTCGAAGCGTCCCCGATATCCCCCGCCTGCCCGCTCGCCCAGAGGATGAATGGCAACAACAGCGTGGCCGAACCCAACCGCAGCGCGCTCAACACCACCGGCGAAGTCCGTGCCGCAAGCGAAGTGAGCGCCACGCTCGTCGCCGACCACGTCATCGCCGCGATCAGCGCGGCAAGCTCTCCCACGCGCAGTGATGCTACGCCTCAGCCGCCAACGCTCCATCGGCTCGTCACCTGGGTTCCGCGACGACGCGGCCGTTCCCGCCCCGGAACCTCCGCTCCGTACCATCGGGCAGCCGCACCACCGCCCGCCAGCCATCCACCAGCGCCTGGGAACACACATGCCCGGTTTCGGCCAGGCCCAGGCAGCCGTCAGGCCACGTCACCGCTTCGAGCAGGGCAAACTCGATGTCATCCGGGGCCAGGCCCAGGCTCGCGGCCACGGCCCACGCGATAGGCCCATTGTCCAATGGCGTGGCCCCGCCGGAGAGTGCCGCGAGCGGGGGCGTCGCGGTCGCTGTCTCCCCGGGCGGGGCCACCGGTCCGCTGATCGCTGTCCCGGCGTCGCCGGACCCGTTGCACGCCACCGAAGCGGGGAGGATCGCGGCGTACATCCACACGGCCCATCCACCACGTCGCCAGGACTTCATCAGCGCATCCTCCCTCCAAGACGTTTCACCCGGCACGTTGGTTCCATCCCGGTATGGCCTGTGTAAAGCATGGCACCGCCGCCCCCTGGAGGTGCCCTCACTGCTCACCCGCTATACTCCCGCACTCGGCCACCGCCACCCGCACCACCGACGGAGGAACACCCTGGAATACTCCATCCGCCCTATCTCTCCCGAAGAAGCGCCGGCCTTCTTTCAGTGCCACGGCGCCGCCTTCAGCCACGACTTCCAGCCCGACCTCCTCCCGCACACGCTCAGTTACGCCGAGCTCGACCGCACCGGCTCCGTCTGGGATGGCGGCCAGGTCGTCGGCACAACCGGCGTCTGGTCCTTCGAGATGACCGTCCCCGGAGCCACGCTCCCCTGCGCCGGCGTCACCTGGGTATCGGTCCGGCCTACCCACCGCCGCCGGGGCATCCTCACCGCCATGATGCGTTCCCAGCTTGAGCACATCCGCGACCGCGGAGAGCCCATCGCCATGCTCTGGGCTTCCGAAGCGCCAATCTATGCGCGGTTTGGCTACGGCCTCGCCACCGAGGGCGTCGAACTGCGTATCGAGCGCACCCGCACCGCGCTCGCCCACCCCGTCTCCGCGCCCGGCACTGTCCGCTTCGTCTCGCGCGATGAGGCCCTCTCGGCCTGGCCCGCCGTCTACGACCGCGTCCGCCCCGGCATCCCGGGCATGCACAGCCGGAGCACCGCCTGGTGGGAGCACCGCGTCTTCCGCGAGCCCGAGTTCCCGGCGCCCGGCTTCAGCAGCAGCTTCTTCGTTCAGTACGAAGAGGCGGGCCAGGTGCTCGGCTACGTCCGCTACCGGGTCAGGGAGACCGAGGAAGATGGCTCCGCCACAAGTACCCTCACCATCCGCGAGCTCATGGCAGCGACTCGCTCCGCCTACGCGGCGCTCTGGCAGTTCGTCTTCGGGGTCGACCTCATCGGCACCATCAAGGCTGAATGGCGCCGCGCCGATGAGCCCCTCTACCACATGCTTGCCGACCCCCGCCGCCTTGTCCGCCGCCCGACGGACACAGTCTTCTGCCGGATTATGGATCCCGGCGCTGCCCTGTCTGGCCGGCGTTACGCCACGGAAGGGGCCGTCGTCATCGAGGTCACCGACGCGTTCGCACCCTGGGCCGCTGGCCGGTTCCTCCTGGAGGGTGGCCCCGCCGGAGCCATATGCGCGGCCACGACGCGCGAGCCCGACATAACACTGAGCTCAACGGAACTCGGGGCCATCTTCCTCGGTGGCACCCGCCTGGCGCCGCTCTGGCACGCGGGCCGGGTCAGCGGCACACCGGAGGCTATCGCCCGCGCCGACGCCATGTTCGGCTGGCACACGCTCCCCTGGGCTCCCGAGATCTGGTAGCTATTCCGCCCCCACGTGTACGTGGAAGTGCCGCTCCTCCTGGTAGGAGCCCACGTTCGTCACCACGTGCGCGCCGCCATACTCGGCCACGAACAGTGCCGCCACCGCCCGCACCACCTCGAACACGCTCGCCAGCGTCCCGGCGTCGACGCCCAGCAGCGAATCGATGTGCGCCTTCGTCGTCACCACCGCGTGGTGCGCGTAGTGCGGCCGCGTGTGCCAGTAGGCAATCACCGACTCGTCCTCGAAGATGCGCTCCACCTCGGTCCGTCCCGAAAGCAGATCTTTGCAGTACCAGTCGCTCACCCCAGGGCGGCCGCGATCTCCGCTTCGTCCAGGTCCGGCCCCACGACCGCGCAATGGAGGCTCTCGCGCTTCAGGATGCGCTGAGCGACCGCCACCACCTGATCCGCGGTAACGGCCTCGATCTGCCGCACCACTTCTTCGATGGTCTCGATCGCGCCCCGGGTGATGAGCTGCTCGCCATGCCGCTGTCCGAGCGAGAACGCCGTCTCGAGCGATAGCCGGAACCGGCCGATGTTGTGGTCCTTCGCCTTGCGCAGCTCGTCCGCCGGCACGTGCTCGGCCGAAAGCTTCTCCGCCTCCTCCAGGCACACCTCGATGGTCTCCCGGAGCTTGTCCCGGTTCACCCCTGCCGAAATCGTGAACACGCCTGCGTCCGCCAGGTACCCGTATCCGGACCCGACCGAGTACGCCAGTCCCCGCCGCTCCCGCACCTCGCGGAACAGCCGCGATGACATCCCCGCGCCCAGGACGTCGTTCATGATCCGGATCGCCCAGCGGTCCGGGTCTTCCCGCCCGAACATGGGCAGCCCCAGGTACATCGTGCACTGGTCAATCGGGCGCGAGTCCGTTGCCACCCGCTCGCCGGCAATCGACTCGTCGTACGGCGTCACGCCGGGGATCGGCCCCGGAGCCATGCCTTCGAACAGCGGCCGGGCGAGCGAAACCACCTGTTCGTGGGTGACGTTTCCGGCCACCGAGACCACGATGTTCGAGGGCCTGTACCACTCGCCGATGTGTTCGACGAAGTCCGGCCGCTTCCACGTCGCCACCAGGTCCACGGGCCCACCGACATCCCAGCCGGCCGGCTGCTCGCCGTACACCGCCTGCCCGATGAGCCGGCCGGCCCATGCGCCGGGATTATCGTGGTTGCGCTTCAGCTCCTGCTGCACCACCGGGCATTCGCGCTCGATCTCTTCCTGCTCCAGCTTCGAATTCAGCAGCATGTCGGCGGCCACATCCAGCGCCGTTTCGAACCGGTCGTACGGCACGATGTTCCAGTAGCAGGTGAATTCCTTGTTCGTGTAGGCGTTCAGCGTCCCACCCGCACCCTCGATCTCCTGGGCGATCAGAAACGCGTCCGGCCGTTTCTCGGTCCCCTTGAACACCATGTGTTCCAGGAAGTGGGTGATCCCGTTCAGCCGCGCAGGCTCCGACCGCGAGCCCACGCCCACGAAGATGTTGACCGATGCCGCCTGGGTCGACGGCATCGGGGTCGTCACGATGCGCAGCCCGTTCTCCAGGGTAGTCAGTTCCCAGGTGTCAGGCACAGTGGCCTCCCGGCTAGAGTAGTGCCGCATTCTACGGGTCGATTCACCGTGGGGAAGCGCCCCCGTCAAGGCGGCCGAAAGAGCCCCCTCTTACGACCACCGATCCCACCGCATGATCTCGCTTACCGGACGCCTCGTGACGGGTCCGAACTTGCCCATCGGGTAGCCGACGGGGATGAGGCTGAAGGGGAGGATGTCCTCGGGCAGCCCCAGCACCTCGCGCGCCGCCGCCCGGTCCGCGATCGCGAACGTCGTGGGCGTGGCCGCCAGCCCCAGGGCACGGGCCGCCAGCAACAGGTTCTGCACGCCCGGCCAGATCGAACCGCCCGCTCCCGCCCCGGCCGTGAACGTATCGCGCAGCGGCAACGCCACCTGCAAGCAGGCAATCACGTGCACCGGGATCTCCGCGAAGTGCTCCGCCTGCCACCGCACCGCCTCCAGCATCCGCGCGCGGGCATCCGCCGCCTGGTGCGGCAGCGCCGCAGGCCGCGCCCCTGCCGGGCCCGTATACGCCTGGAACACCTTCAGGTTGAGCTCCGCGAGCTTCGCTCTCACCGCCTGATCGCGCACGACAATCCAGCGGCCGTTCTGTGCGTTCGAACCCGAAGGCGCCTGGTTCGCAGCGCCGATCAGCTTCACCAGCAAATCCTCCGGCACCGGGTCCGGCTTGATCCGCCGCATCGCCCGGCAGTTGTACATGACCTCGAACAGCCCCATTTCCTCGGCCATCGTGGTCCTCCTCCGTCCTGTGGTGGCCCCAGTCTACGGGCCGCATCGCCACACGCGCTTCCCGCTTCGGCCCCGCCAGGCCCTACACTCGATCCGTGCCCGAGATCCCCGGACTCAAGCTCGCCCCCAACTGGACCAGCGCCGCCGGCGCCCTCGAGGGCATCCTCGCCCACCTGGGCCAACCGCTGCCGCGCCACGCCATCATGGGCCTCACCGGCCACGCCTGGCACTTCTGCCTCGGCACTCGCGGCGGTGTTGCCGCGCTGCCCTCCGGCCCAGCCGACCTCGAATGGGCCGCCATGGTGGATCGTTACGCACGCACCGGCGTCCGCTGGGAGCGGTTCGCCGCAGATGTCCCGCGGGGCGCCACTGGACACCCCGATCGCGATGCGGCGGTCGACTGGGCCACCGCCCACCTCGACCAGGGCCGCCCCCTCATCGGCTGGGACTTCCACCTCCACGAGCACGCCATCGTCTACGGCTACTCGCGCGAGCGGGCCGGGTTCTTCGTCCACGACATCCTCAGCGAGGAGGTCGGCCCCTTCGTCCCCTGGGATGCCTGGCCCTCCGGGGTCGCGGGGATCGAGCTTTTCGCCCCGCTTGCCCCCGTCGAAGTGGACCCCATCGAAGCGGTCGCCGGCTCCCTCGAGACCGCGCTCCTCTGCTTCGATGGCGCGGACGGCCCGGACGACGGCCAACCGCGCGGGACCGCCGGTCTCGCTGCCTGGGCCGAACTCCTCGATGGCGATGCCGAAGTCGACCGTGCCGGAAACGCCTACACGCTCGCCGTCCTCCAGGCCGCCCGCATGGATGGCGTCGCCTTCCTCGCCGACGTGGCCGAATCGATCCCCGAACTCGCTCCACCCCTGGCTGCGGGCGCGAAAGCCATCCGCGAAGAGGCGAATGCAATGGCCCCGCTCATCACGCTCTTCCCCTTCCCCACCGGGGGGCACGGCAACGTGAATAACCCCGGTCTGCGCCGGGCGGCGGCCATGGCACTCCGCCGCGCCGCCCAGCACGAGCGCACCGCCGCCGCCGCCATCGCCGAGGCACTGGCGATGTTCGCCGGGTAGCCCCAAACTCTCCGGGATGAAGCACTACCCCGCAGTCCCCGAACTCTCCACCCCGCGCGGCTACAGCTACGTCGTCACGGCAACAGGCAAGATGGTCTTCGTCGCCGGCCAGATCGCCCTCGACAAGGAAGGCAACGTCGTCGGCAAGGGCGACCTCCGCGCGCAAACGACCCAGGTGCTTGAAAACGTGAAGGCCTGCTTGGCTGCCGCCGGCGCCACCTTCGCCGATGTCGTGAAGCTCAACACCTACGTCGTCAACCTCAAGGCCGAGGACCTGCCGGTCATCCGCGAGGTGCGTTCAGGCTTCCTTCCGGCTTCGAACGCCCCCGCAAGCACGATGGTCGGCGTGACCGCCCTCGCCATCGAGGGCCTCCTCATCGAAATCGAAGCCTTCGCGGTAATCGAGTAGGCCGCGGTTCGTTATACTCAGGTCCCGAGGTGACAGGCATGAGTTACGCGGCCTGGCGCCTCCAGAGTCCGAGCTACCCATCCCGCGATGAAAGTCGTCCTCGACATGAACATGTCTCCTGAGAGTGGGTGGGCCCCCTCGTCGACGAGGGCATCGAGGCGGTTCACTGGTCCACCGTGGGGGATTGGTCCGCGGATGACGATGACATCGTCCGATGGACAGTACCGACGGTTACGTCATCGTCACGAAGGACCTGGACTTCGGCGCAATCCTCCGGGCTCTGAGCATGGATCAACCCAGCGTGATCCTCTTGCGGTCTCGCAACGGCCGGCCTCACCGACAGGTCGGAGATGTCGTCGCGCTCCTGCAGCACTTCCGCGTCGACCTTGAATCCGGGGTCGTTCTCGTTCTGGATCCCGATCGCCACGGGGTCCGGAAGCTGCCCCTCACGTAGCGCTTAACCCGCCGTTTCGCGCCGCTCCACTCTCCCCGCCTTTCACGCTACGATTTGTGACGCAAGGAACGAACCGTGGCAGACCTTTCCATCTACCTCTTCTGGTCCGGCATGGCTACCGCGGCGATCGCCGCCCTCCTCTACGTTGCGTACGTCGCCAGCGCCTCTCTTGCCGTCCGCCGCGTCAGCGCCCAGACCACCGCCGGCACGGTCACCATCAGCACGCCCAGCGGCACCGCGAATCCCGGCATCGGGCGCCTGGCCACGGCCTTCACCGGCATCACGGTCATCTTCCTGGCGGGCCAGGTCGCCACGCGCTGGTCGGCCGTCGGGCATGCCCCGTTTTCGAACCTCTACGAGTTCACGGCCGCCTTTGGCTTCGCCATCGCCGCCGCCTATCTCGCATTCGAGGCCCATACCCGCAACCGCCGCTTCGGCCTCATCGCCCTTCCCATCGTCCTCGGCATGCTCGTCATCGCCTCGCTCTTCCCCAGCGACATCGTCCCGCTCATCCCAGCCCTCCAGAACGGCCCGCTCCTCACGATCCACGTCAGCGTGATGATGCTCTCCTACGCGGTCCTCACCGTCAGCTTCTGCGGCGCTTTCGTCTACCTCCTCCAGGGTGGGGAAGGCCGCCGCCGCTATGCCGCCCTCCCCTCCGCCGAAGCCGCCGGCGACCTCGCCCACAAAGCCGTCATGGCCGGGTTCCCGCTCCTCGGCCTTGGCATTGCCCTCGGCGCCTGGTGGGCCAATAGCGCCTGGGGCCGCTACTGGGGTTGGGACCCGAAAGAGACCGCCGCCCTCGTTACCTGGCTCAGCATCGCCGCCTACTTCCACGCCCGCGCGGGCAGCGGCAGCGTGGCCGGCGCCCCCGGCATCCGCAAGATCGTCCCGGAGCGCGTCCGCCGCGGCTGGCGCCCCGACCCCATGTGGTGGCTCGTCGCCATGTGGGCGCTCGTCATGTTCACCTACTTCGGCGTCAACCTCTGGGTCAGCGGCCTCCACAGCTACGCCGGCGTCTAGGATGAGGTCGATCGCGTACAATTCGGCTTATGACGGTCCGCATCGCCATCGAAGACCTTCCGCCCGAGGCGAGGCGTGCCCTCGAGAGGGGCGACTCCGTTGAACTCGAACGCGACGGGGAAATCGTCGGCAGGCTCGAACCAGGTGCCACGCCCCCATCCGGGTGGGCACGCTTTCTCGAACTCCGGCACGAAGCACCCCCACTCGACCACGACGACTTCCTCGAAGACTTGAAGCTCGTGCGCGGCCTGCTCAACCAGCCCGCACCCCTGGGGCCGTGGGCACCGTAATCGACACATCGGTCGTGGTGGCCATCGAGCGCGCCCTGTTGGAGCCAGGCTCGGTCAGCCTCGACACCCTGCCCCACGACTGCCTCATCCCCTCCATCGTTCTCATGGAACTGAGGGTGGGCGCCCTCCTGGCGGACACCGAAGCCCGGCGCTTAGCGCGAGAACGATTCGCCAGCGATCTCTGCGAGGCGTTCCCGATTGGTGCCTTCGGTGCGGCCGAGGCCAGAGTGGCTGCGGATGTCCTGGTCGACCTTCGCCGTCGCGGACTCTCCATCGGGGAGCGCGACCTGCTCATCGCCGCAACCGCGCTCACGGGAGGGCACAGCGTCCTGACGTTGAACATCGCCGAGTTCCAGAGGGTCCCCTCGCTCGTGGTCCTCCCTCCTCCCCTCCACCGCCCCGTTAGCCCCCACGCGGTACAATGCCTCTCGTGGATGGATTTACCGTTTCCGAGGTCCCCGGCCTCCGCTCTCCCGTCGTCATCATGGCCTTCACCGGCTGGAGCGATACCGGCACCGTCACGACCGATACCGCCCAGCACCTCGTCGATGCCTACAACGGCGAACAGTTCCTCACGGTCGACCCCGAGGACTACTACGTCTTCACCGACTCCCGCCCCCATGTCCGCATCGATGAAGAAGGCGTCCGCCGCCTCGATTGGCCCAAGAACGAGGCCTATTTCGCCCGCCTGCCCGATGCCCCGAACGACCTCGTCATCGTCATGGGCGCCGAGCCGAACCTCCGCTGGCGCACCTTCTCCGAACGCCTCACCGATGCAATCTGGGCGCTCAACCCGTCCCTCATCTGCACGCTGGTCGCACGCCCGGCTGCGACACCCCACACCCGACCCATCCCCGTGACCGGCTCTTCGGCCGATCCGCGCCTTGCCGCCCGCTTCGGCCTGGGCCGCTCGCTCTACCAGGGCCCCACCGGCATCCTGGGCGTCCTCCACGATTCCCTCCGCCGCCGCGGGGCGAACCTCATCAGCCTCGCCGCGGGCGTCCCCCACTACCTCAACGTCGAGGAGAACCCGCCCGCGACCCTCGCCCTCCTCCACGCCCTCGAACCCGTCCTTGGTATAACACCGCCGATCGGCGACCTCGAAGACGAAGTCACGGCCTTCGCCAGCCGCGTCGAGGAAGCCTCCCGTGGCGACGACCAGATCGCCTCCTACGTCCGCACCCTCGAAGAGGGCTACGGCGAAGGCGACGAGGAAGAGGTCCAGCCCGAGGCCGGGGGCGAGCTCCCGTCCGCTGACGACATCCTCCGCGACGTCGAGGACTTCCTCCGCGGCGGCGACCGCTAACCACGGCTCACCGATGACCCGCCCCAACAACTCCTCCCGCCTCGTCTACTCCACCGACGGCGGCCGCGTGGCGTACACGGGAAACCGGAAGCCGGCGGAGGCGCCGCGCGCGAAGGCCGAGCCAGCCGTCCCCGTCGTCCCCGACGACGGCATCGTCCGCGTCCACCGCCAGAAGGCCGGCCGCGGCGGCAAGACCGCCACCCTCATCACCGGCCTCCCCGGCTCCGAATCCGACCTCGATGCCGTGTTGAAGTCGCTCAAGGCCCAGTGCGGCACCGGCGGCACCCGCGAGGGCCGCACGCTGGTCATCCAGGGCGACCTCCGCGAGCGGCTGGTTGGGCTGCTCGAAGCACGGAAGCTCACGGTGAAGGTGGCCGGGGGCTGAGGGGCGGCTACCCGCGCGAATGCGTGGGGTGTTCTCGACCCGGTGCCCAGTTCCAGAGAGCGGCCCCTAACAGCGACAGCGCCGCCGCAGGCAACAGCAGCCACCCGACGGTCAGCGCCAGGAAGAGCGCTGAAGCCGTGAGCAGGAACCCGAGCACAACCAGCGCTTGCCACAACCAGCCATCACCGCCACCCCGCCATGCCACGAATGCGAACACCAGCAGCAGTCCCGCGCCGAGCAAGAACCACCCCAGGACCAGCCCCGTCTCCCACCCGATCCCGTCCTCGTGGAGCGAGTAGCTCCGCGTCGCAACCACCTCGCCTCGCGAGTTGTACGTTGTCGAATGCCCGAGCGGGGCGAAGGCTGCTGCTGCCACGCCGCCGGCGGCGGCAAGTCCCGCAACCGCCGCCAGCGCCGCGCCAACGTTGCTGGCGCCACCCGTCGGGTTCGGATTTAGCAGAGGAGTCTCGCGATACATAAAGTCAACGACTCCAGCCCGAAGCCAGTGCTCATCTCGCTGCCATCGACCGAAGTACCGCGGTTGCTTCCTCTTCGGGAAGGGGGTGTTGACTGGCGATGGCCAGGCTAAAGCTCCGGTCAGCCGTGATCAGCGTGTAGACCTTCGCCTGGTCGCTTTCTTCCAGGAAGATCTGGTGTTCGTCACCACCGGTGCCGCCGATCAGCTTAGGCGACCCCACAAGGTTGACCGGCCGGTTAGTCTGCGTGATTTGAAAGCCGAAATCCGGACCCTTCACAAACAGCTCGGCATGGCGAAACGTGGATGAGGAACCCCCCGCCCCAGGCGTGTGGGCTGGCCATGTCCGCAGGCCTTCCACGATGAAACCGGTTGGAAGGTCGGGCACCTTGAGCTCGAAGCCCGCTTCATCCGAGGCGTCACCGAGCATGCGGGCGAGTTCGCTTGAGTCGCTGGTACCTATCGAAACCGCCTGCCCATCATTCGGGTCGAGCGAACTGGCTTCATTCCCCTGCCAGACCGCCACGGCGGTCGCACCCACCACTGCCATGGCAAGTATGCCGGCGACCACTCCCCAGAGCGTCCTCCTGGATTTTAGTTGGAACATGAATGCACCTCCTTGCACAGCACGGCTCGGACCGATACCGAATCTAGTAAGATCCTGGTGGCCAAAAATCTACCGTTGAGCTGCTCACGCAGTAATAGCTGAATTGACCGCCACCGTTGTCGAGCCCAAAGTTGCTTTCAACCCAGATTGGGTGGTACTGGCTCCAGGCAACATCCAGCCATAGCCAAACGGTAACATCGTAGACGTTGAACGGCTTCAGCCACATAGATGAGATCTGTGTTGCTGAGCTGCTTGCCGATGATACGAGCCAGACAAATCCGTACCGATAGTTGACTGATGGATTGAGAGTGGTAGAACCACCGTACCAATCCAGGTAGCTGAAGTTGATCTTCTGCGGGCTTGAATATGTGTTGATGCTATACGCCAGGCTGTGCTGCCAAGTGTATGGCACACTGTAGCAATAGGACCCGCTGCTCGGATGCACGCTGCCCGCAGAATATCCCCAGGGTGGAAAGACGTCGACGAGTTGTGCCGCCGTTACTCCCGTAGGCAGTAGGGCGGTGATTGCGAGCAAGGCGGCGAGAATCCGGCCACGACCCCAGCGGAGACCTGGCCTCCCCCGGCTGCCGGAGGCTGCCGGTGCCGTAGCCAGAGAGTAGGGCACCTCTACGGGTTTCGTAGGTAGATTGACTTCACGGCTGCGATTCGGCACGGGCACCACCTCCTGCAGTCAGATGCTAGGCCTGGCGCAATTGCGATGGTTGATCGCCGCGTGAGTCTTTGCGCGCGTTTTCGATCATCTCGGCGGCGGCTTGAGTGCAGCAAGCGCAGTGCCTCCTCGTCCAGGCCTGCAGCTTCGCCCGATCGCCGGGCAGTTCGGTCGCGTCGAACACCTTGTGGACGAGGTCGCCGACATGGCGCCGGACCGTGGCTTCCGTTACGCAGAACAGATCGGCTAACTCGGCGTTCGTGTATCCCATCTCGATGTGCGCGAGATAGCGCATCTCCAGCTCGGTGAGGAAGCGGACGTGCTGCTCCTCCACAAGGCGCAACAAGGCCCCTGGTTCAAGGTGATGTTCCAGCACCGCTCTCCTCCGAGTCCCGCGAAACACGGGAGGTGTTGTGGGCACTATGCCAAAGGGGGAGGAGCGGCCGCAACGCTCACGGCGCGTACTCCTTTACCGCGCACCCGAGGTCCGGCTCGCCCGGCGCTGTGAAGCACACCGAGAACGCTCGCACCTCCGCGAGCTGCTCCGCCGTGAATGTCAACGTCACGTCCAGGTGCCCGGTCTCCCGTCTAACCGGCCGGACCTCCGAGAACGGCTGGTCGGCCTCCTGGAGGCGCGCGGCCACCGGGTCAAGCTCGCCGGCGGGTAGTAGAGGCGATCACTCGCGGCGCGCCCCGGGTGTTTCGCGGTCGGGAGCCCGAATTGCCAGCAGTCCCGCCGCTAACAGCGACAGCGCCGCTGCCGGCAGGAGCAACCATCCCACCGTCACCGAAAGGAACAGGGCGGAGGCGGTGAGCAGGAACCCGACCACCACCACGGCCTGGCCCAGCCAGCCATCACCGCCACCCCGCCAGGCCACGAACGCGAACACCAGCATCAGACACGCACAAAGCGCGAACCATCCCAGCACCAGGCCCGTCTCCCACCCGATCCCGTCCTCATAGAGGGAGTAGTCCCGCCTGGCAACCACCTCGCCCCGCGAGTTGTTGGTGGTCGAGTGCTGGAGCGGTGCGAATGCGGAGGCCACAACGCCGGCAGCGGCGGCAAGTCCCGCCGCCGCCGTTAGGACCGCGCCAACCTTGCTGGCGCGGTCCGTCCGGATTGGGTTCAGTAGATGAGCGTCGGGATGCACTGGATCGAGGACCCCCAGGGCAAGACGATTTCATAGTCGCAGTAGTAGCCCCAGCTCCCTTCACCGTACCCCCTCGCCTCGGGTTGGAGCCAGCCCTCGACCGTGGGAGAACAACTCTCGAAATAGGCCCAGCCGAACGAGTAGATCGCATAGGGCATGTCGTTTGGATCGAACCACCCAAACGGGCCGTCAGTGACATGCCAACCACAGCCACTGGTGGCCGGGACAACGTCGTTGCCACCGTAGTTGGAGATCGTACCCGTGCCAAAGTTCCAAGACCAGGTCAAGTACACGTCAAGTTGAGCCATAAGGATCTGCGCATGCTCGGTCCGTAGCCTTGTGCGCACTCGGCTGCTTGCGAGCAGTGCGTTGGGCTCCCCGTTTTGGGGAGTATCTGCGATGCGGTTGTACTCCGCTTCGCTTACGTCCCTCGTCGTGACCTTTACTGTGCAGTCTCGTTGTACCACAGCCTCATGTATTCGGAGAGGATGAGCCGGATCGTACGCGCCGCCGAGACGGCCCTTTATCGTGCACTCACGGGCTGAGGCGGCTTCTGGGCCCGGAGACTTTCCGTAGGCCGCCCCACTCCAGTGCGCGGCTCCGAGGACCGCGAGCACCGAAAGGGCTGCTCCGAGAACCATCCTGCGAATCAGACTCACGTGCATAAGAGCCTCCATGCAGTTCATGCTAGCCCCGCTGGAATCCCCGCTGCTGATCGCCGCGTGAGTCTTTGCCCGCGTTTTCGATCATCTCGGCGGCAGCTTGCGTGCAGCAGGCGAAGTGCCTCCTCGTCCAGGCCTGCAGCTTCGCCCGGTCGCCGGGCAGTTCGGTCGCGTCGAACACCTGTTGGACGAGGTCGCCGACATGGCGCCGGACCGTGGCTTCCGTTACGCAGAACAGATCGGCTAACTCGGCGTTCGTGTATCCCATCTCGATGTGCGCGAGGTAGCGCATCTCCAGCTCGGTGAGGAAGCGGACGTGCCGCTCCTCCACAAGGCGCAACCGGTGACCTGGCTCGAGGTGGCGCTCCAGCACCGCTCCCCTCCGGTCCCGTAGGCCACGGGAGGTGTTGTGGGTACTATGCCAGAATCAGAGGTGCCGCGGCAACGCTCACGGCGCGTACTCCTTTACCGCGCACCCGAGGTCCGGCTCACCGGGTGCTGTGAAGCACACCGAGAACGCCCGCACCTCCGTAAGTCCCTCCGCTGTGAACGTGAGCGTTACGTCCAGGCGCCCGCTTCCCTTGCCGATGGACTGCACCACGGGCTCGTACCCGGGCAGCGGCTTGCCGTCCGCCCCCAACGGACTCACCGAGATCGCCGTGATGGTCACGCCGGGCGGGTCGTGGTTGTAGGCGTAGTCGAAGCTCACGCGCACCTCGCCGGGCGCCACCTCCTCCACGGAAAGGTTGCTGTGGCTGTTCGCCAGCGGCGTAGGCCCGGGACTGGTAGCGGTGCCCGGCGTGGCCGTACGGGTCATCGCGGGCGAAGCCGTCCGCACGGGCACAGGTGTCCGCGCCCCCCTCGAACCGCCAGGCTCGTCGTGCCCCGCGATCTCGCCCGCTGTGAAGAGCGCCACAAACACCCCGATCACCAGCACGCCCACGACCGGCAGCGATCGCTCCCTCCGCACGAACACCGCGTAGGCTGCCGCGAACCCGCCCAGGATCGCGGACCCTCCTGCCAGCATCAGCGGAAGCGCCAGGTACAAGTTCGAGAAGAACCGCTCGGGGTTGTCCGGTCCGGCTCCCAGCGCCAGCATCACCCAGAACAACAGGAACAGGACTCCGAACCCGCCGAGCAACCAGAGCGAAAGCCGCCCTTCCGGGGTCGACGGCGCCAGGGTCCACCGCTGCCGGCGCCACAACAGCAGCACTCCCGCTACTGCCAGCGCCGGGCCGCCGAACCACACGATCACGCCGACGCTCGCGAGCGTCCTGCCGGATGCCCCGAGCGCGATGAGGACGAGCTGGAACGCGATCAGCAGCGGGAACGCCACAATCAGGGCGATCGCTGTTCGCGTCCGCGGTTCCATGCCGGGCACGGGCGCACGCCTCCCTTCCTGCTGTGATGGAGACTACCTCCCTTCGGGATGACTCCGCATGGGCCGCCAGGGCCCGTCTTTCGCGACCACAAGGGCCAGCCTTCCCCGACTGACAACCCTCCCAGATTCCGCTACCCTCACCCCATCTGGCGTGCCCCGCGCGCCCCGGAGGATTCCATGGCCCTGCGCTACCGCTACTCCATGTGGGATGGCACCCAGGAAGTCCCGGCCCTCCAGGCCGAAGACATCCTCGATAACCTCACCGATGACCTCATGAACTTCGGCGACCTCCAGCACGCCCTCCGCAACCTCCTCCAGCGTGGCATGCGCAACCCCATGGGCGACCGCATGCAGGGCCTCCGCGACCTCCTCCAGCAGCTCCGCCAGCAGCGCCGCCAGCAACTGGACCGCTTCGACCTCTCCTCGATCTTCGATGACCTCAAGCGCCAGCTCGAAGAAATCCTCGATATGGAGCAGAACACCCTCGACCGCCGCCTCGAGGAGGCGGGCGGCCAGCCCCAGGGCGACCAGGGCCAGCAGTCACCGCAGGGCCAGCAGTCGCCCCATGCCTCGGCCCAGCAACAGCCGCCCGGCCAGCAATCACCCCGGGGCCAGCAGCAGCCGGGCCAGCAGCAGCCGGGCCAGCAGGGCGACCAGTCCGAGGGCTCCGAAGGCGGCCGGCAGGGCAGCCAGCAGGGCGCCCCCCAGCAGCCCGGCGAATTCGCCGACATGCTCCGCAATATCGCCAACAAGAAGAAGCAGTTCCTCCAGGAACTCCCCGAGGACGTCCCCGGCCAGGTGAAGGAACTCCAGAACTATGAGTTCATGGACCCCGAGGCCCAGGCCCGCTTCAACGAACTCCTCGAATCCCTGAAGAAGGCCATGATGGATACCTTCTTTAAGGACATGTACAACCAGATCGCCAACATGTCCCCCGAAGACATGCAGCGCATGAAGGACATGGTCCGCGACCTCAACCAGATGCTGCAGGACAAGATGGCCGGCAAAGAGCCGAACTTCGACCAGTTCATGCAGCAGTACGGCGACCTCTTCGGCGACAACCCCCCGCAGTCCCTCGATGAGCTCATCCAGCAGATGCAGCACCAGATGGGCCAGATGCAGTCGCTCCTCGATTCCCTCCCGGGCGAGATGCGCCAGCAGCTCCAGGACCTCCTCGGCGATAAGATGGGCGACTCCGAGCTCCAGCAGGCCCTCAACGAGCTCGGCCAGAACCTCGAGTACCTCTACCCCATGCGCGACCTGCGCAACCAGTACCCCTTCCGTGGCGATGAGGAGATCGACCTCCAGTCCGCCATGAACCTCATGGACCAGATGCAATCCATCGACGAGCTCGAACGCCAGCTCGAACGCACCCAGTACGGCGGCGAGATCGACGACATCGACGCCGACAAGCTCGAAGACCTCCTCGGCCCCGAGGCCCGCGAAACGCTCGACCAGCTCAAGCAGTTCCTCGAGATCCTCGAAGAGGCCGGCTACATCCGGAAGAAGGGCAACCAGTGGGAGCTCACCCCCCGCGGCACCCGCAAGATCGGCCAGCGCGCCCTCATCGAGATCTACAACCAGCTCAAGGCTGACTCCTTCGGCAAGCACGAAATCCGCGACACCGGCTCCGGCGGCGAACGCACCGACACCACCAAGAAGTACGAGTTCGGCGACCCGTTCTTCCTCGACATTCAGAAGACGATCATGAACTCCATGTACCGCGAGGGCCCCGGCACGCCCATCCACCTCAAGCCCGATGACTTCGAGGTCGAACGCACCGAGCTCCTTACCCAGACCTCCACCGTCATCATGCTCGACCTCAGCTGGTCGATGGCGCTCCGCGGCAGCTTCCAGGCTGCCAAGAAGGTCGCCCTCGCGCTCAACAACCTCATCTCATCCCAGTACCAGCGCGATAGCCTTTACATCATCGGCTTCAGCGCCTATGCCCGCGAGCTCAAGGCCGACGAGCTGCCCTACGTCCGCTGGGACGAATCGGTCCTCGGCACGAACATGCACCACGCCCTGATGATCGCCCAGAAGCTCCTGGCCAAGCACACCCAGGGCACCCGCCAGATCATCATGATCTCCGACGGCGAGCCCACCGCCCACCTGGAAAAAGGCCGCAGCTATTTCGCCTACCCGCCCAGCCCCATCACCATCCGCGAGACCCTCAAGGAAGTGAAGCGCTGCACCCAGAAGGGCATCACCATCAACACCTTCATGCTCGACCGGAACTACTACCTCAAGGAGTTCGTCAACCAGGTCGCGCGTATCAACAAGGGCCGCGTCTTCTACACCACCCCCGACAAGCTCGGCGAGTACATCCTCGTCGACTATGTCGCCAGCAAGAAGAAGAAGCTGAGCGGGGTGGGGTAGACCGGACTGGCGGGGCCCCTGGTTCATCCCGCTCGTCTTCGCGTTCGGGGCGCTCGGGGCGCTGTTGGCGGTAGCCCGTACGCCAATGCTCACTGCCGGGTGGTCGCTGGTGCTCTTCGCGATTGGGGTGTGGGCGCTGCGGACCCGGCCGCTGGCCGCGAGGGCGCGCCCGGTCGTCGTGCTCGAATCAGTCGTCCTCGCTGCCATCGCCGCCGCCGCCACATGGCTGGTACTGACCTGAGCCCCCTCGCGGAGATGGACCACACGCCCGGGGTGGTAAACTCCCGTCATGAAGACACAGGAAGAGCTGCGGGCTGAATTCGACCGCCTGTTCGAGGCCGAGGACTACGAGGCCGCCGGCAAAGTGCTGGACCTCATCGAGCCCATAAGCGACGAAGAGTGGCTCCAGATCTTCGCGGATGCACCAGAAACCGACGAACCGCCGCCCGAGTGGGTCCGGGAGAGATCCCGCGAACTCGATGCGGTCCTGGCGAAGCGGGGCCGCCGGGCGGGATGAGGCGGGAGCTTCTCTGGTATCACGCTGGAGTAGAGCAAGTCGTCCAGCTTTCCGCGCGGAACGCCAGGCAGGCGACGCGAATTATGGTGGCCCTCCGTGACTTCAGCAACACCGGGAAAGGCGACCTGAAGAAACTCAGTGGCTCGAATGACTGGCGGTTGCGCTCCGGGGACTGGAGGGTGTTCCTGAAGCTCGAAGGGGACATCGCCTGGGTGTTCGCGATCTCCGACCGCAAGGACGCCTATTGACGGTCCGTCCGCCTGGCCCCATCCCATGCTCCCGGCCCCTGTACACTCCTACCTACTTCAAGGAGGAACGCGTGACCGATTACATCCCCAGCCCCGTCGAGTGGGTCCGCAAGCAGGTCGAGCTGTACGAAAGCTCCGGCGGCACCGAGGGCACCACCCTGCTCAATACCGGCCTGCCGGTCGTGATCGTTACCAACACCGGCAACAAGTCCGGCGGCATCCGCAAGACGCCCCTCATGCGCGTCAAGGACGGGGACAACTACGTGCTCGTCGGCTCCATGGGCGGCGCCCCGAAAAACCCCGTCTGGGTCTACAACCTCCGCTCCAACCCGAAGGTGCAGATTCGCGATCTGACCGAGGTCTTTGACATGCGCGTCCGCGAAGTCACCGATGCCGCCGAACGCGCCCGCCTCTGGGAACTCGCGGTGGCCGCCTACCCGCCCTACCAGGACTACCAGCAGCGCACCACGCGCAAGATCCCCATCTTCGTCGCCGAACCCGCCTGAGACCGTGGACCACCGGTTCGCCGCGACGGGCAGTCGCCGCGCCTACACGCTCGCCTCAGCCGAGACCACCGCATGGCGGCCGGTGGCTCTCGGCCGCGTGAGCAGCAACACCAGCGCGCCGGCGAAGAGTGCGGCGGTCAGCAGCATCGCCACCGAGTAGCTGTCCGTCATATCCACCGAGAGCCCCACCAGCGCCGGCCCCGTCGCCGAAAGCAGGCTCACAATGAGCGACTGCACGCCCATCATCGTCCCGATCCGCGACTCGCCGAACACCTCGGCCGCGTACAACCCGTGCAGCGGTGAGATCGCGCCGAACGCCAGCCCCGTCACGACCATGAACATCAGCGGCCACGCGATGCCGCCGTGCACCGCCAGGGGCAGGATGCCTATCGCCATCAACAGGTACACCAGCCCGATCGCTCCCGCTACCCCGGTCCGCCGCACCACCGGCTCGATGAGCGCGCGGCCCGGCAGCGAAAGCAGCCCCCTCACCGAGGCGATGGCCGTCGCCGCCCCCAGCGACACGCCCGCCGCGCGCATGGCCGGCACGTGGTGCACCTGGATGGCTCCAAACGCCATCGCCGCGAGCGTCAGCATCGCGATCATCCGGACCACGTCGCGGGAGCGGAACACCGCGACGACCGCGGCGCGCGTGCTCGTCTTCACCACGGCGGCTTTCGCCTGCCCCCCGGAGATCGTCAGAGCCGCCGGGAGCGCGTGCAGCACCATGAGCACCACCAGGACGCGGATCGCCGTCCGCCACGACATCAGGTCCGAGAGCAAGCCCGCCAGAGGAAAGTACAGGACCGCCGCGAACCCGCCGATAAACGTCAGGACCGCGAATGCGCGTACGCGCTCCTCGGCGAAGAGCCGCGTCGTCAACGCCATCGTCACGTTGTAGAACAGCCCCGCCGAAATCGCCCCGCCGCCAATACCCCAGGCGATGACGAACATCGGAAGGGATGTCGCGGCCGATGCCAGCAACAGGAAGGCGCTGCCGATCGCCAGCGACCCCAGCATCACGGGCCGCCCCCCGAGGCGGTCGAGCAACCACCCGCTTGCCGGCGCCATCACCCCGCCAATCAGGCTGCTCAGCGTGAACGAACCCGCCAACGCCCCGATCGACCACCCCGTCTCCTCGTGAATTGGCGCGATGAGCACGCTGAACGCGTAGATGACGAACCCGTACGAGCCAACGGTGAGCACGCCCAGCAGCACGACCGGCCACCAGTGCTTCCACGCGGAGATGACGTTCCTGCGCCTTGCCTCCACGCTCATGGCTCGCTGCCGCGGCAAGCGTCGCCGCCCGATACTCCCTGGGTCGCGAGCAGCCCTTCCATCGCCGGCAGGAAACGCGCCCACGCCCCGGCGCCCACGCGCAGCGCTTCCCGCCCGTCGTCGGTCAGGTGGCACACCCGGCGTGTCCGTCCGCTCGCGACCTCCGCCTCGCAAGCGATGAGCCCCTCTGCCTCCAGTTCGTGGATCGCCGGGTAGATCATCGCCGGCGACGGGTTGCACCAGTTGCCGCACACCGCCCGCAACCGCTGCGCGATCTCGTATCCGTGACCGGGGGCGCTCTCCAGGGCGGCGAGCATCATCAGCCGGCCCGCTGCCCGCAGGATCGCCGTGTCCCAATACCCCGGGTCCTTCAGGTCTGCCATGGGCAACCCCCGCGTGGTTTCGGAGAGCTTACTCTGTGTACCGATAGATAGGAACCAAGACTATTGCCCGGAGATTCGCCCCGTCAGAGACACCCGTATACAGCGTCGATCAGCGCGATGTTCCGCGGGTCGCGCCAGGATTTCCCCGCCCGGTTGCATACGAACCCGAACCCGACGCCCGCATCCGGGTCGGCGAACCCCAGGATCGCCCCGTTGCCGTAGTGCCCGAACGCCCGGGGGTTCGGGCCTAGCGGCCGGATGCCCGGGTTCGTCAGCTGGAACCCGAGCCCAAACCGGTTCGGCCGCCCCAACACGGCGTCCTCCCCATCGGCCTCGATCGTGTTCGCCCGTTCGATGAGCTCAGGCGGGAGCACCTGCTTGCCATCGACGTCCCCGCCGTCCGCCAGGGCCCCGAACAGCCGCGCCAGCGCCCGCGCGTTGCTGTGCGGGTTCGTCGAGGGATACTCAGCCGCCCGCCACATGCGCGAATTCACCCCGCCCTCCGGGTGCCCCGGCGGGTTTCGGTACGCCAGGACCCGCGCAAGGTCCACCCCCGAAAGCGTCGCCGGGTCGCGCCCCAGCCACGGCCGCTGCGACTCCTCCCCCGCTTCCGCCTGGTACGGGATCCAGTCCGCCACTCGCGCGTCGTGCTCCGGCCCGAACCCCACCAGGAAGTCCACGCCGTGCTTCTCCGCCAGTTCTTCGCGGATGTAGGTCCCCACACCCCGGCCGTCCACCCGCCGCAGCACCTCGCCCGCCAGGAACCCGAATGTGTTCACGTGGTAACCGAACCGTTCGCCCGGCGTCCACCAGGGCTCCTGTTCCGCCAGGGCTGCTGTCATCGTCTCCCAGCTCAAGAGGTTCGCGCCCGGCGGCAACGGCTTCGCCACCGCCGGCACCCCGGCCTGGTGGCTCAGCAGGTACTTCACCGGCAGCTCGTCCTTGCCCGCCTGTCCGAACTCCGGCCAGTACCGCGCCACCGGCGCTTCGAGTTCGACCCGGCCCGCCTCCACCTGCTGCAACAGGCAGATGGCCGTTACCGCCTTCCCCAGCGACCACACGTTCACGATGCTGTCTCGCCCCCACGGGCGCGTCCGGCCGGCGTCCAGCCAGCCACCCCACAGGTCCACCACCGGCGTCCCACCGACCACGACCGCCACCGCGGCGCCCACGTCACCTCGCTCGCGCAAGTTGCGCTCGAACTCCTCCCGCACCCGCTCGAATCCGGCGAGGCAGATACCCTCCGTCGGGGCTTCGCTCATAGCAGGCCCTTTTCCCGGCACAGGTCCTCGTCGAACAGGATGTTCCCCGTGAACGTCGACGGCTGCGCGCAGATCCAGCGCATCCCCTTCGCCATTGCAACCGCTTCCTCGAACTCCAGGTCCGGGTTCTGGGGGTCGTTCTGCGCGAACACGTTGCCCGGCGTCTTGATCCGCCCCTGCGGCGAAAGCACGTTCACGGCGATCTTGTCGTCCTGCAACTCCATCGCCAGCCCCTGCGAAAGCCGTTCCAGGCCCGCCTTCACCATTCCATAGAATGCGCCGCCGCGCCGTGCTTCCGGGTACGGCCCCGGCCCCGGGAACACTCCCGCGCGCGACGACACGTTGATGATGTGCCCGCCCCCCGCCTTCCGCAGGTGCGGCACCGCCTCCCGCATCAGCAAGATCGGGCCGCGCAGGTCGACCTGCCAGATGAGGTCGATGTGGCGCGGCTGAATGGTCTCCAGGGTACCCGGCACCAGGATCGCCGCGTTGTTCACCACGATATCCAGCCGCCCGAACGCCTCGACGGTCTTTGCCACGCCCAGGGCGATCGACTCCGGCTCGCGCATGTCCATCACGATGCCCTCGGCTTTCCCGCCGGCGTCGCGTATGGCCTCCGCCACCGAATAGATCGTCCCCGGCAGGCGTTTGTCCTTCACCTCGGTCGTCCGCGCGCAGACCGCCACCGCCACGCCTGCCCGCCCCAGTTCGAGCGCCACATCCGCCCCAATCCCGCGCGACGCCCCCGTTATCAGTGCCACTTTTCCGTTGAGTTCCAT
>WBZO01002560.1_pt1 | contig 23242 bp, 11 predicted proteins | sample 5204261 | NCBI WGS metagenome assembly WBZO01 (sample SAMN12412400, study PRJNA552823) | activated sludge metagenome | isolation source: activated sludge from anammox sidestream of wastewater treatment plant... | place: USA: North Carolina | collected 2017-09 | reverse complement strand
GAAAAATCGGATCTGATCGCACAGGTATGCGATGAAATACTGGAAGGAAAACTGGATGCCTATTTTCCTTTGGTTGTCTGGCAAACAGGAAGCGGCACACAAAGCAACATGAATGTGAATGAAGTGATTGCTTACCGCGGGCATGTGATCAAAGGCGGCAAGCTGACCGATAAAGAAAAGTTTCTCCATCCCAATGATGACGTGAATAAATCACAGTCGAGCAATGACACATTCCCGACTGCCATGCATATCGCTGCCTATACCATGCTGATGCATACAACCATTCCGGGAATTGAAAAACTCAGAAACACACTTGCCGCAAAGAGCAAAGAGTTTATGAAAGTGGTGAAGATCGGGAGAACACATTTCATGGATGCCACTCCGCTTACAGTGGGCCAGGAATTCAGCGGGTATGTTTCTCAGTTGGATCATGGCCTCAAAGCGATCAGAAATTCACTGGCGCATCTTTCCGAACTGGCATTGGGAGGCACTGCGGTGGGCACAGGCATCAACACTCCGCCCAACTACGCTGAGAATGTAGCTAAACACATTGCATCGTTGACGGGATTACCTTTTATCACTGCGGAAAATAAATTTGAATCACTGGCCGCACATGATGCTATCGTGGAAGCACACGGAGCTTTGAAAACAGTTGCCGTTAGTTTAATGAAGATCGCCAATGACATCCGCATGCTTTCCTCAGGGCCGAGAAGCGGTATCGGTGAGATTCACATTCCCGATAATGAACCAGGATCTTCCATCATGCCGGGAAAAGTGAATCCGACACAATGCGAAGCTCTGACAATGATAGCAGCGCAGGTATTGGGAAATGATGTTGCCATTAATATTGGCGGCGCCACCGGCCATTTTGAATTGAATGTGTTCAAGCCGGTGATGATTTATAACTTCCTGCACAGCGCCCGGCTGATCGGGGATGGTTGTGTTTCATTCAATGATAAATGCGCAGTAGGATTAGCTCCCATCGAAGCCAACATCAAAAAACATGTGGACAATTCCCTGATGCTGGTAACGGCATTGAACACTCATATCGGATATTACAAATCGGCTGAGATCGCACAGAAAGCACACAAGGAAGGAACCACCCTGAAAGAAATGGCGGTGAAGTTAGGTTATGTCACACCAGAACAATTTGACGAATGGGTGGACCCTGCAAAAATGGTAGGCAAACTCAACTGAATTCGGATTCGTAAATCTTCTATCGTAAAAAGAGAAAAAACTGTTTAGCCTTTAATATTTCAATATGAGAGGCTTGCAGTTGTATTCTGTTTATTCTACTTTAACGGTTCAATAAGATCCGTCCTTAAAAAAACAAGGCTATGAAAATAAAAACTAATGCAAAGCCCTATTTTGCTGCCTATCCTTTGAAAGTGATCACCGGTTCCCAGCCTGTCAAAGAAGAAGAAAAAACTCCTTTATTAAGATCTATACTCTCTATCAAAACAAAAGCTTTTAGCCGCCTGCGGGTATCACCCATGCAGAACCCCTATAAAGAAGATTTTTCCAAACCTGAACTTCCCCTTTTCGATCATAGAAACGGTGCTGCATGATGAGCGCAGGATAAAGTCATTATAACCTTGAGCCATAACCCTAAAACAAATGCCCCGGCTTTCGCCGGGGCTTTGTATTTTACTTCTTTTTAAAGGTGAAGGCATTTAAAGAAAGATACAATTGTGTGTAGTCAGGCTCCATTGCCGAAGCATGAATGCAGATCGCTTCGTCGCTGTGCTCCTCGCGATGACCCGGGCTGTATCAGAAGAAAAAAATCACTTCTACGATCGCATAAACGACCAAATTCTCGCAGGGGAATACGAATAAAAAAAGAGGCCATCTTAATTTTTGAGACGGCCTCCTTGCTGTGTTGTTTTCCTATAAAGCAATTCGTTTATTGTTTGATCACTTTATACACCTGTAGATCCACATCATAATCGTTGTACATCTTCAGCACATAAACTCCCGGTCTCAATGTACTGACATCTATTGAGAAGTTTTGCCTTGTCTCCTGCTGCCTGAGCACCATTTTTCCTTTCAGGTCGTACAGTTCAACCTGCAACGTCCTGGTAAAATTCTTTTTACTTTGAACATACAAAATCTGTCTCACAGGATTAGGCCTTACCATAAATGTGTTGGTCGTAACAATGGTCACAGCCACTACCTGGCTGTATGTGAATGAGCCATCCGCATCAACGATCTTCAAACGGTAGTAAACCACAGTTGCATTCTGGTTGGCAGCTTCATAATCAATGTATGAATAATTATTGGCGCTATTGTTTGTTCCTTTGGCAGGTTCTGAAGTGATCACTTTGAAATCAATTCCGTTAACACTGCGCTCAAGCTCAAAATGATCGGTGTTGACCTCATTCTCTGTTTTCCATTGCAACAAAGCTGTATTGTTCTGTAATGATCCTGAAAAGGATAATAAATGCACCGGCAGCGTTACATTGGAACCGCCGAAATAAAATGAAGAGAATGAATTGATGCTTGCCTGTAAAACATAACCGTTCGCTCCGTGGGCTTCGGCAACAACCGGGTTAATCAATGTAGTGCTGGTGGCAATAGAAGATCCACAGGCATCATTGTTCTTAAGGATCTTAAGTCCCGAAATATTATTGATCCCTCCCAGCGGGTCTGCATCCAGTGCATCATATTCAGCTTTGGAAATATACAGCCTGATCTTTACAGCGCTTGACGGTTGATTTTGCGGTGTGATGGCCATGTTCCTGTCAAGATAATGTACCCCACCTTTAGTTCTGATAGCCCCTGAATTGATATAAAAAGATGAAGTAACAGTACCCAGATTATTTCCGTTCGGGTAAATTTCTGCCATGATGTTTCCATCAGGTCCGGTAATAGGCACCCAAAGCATATTATTAGTATTGTCTATTGTGACTGTTGTAGCATTGTTCACTGTATTGGCAGTTCCTTCCGTTACATCAATAGCAGCCGGTATTGTACTTTTCCCTGCTGCATCTGCATAACCAAGGAAAGTGTACTTAATAACGCATCTTTGACAGTTCGGCACTGTGGCAGGACCGCCAGCCGGTCCGGTACTTGTATTAGTTTCCTGGCTGACAAACACATCTTTTCCGTCCGGTGAAAATGCAATATCCCTGTACCTGTTTTTACTCTGAAAATATGCAATGGTGTCGGTTCCATCCGTATTCACAATGGAGCTTCCGTCTGCACCAAGTTTTAAACGGACTATTCTCCCCCACTTCAGCGCTGCTACCACTAACGAATTTTTCCATCCCGGAATATAAGCCTGGTTATAATAATCCATTCCCGACCATGCTTCGGAAGGCCAGGTACTGTTGGGAGGGGCGGTAGTCCAGATATTGCTGACCGTGGCCTGGTTGGGAGCATATCCACAGAACAGGGGATCCTTATAACCAGGAATGGCTGCAGCAGCTGTGGTTTCATTTGTAATTACTGAAAGGGAAGAAGGTCCGTAATTCGGTGTTCCGGCGCTCGATCCATTATAATTATTATCTGTTGCATACCCGATCACATAAGGGTGACCGTAATTTTTTGCTCTTTCAATAACATTGATTTCATCATCGCTGTACGGGCCATGTGAAGATCCGTACAAAATACCAAGGTTGGGGTTATAAGCAAACCCCTGGTTATTCCGGATACCGGTACACCAGACGGCACTTTGATTAACTCCGTTATAGGGATTGTCATTGGGTATCCATTTATCATAAGCGCCTGCATCCGCATCAGGTTCCAGGTTGAACCGGAGGATCTTTCCTTCATAAGATGAGAGATTCTGGGCTTTGTTAATTCTCGTAGCATTAGACAATTGTCCAGCTCCCATATCACCGTTCGGATAGAATAAGTAATCAGTGCCTCCCACCGGTGCAATGATCAGCCTTTGTGAATTGTGATCATTACCGCCCGGCAAAGTATCACATAACATTATGGGGTTTTTCAACTTTCCTGTCGTTGCATCATATTCAAATCTTACAAGGCTGTTTTTGAAAAAATAACCCGGACCATTTGATCCTCCATTATATTTCAGAACGTACGAAATATAAACATAGGGTTTACCTGTATTGAATTGCGGGTGTATTGCTAAGCCTGCAAATCCTCCCTGCGGCCAGGGGCTTTGTGAAGCATTATTAAATTGAACTTTAAAAGACGGAAAGTCAGTTGATGCATTGCTTAAGTCAAGAATTGTTCTTTGAGCTCCGGTAACCGGGCTCATTTTATAAGCTTTATATCCATGTGAATCTGTGATCCACAATGAATCATCCGGTCCGTAAGTAACTTCCCAGGGAGTATTGATGGCGCCGCTTGATAAAACAGTTCGATTCCATATTTCATTCATGCGGCTAAACGGTGTTTGAGAGAGAACCGTTACTGAAATGAAAAAAAGGCAAAGCAGTAAAAGGATCTGGCTTGAGAATTTTTGCATAAGAATGGATTCTATTGCCAAATTACTACTTGCTTCATAATCAACAAATAGAACCTTTACTGAGTTTTTATTACTTCTTTCAGGTAGATCTACTATTGCAGGGAACGTAAAATCAATGTAGGTTTATACCTGAAAATCCTGTGTAAAAATTCAAAATCCTGATGCTATGAAACAAATTTTACTTCTGAAAGCCCTATTGCTCCGTTTAACAATTTTCACTTCAATTATATGTTGCCTTAGCGGTTTACTATATGCACAAGCGCCTTTCAATGACGAATGTGCCAATGCCATAACACTTCCTGTAGGAGTGAATACATGCTCCACTTTACCGACTACCATTGCCGGAGCAACAGCTTCACCAATTTCTGTTGCCCCCTGTACAGGGGCTGTCGGTTACGATGTATGGTATAAGTTTACTGCTATATCCAACTCGTCCACTATTACAATCAGTAGCCCGGGAGCCAACTTTACTAACCGTTATATTCAGGCCTTTTCCGGCAACTGCGGCTCACTTACTTCAATGGCTTGTGGTGCAAAAAATTCAGCTTTAACATTTACATCAACAACGGGCACTACCTATTTTATCAGGGTATATTCCACCGATAGTCCTGCTCCTATTAATAATGCCGACTTTAAAATTTGTGTTAATGGAGGCGTCAATGCGCCCGTCCGTTTCGGAAACAGTTATGTAAATGTTTCTAAAAAGACAAATGGCGGAGTAGTGGAGCAAGGCGATACGCTGGAAATAAGATTCACGATCAATCATACTTCAGGAACGGTATCAAAGCTTCGTTATGTAGATAATGTTCCTTCACATACATCAATGCTCACTGGAATAAAAGATTCGATCAGAATCATAACCAATGAAGGGCTGACATATAAAAAATACACCCTGGCTTCCGGAGATGACGCAGCCACTTACAAAGCCGCTCCCGGTTCAGGTGAATATAATATCAGGCTCAACCTGGGCTTCGGAGGTACTAATCCGGGAATTCCGGTAAATAATTCATCAACAGAATCCGCATCGTCATCAGGCTCTATGGATGGTACAAAAACTGCTGATCAAAGGCCTAAAGGAGGAGGGGGATTATTATTTGCCATTGCATACCGTGTAGTGGTAACCGGTGTTGCCGGAGATACTATCACTTTATTTCCGGCACAGTTTCTTTATAATAATGGTGTCTCTGATTTTACCCTTACTGCCACCTCTTTTAAAATACTGATCAGCGATCCATTAAGCTTATGCACTAACAGTATTGGGTTGAACAATGCAGTAGAAAACGGAGGAACATTCGGTAACGGGATATCATTGAATAGAGGTACTGATCTGACCACGCCCATTCCCGGATACACTTTTGTGCCCAATGTATCTCCAAGTTTCACTATAAATGATGGGCGATATGCTATTGTAAAAAATCTGAGCCCTACCAGTGGTATTCAACGTGACGCTTCCAGAAAGCCCAACTGTACCGGGAGCGGACAATTCGATTGTGCCAACAGAATGTTCAACGGATATTGGTATATTGATGGCGATCACACAGGGACCAACAATGCCATCGGAAATAATCCTCCTGATGCCTCTACACCCGGCGGTTACATGATGGTGGTAAATGCAGACTATGTGGCATCTGAAGTGTTTCGCCAGACCGTTACTAATCTCTGCCCTAATACTTACTATGAATTCTCAGCATGGATAAGAAATATCTGTCCTACTTGTGGTATTGATTCTTTGGGTCAACAGTTTAAAGGAACACCCACCGCTCCTGCTAATGGATATCCCGGCGTATTACCAAATCTCACATTTTCATTAGACAATGTAGACTTTTATAACACAGGAGAAATTGATACTCTTGGCTGGCTGAAAAGAGGATTTGTATTTAAAACCAATCCGGTACAAACAACAGTGACATTTTCTATACGAAACAATGCACAGGGAGGCGGGGGAAATGACTGGGCCATGGATGATATTGCCATTGCCACCTGCCTGCCTACCATGCAGTATTCTCCTTCCATAAATCCTTTTGTGTGTATGGGCAATGCCTTGCAGATAAATGATACCGTGCGTTCTTACTTTGACAACTATTCTAACTTTAAATGGCAGCGTAGCACTGATCAGGGCAACAACTGGTCCGATATAACAACTCCTGTGGATACAACTCTTAGTTATAACGGAACCACTTATCAATTCATAACAAAATATATTATACCTCCGGCTAACACCAATATGTCCGACAGCGCCGACCTGTACCGTGTCGTTGTTGCTACCACATCCGGTAATCTGGCAAATCAGAATTGTCTGTACACCGATGCATCCACCATCATCACTCTTTCAGTCAATGACTGCGGGAAACTGTTAGGTCTTGATCTCCTTTCTTTCAACGGGAAACTGGTGAATGGCAATGCTGATCTCACATGGGTGACTGCCAATGAAGAAGGCCCTGTTTATTTTGATATTGAAAAGAGCCTGGACGGAATAAACTTCACGGGCATTGCAACGGTAAATGGCCGGGGGAATAATGCAGCGAATAACAATTACCAATTTACAGACCCGTCCAAAATAAAAGGGCGTGCATGGTACCGCCTGGCCATATACTCCGATAAGGGAACTAAAAAATATTCACGTACTGTACTTCTCGTTTCAGAATCCGAAGGAATAAGCCTGAACAACGTTGTGAATCCTTTTGGTAACGAACTTAATTTTGAAGTCTCAGCATCCGGAAATTCAAGGATAAATATTACCCTTGTCAACATTTCAGGCAAACAGGTCAAACAGGAAAATTTCTTTATTAATGCAGGAGCTAACAATCTGAGTATTCCAAATACCGGAAACTTAGCTCCGGGGATTTATATTCTTCAAATAAGAGATCAGGATAAAGTTCTCAGTAAAAAGGTTTTGAAACGGTAGGCCTGATAAAAGCATTTGCCAGAACATAAATAAACTTATTCAATAACAGCAATAAAGATCTAATTACTCTTTCGGCGTTTACATAGAAATTTCCCGACTGAAAATTACTATTGCATCAGGTATAAACTTGTTATACTTTGACGGATTGAGTGTAATCTGTGAAAGCGGGAAATTCAATTCTATGAAACAACTTGTACCAAGAAGAACCACGTTACTTCATTATGCGGCCCTCACTACAATGATCCGCTGTAGTGCCTCTTCTGCAATGGCACAACCGGGTTTAGGGAAAAGGCATATCAATATTACCAAAAGAAATAATAGAGAAACTTCGGAATCTGAAGGCGCACAAGAGATCAGGAAATCTTTTATCGTTAGATCAGATGCCATTAACAATTGTGGATCTTATGATGCAGTTCCTGCCGGCAATATTTATATCAAGGGTATATCCAGATTTTTGATTAATCAAGAAAAAATCTATAAACAATTCACTGATGATTACGGATATAAACCATATTTTTTCTTTTTCCACCTTCCTTTGTTTATTATTCGATCTTTTAAAAAGCCTGAGTGTCGATTTTTATGAAACGATCTATCCTTTTGAGATACTTATTTCAATTCCTAATTTTTTTAGGGCTACTTTTTCATTCTAAAACTTCGTTTGCACAAACATTTGTTGGAGTTTCCAGTAATCCGGCAGATAATGGATCCTATTCTGGTCAAACAGTTGATGTAACTCCTGTTGCAGGAATGCAGGTAAACGATCTTGTTATAATTTACGCCCAGTACAGAAGCACCTCTTCTAGTTTAAGCATATCAACTACCGGCGGTCAATCTTGGACAAGTGAAACGCAATATAATGGTGCCACCGATCAGAGAATAAGAATTTTCTGGTGTAGTTTCAACGGTTTCTGGGCTGCAAATCCGGTTATCAAGTCAAGCTCCGGAAGCAGCCCTTTTTCTGTTACCATGTATGTTTTCAGACCTACTTCCGTTACCAATACATGGCATAAACACATAGGCCCCAATAATAACAACCCTAATGCTGCTTCAATCTCAATCACCGGAGTTACGACAACTGTCGCTAATACGGTAAACATGGCTTTTTGGGGCAATGCAGCTGCCAACACCTGGGGAACTTTGACCGGTGCAGGATGGAGTAAAGCAGGTCTAAGCAACCAATATAGAAATACAGCAGGCAGTGGTCAGTCTCAAACAGCTGCTTATAAAATTATGGCCACAGCAGGAGCCACAGGAGATGTCTCACAAACACAATCAACCGGTCAAAGGACTGCAACAACAATTATCTCATGGTATGAGACACCAATGAGTGACGATTGCAGCAACCCGATTGCTTTGGTTTCAGGTACCAGTTGTACCAACGTAACAGGAAATGTTTATGGCGCCACTAATGAAGCGCCAAGTATTTCTTATGATTGTGCCGGTTCTGTTGTGTATGATGTATGGTATAGATTTGTTGCGCAAACGCTTAATCCAACCATTACACTCAGCAATATCGGAAGCAGCTTTACGAATCCCGGAATAGAATTAATAAACGGAGATTGCAGTAACCTGTCAGCAATTGCCTGTGGTACCACTTCCATAACTGCAAGTTTCCTCTCACCAGGTACTACTTATTATATCCGGGTATTTTCATCTGGCGGCTCACCGCCGGTATCACCAACGAATGCAGGCTTCGATATTTGTGTTGTGGACCCGGCTGCATCACCTCCTTTTAATGATGAATGTACCAATGCGATCAACATACCGATATGGAACACCTGTAACAACATAGTCGGCAATATGGCCGGGGCCACCCTTTCACCCGGAGTAGCTTTATCAGGCTCCTGTACGGGTACAGTTGGTTATGATGTATGGTATAAATTCATTGCAGTAACCAATAATGCAGCAACCGTTTCTTTAAGCGGAATAGGGCCAAATTTCACGAACGCCGGTTTACAGGTATTTTCAGGAACCTGTGGTTCACTCACAGCTATTGCATGTAATAACGGTAGTTCTGTAACCACGCCACCGCTGACAACCGGAAATACTTACTATGTAAGAGTGTTCTCAACAGATGCATCAGCACCTAATGGATATGCAGGATTCAGTATTTGCGCTACTACAACCGGTGCTCCTGTCCGTTTCGGAAACAGTTATGTAAATATTTCTAAAAAAACTGCCGGTGGGGTAGTGGAAAAAGGAGATACACTGGAAATCAGATTCACCGTAAACCATACATCAGGAACTATGTCTGATTTAAGGTTTGTGGATAATGTGCCTTCCCATACCCTCATGCTGAGCTCTTCTAATGATTCTATCCGGATTATCACCAATGAAGGGTTAAGTTATAAAAGTTATACTGTAGCCGGTGGCGATGATGCTGCCACTTATCAGGCCTCACCGGGCATCGGGGAATACAATATCCGAATGAATGTCGGGTTTGCCAGCGGCTCTGCTCCCAATGTCCCATCAGTAATGACAAATGCAAACACATCCGCCAATGGTCAAATGGCTTCTACTGATAAACCGAAAGGTGGTGGCGGGCTACTGTATGCTATCGCATACAGGGTGGTAGTAACGGGAAACCCGGGTGATACCATTACTTTATTTCCGGCAGAATTTATTTATCACGATGGAAATTTAGGAAGTGATATTACACTGACGGCTACTCCCTTTAAAATACTTATTAATGATCCTCTAAATTTGTGCACCAATAGCACCGGCCTGAATAATGCAGTAGAAAATGGAGGTACTTTCGGATCAGGAATTCCCCTGACCAGGACTTCAGATCTTGCAACTCCAATCCCGGGATATACTTTTGTACCCGATGTTTCTTTGTTTCCTAGTAGCTCTGGCGCTATCAGTTCGGTCGGTGATGGCCGGTACAGTATCGTAAAAAACAATAGCCCTAAAGGAAGCTCCTTTGCCAATGCCGGGCGAGTGCCGGTTTGCCCTACAGTTGGATATAATGATCCGGCAAATTGTAACAACAGAATGTTTGGTGGCCACTGGGATGTAGCAGGAGATCACTCCGGTACCAATAACGCAGCGGGTAATGCGCCTCCTGATCTATCTACGCCTTCAGGATATATGCTTGAAGTAAATGCAGACTATGTGGCATCGGAAGTATACCGTCAAACGATAACCAATCTCTGCCCGAATACTTATTATGAGTTCTCTGCATGGGTTAAAAACATTTGCCACACCTGCGGGATTGATTCCTTGGGCAGAGGTGCCGGTAAGTCCACGCTTCCGGGAAAAGAGAACGGCTATCCCGGTGTATTGCCTAACCTTACTTTTGCTTTAAATGGCCTGGATTATTACAACACCGGAGAATTAGATACAGTCGGCTGGTTGAAAAAAGGTTTTGTATTTAAAACCAAACCCGGACAAACAACAGCCACCTTCTCTATAAGAAACAATGCACAGGGAGGCGGGGGAAATGACTGGGCCATGGATGATATCGCCATAGCCACCTGCCTGCCCACCATGCAGTATTCTCCTTCCATAAATCCTTTTGTCTGCATGGGAAATGCCTTGCAGATCAATGATACCGTACGCTCCTACTTTGACAACTATTCAAATTTCAAATGGCAAAGAAGCACCGATAACGGTAATAACTGGTCCGACATCACAGCAGCTGTGGACACCACCCTTGATTACAATGGTTCCACTTATCAATTCGTAACAACTTACACCATACCTCCGGGCCATACCAACATGTCCGACAGCGCCGATCTGTACCGTGTAGTGGTGGCCACCACATCTGCCAACCTGGCCAATCAGAATTGTCTGTACACCGATGCATCCACCATTATCACCGTTTCTGTAAATGATTGTGGCAAATTGTTGGGATTGAACCTGCTTTCTTTCAATGGCAAGCTTGTGAATGGCAGTGCTGAACTTAGCTGGATAACAGCTAATGAAGAAGGCCCTGTTTCTTTTGATGTTGAGAAAAGCCCGGATGGAATAAACTTTTCGGTTATCACCATAGTAAACGGGAAAGGGAAAAGCGGAGCTAATAACAATTACCGGTTTACCGATCCTTACAGGATCAACGGCAATACATGGTATCGCCTGGTGATGCACTCCGGCGAAGGGGCCATAAAATATTCAAAGACCCTGTTCTTCAATAAAGGCTCCGATGAGATCAGTCTTAATAACGTGGTCAATCCGTTTAACAGTGCACTTAATTTCGAAGTCCTCGTACCTCAAAGTTCAAGATTAGATGTTTCACTCATCAATCTGACCGGAACGGAGATCAGGAAAGAAAGTTTCAGGGTCAATGAAGGCGCTAACAACCTGAGCATAAGAAACACTGAAGGCCTGCCGGCAGGAGTGTATATCCTCCAGGTAATGGGCCAGGGGCAGGTCATCAAAAGGAAGGTGCTGAAGAGATAAACAAGTCTGTGGCACTTTCCTGAAGACACAGATCAATACATTCTGTAACGATCATAAAGATCTCAACGATCTTTGGGCGTTTACATAGAAATTTCCCGACTGACAATTACTATTGTTTCAGGTGTAAACTTATTATACTTTGACGGATTGAGTATAATCTGTGAAAACGGGAAACTCCATTCTATGAAACAACTTGTACTCAGGAAATCCAGAATACTGCATTATGCGATCTTTACATTAATGATCTGTTGTGGCGTCTTACCGGCAATGGCACAGCCTGACATCGGAAGAAGTTATATCAATATCACTAAAGGTAATAACGGCGGAACGGTGGAACCGGGTGACACATTAGAGATCAGGGCATCCTTCGTCGTCACTTCAGGCACTTATGACAGTTGTGGCTATTTTGATGCAGTGCCATCCGGTACAACATATATTCCCGGCACAATAAGGGTGCTGACCAATGAAGGAAAGCTTTACAAGCAATTCACCGATGCATACGGAGATGATGCAGGATATAAAACCGGCAGTAATATCCGCATCAACTTAGGGTACAAAACCGGATCTTCGCCTGCCACTCCTTTCAGGCGGGGCAGAGTGGCAAATAACCATCGGCCCTCTTTTTATAACAGTGCCTGTATCATGATCGCAACATTCAGGGTAAGGGTGACCGCCACAATGGGGTCTAATATTTATATGACAGGGGGATATATGACTTATAAAAGCGGGGGCGGATCTGTAAAAAGTCTGCCGCTAAATACAAAAGTCATTCAGTTATATCCCAATTATGGTATTTGTGCCAATACTGTCGGAACCAATGCTCTCGGCACAGAAAACAACGGAACCTTCGGAAGCGGCAAGAATAAAAACCGCGGCCCTTCAGCCAATGTGCCTGCAGGCTATGGGTATAAAATCTTCGATACCGGAACACCAAATGACTATTTCTATGGGATTTCTAACAACACTTCTACCAAATCCAATTATACCACATCCAATGCATGGCCAATACCTGATAACAGTTCACCCACTCACCGGGTGTTTACAGTCTGGGACATCATCGGAGATCATACCGGAGCCGCTTCACCCACTGCGGGCAATCCTCCTGCAGATACAGTGAATGGCACGGGAGGATATATGCTGGTGATCAACTCCGCATACAGGATAGATTCTGCTTTTGTTCAGACCATCACAGGGCTTTGTCCCAACACTTATTACGAGATCTCCTGCTGGATGCGTAACATTTGTTCAAGATGCGGTTGCGATTCAACCGGAAAAGGAGCAGGCTCTACGGGTTATATTCCTACAGGCCCCGGAGATTCATCAGGCGTGCATCCCAACCTTTCCTTCCAGGTTGACGGAATTGATTATTACACAACCGGTGACCTTCCTTACACCGGCCAGTGGGTGAAAAAAGGATTCACTTACCTGACAGGGCCAACACAAACCAGTTTTACCCTGAAATATTTCAATAATGCTCCCGGAGGAGGCGGCGACGACTGGGCGCTCGATGATATATCCGTGGCCACTTGTCTTCCAAACATGAAATATTCTCCTTCGATCACACCACAGGTTTGTGCAGGAAATCTTTTACAGATATACGACACCGTGCGTTCTTATTTTGACAACTATTCTTATTTCAAATGGCAACGCAGCACCGATCATGGAAGCAACTGGTCCGACATTACCGGCGTGACAGATACAACACTGGTATTTAACGGCACCAACTATGAATTCCTCACTATGTACACCATTCCGCCCGCTCATACCAATATAACAGACAGCGCTGACCTTTACCGGGTGGTGGTGGCCAGCACTCCTTCCAATTTGTCCAATTCAAATTGCCTGTACACAGATTCGACTTCCATCATTACTTTATCAGTAAACAATTGCGGCATCCCCCTTGAATTGAACCTTCTTTCTTTCACGGGAAAACTTATAAGCGGAAATGCAACGCTGCAATGGGTAACAGCCAATGAAGATGAACCTGTATATTTTGGTGTAGAAAGCAGTATTGATGGAATAAATTTTACTCAATTAACCACAATAAAAGGATATGGAGGAAGATCATCAAATAACTATTATTACTATTCCGATCCAACTCCTGTCTATGGCCGTGCATGGTACCGGGTAGCCATATACAATGAAAAAGGGAACATAAAATATTCACGGACCATTCTTCTGAATTCACAATTGCCTGTATTTGATTTGAAAAACGTGATCAATCCGTTCAGCAATGAACTTCACTTTGATGTTTCCATCCCTAAAGATTCACGAGTGGCTGTCACTTTGATCAGTCTATCGGGTAAGCAGGTGCGGAAAGAAAGTTTTATTGCCAATGAAGGTGACAACAGGTTCACACTTTATGGTACAGGCAATTTGCCGGAAGGGGTTTATATTCTCCAGGTAAATTATCAGGGAAAGGCAATCAACAGGAAAGTGATGAAAAAATAATTATGATCCGGTACGGGTCAGCACCTGCTTTCTCTTTCCGTGCCTTTACCAAGTCAAGCCGCCGCAACTATCCGGCGGCTTCTTTTTCTAAGATACCTGTACCTTATCGCTCACATCAGCACCGGTTTCCGCAACGGGTACCTTATCCTCACTGTGTTTTTTAAAAAACTTTTTCTGAAACAACAGCAAAGTGATCACACCGATGGAAATTGAAGCATCGGCAATATTGAATATGGGGCTGAAGAATTCAAAATCATCTCCGCCAACGAAGGGAAACCAGGAAGGGAAATGAGATCTGATAATGGGGAAATACAGCATGTCCACCACGCTGCCGTGCAGGAAGCCTGCATAACCATGAGAAGAGAACGATGCCACGCCCGAATAGGTCAAATATTCATGCAGGGTAGCATCATAATGCAACCCTTTATCGAAGATCAGCCCGTAAAACATACTGTCAATAAGATTGCCTAAAGCGCCAGCGTAGATCAAAGCTGCACAAATAATAAAACCGCGGGTGTGTTTCTGCTTTACGATCTTAGCTAAATACCATGTCCCAAATATGACGGCTGCCAGCCTGAAAAGGGTAAGGATCATCTTACCTGTTTCATTTCCGAATTTCCAGCCCCAGGCCATGCCAGGGTTTTCAATAAAATGCAGGCGGAACCAGGAGAAGCCAAACACACGCAGCACTTCACCGGTAGGATAACTGGTCTTGATCCATATCTTCAATGCCTGGTCGGCAACAATGATTAATGCAATAAATAAAAAAACATTACGAAGCTTCACTTCAGTGATTTTAAGCAACAAATATATGAATTCGGCACAGGCAGGCAGAGGTCTAACTGTTAAACCTGAATCCCACAACTTAAAAAGATCATGATCAAAACTTATTCTTCATAATAAACCCTCTTCACCCGCTGGGATACATCGGTCATTATTTCATAAGGTATCGTATCTGCCCAGTGTGCCAGCTTTTCCACCGGCAACTCTTTCCCAAAGATGATCACTTCATCCCCTTCTTTTACATTGGGTATTCCTGTAATATCAATCATGGTCATATCCATGCAAACAGTACCGATCACAGGCGCTAATGTTCCATGCCCTGTTGCTGTGTCATTCCCTTCTGTACCGGCACGGGCGGGCAGCCACATTTTCCCAACTCCGTCACTCAACCGCCTTGAAAAACCATCTGCATAACCTATGCGCACTGTGGCAATGACAGAATCCCTGCTGACCTTTCCGCTCCTGCCGTAGCCGACCGTTTCACCTTGCTTCAGTTCTTTTATCTGGGCAATGGTAGAACGGAGTGTTGCCACCGTATGCAGAGCAAGATTATTCTCTGCAGCACTATTGATACCGTACAAGCCGATGCCCGGCCTCACCATATCCAGTTGCATCTGAGGGTGGCGAATGATAGCGGCCGAATTGGATATGTGTTTTAAAAAAGAATATCCGAGTTTCTTTTCTAATCTTCCTCCACAATCCAGGAACAGGGAATACTGATGCCGGGTAAAATCATCCTGAGCAGGATCTTCAGATGCGGCCAGGTGTGAAAACACACTCTGCACCCGGAAAGATGGAGTGGAAGAGATCATGGCTGCCAGTTCCTCTATTTCATCATCACGAAAACCCAGGCGGTTCATTCCTGTTTCTATCTCTATATGAACAGGGAACTGCTGTAAATTTTCTTTTTTCAGATAATGATCCAGCGCCTGCAATATGCCAAAAGAATATACTTCAGGCTCCAGGTTATTTTCCACCATTGTTCCAAAGCTGCTTTCCTCGGGATTCACCACCATGACCGGTAAAGTGATCCCTGCTTTGCGTAATTCAACACCTTCATCAGCATAGGCCACTCCGAGATAATCCACTTTATGATACTGCAGCACACCTGCGATTTCTGCGCCACCGCTCCCATAAGCAAAGGCCTTCACCATGGCCATTATTTTTGTTGAAGGATTCAGAAGCTGACGGAATAGCTTCAGGTTTTCAGCCAATGCGGTCAGGTTAATTTCCAAAACGGTCTGATGAAACTTCTGCTCCAATAATGATACGATCCTTTCGAATTCAAAAATCCGGGCGCCTTTTATCAGGATTGCTTCTTCTTTGAATTTCGATGTCCTGAATTGCCTTAAGAATGTCTCCGTATTTAAAAAATAATCCTGCTGAATGGAAGTGTGCGGAATCAGTGCAGGCAAATGATGGGCTATGCAGCTGCCAATGCCAATGATCCTTCCTATGCCATGTTGCTGTATCGTTTCCGCAATATGATCATACAGGTCCTCATCACTGATGCCTGCCTGAAGAAAATCAGAGATGATCAGTGTTTTCTTTGTACCGGCGCTCTGCTGATCCAAAAAATTCAATGCGATCTCCAGAGAACTCAGGTCAGCGCTGTAGCTGTCATTGATGATCACACAATGGTTCGATCCTTTTATTAACTCCAGCCTCATGTTTACCGGCTGAAGCTTTTTCATTCTTTCTCTGATCTTTTCAATGTCATTTCCCAAATGCAAAAGCAAACAACAGCAGGTCACCGCATTTTCAACAGATGCATCATCCGTGAATGGGATCGTTACGTTACATTCTTCATCCTCACACAAAATAGAAATCTCAGTTTTGTCAATACCTTTTTTAATTTCCTGAACAATGAAATGATTTTTTTCTGAAGATCCCCAGGTCAGCACTTTCAGGTCACTGTTCATATAATCAAAAACAGTATCCTGTCCTTCAAAATCTGCTTCCCTCCCGATCAGGATCTTACAATTGCGAAATAAAGTAAGCTTCTCCCTGAACTTGTGCGCATGGTCAATAAATCCTTCGCTGTGTGCTTCGCCTATATTCGTCAGGATGCCGATATCGGGCCGGATGATCCTTTCAAGACGATTCATTTCTCCCTGTTTTGATATGCCTGCTTCAAAGATGCCGAGCGTATAGTGATCATTCATCTGCCATACACTCAGCGGCACACCAATCTGCGAATTATAACTTTTAGGGCTGCGCACTATGTCATAGTCTTCATGCAATAATTGGTAAAGCCATTCTTTCACAATCGTTTTTCCATTACTTCCGGTAATACCGATAACTGGAAAATGAAAACGGTTGCGATGAAAAGCAGCCAATTCCTGTAAGGCCGTCAGCGTATCTCCGACCAAAATAAAATTTGCTTCAGGAAAAAGGGACAGGTCAATATTTTCACTGATCACAAAATTTCTTACGCCTTTGGAATACAGTTCTGAAATAAATGAATGTCCGTCCCTGGCCGGGCCTTTTAATGCAAAGAAAACCGATGTTTCCGGAGAAAACACTTTGCGGCTGTCCAGCAGGATCTGGTCCACATTGCCGTCACGATGCATTTGCAACAGATCACCATTGATGATTGAAGAGATCTCACTTACCGGGTAGTTCATTCTTATCAGTGTTTTTTGCAGCTTCATATATCGAATAGGCAATAGATCCCCCGATGCACACCACGATGACCATCATGGAGGCATAGATCGGAACCGTAAAATGGAAAATCTCTGCCAGCATTTTAAGCCCGATGAAGACAAGCACAATGGCAATGCCTTGCTGCAGGTGCCCGAATTTGTTCACCGCCCCTCTGAGCAGGAAGAACATAGAACGCAAACCCAGGACGGCAAAAATATTGGAAGTGTAGATCACCATTTTATTTCTCGTGATGCCCATTACTGCAGGAATGGAATCAAATGCAAACACAATATCCGTCATGGCCAGCATGACGACCACTACGAACAAAGTGGTATAAGCAGGCTTATGCCGGATACGGATAATGTATTTCCCATTACCATCGTGCGGAACCAGGGGAAGAAACCGGTTCAAAAATCTGTAAACCCTGCTTTTTTGAGGATCAAATTCATGCTCTTCTTTTGAAGAGAACATCTTAATCCCGGTATAAACCAGGAATGCACCAAAGATATAAAGTACCCATTCAAACTTTTCCACCAACGCAACACCTACAGTAATAAAAATCACACGGAAAATAATAGCCATCAGAATACCGATCAGCAACACCTGCCCGTAATATTTCTCTTTGATGGAAAAAGAAGAAAAGATCAGTATAAAGACAAAAATATTGTCAATACTCAGGCTCCATTCCATCAGGTAACCGCTCAGGTATTGAAATGCCAGCACTTCACCATCCTCTTTCCAGATAAAAACGAAGAAAGCCAATGCAAGAAGGATCCAGAAAAATGTCTGAAACAGCGCCTGCCTGATGCTGATCACTTTATTCTTTTTGCTGAGAAGGCCCAGATCAAATACAAGAGCGACCAATAAAACAATTCCGAAAACGAGGTAGGTGATCTGCTGGGCTGTCATTAATAAATTTTAAATGCCGGTGCAAAGTTACTGAAACCAAATACGGGATTAACTTGCCTGTTTTTTTGCTTACTCATATTGTTTTTTGCGGGCCTGACGGTAAACAAAGCCAAATAAAATGACCAGTAATGCGGGCAGCCCTATATTGATCAGTTGCCAGTCCGATCTTTGCTCTTTCACTTTCTTTGAATCCAGCAAACGCAGAACGATATTCTTATTTCTCGTAGCGATCACCTCAGGGCTGGCAACCAGGTATTCCAGGCAATTTTCAAAAAATTCCCTGTTGGATACCGGGATAAAATATTTTCCGTCATCGGTCTGCTCCTGGTAAGCGAGATAGGTAAACTTATTCCAGCCCATCGGCAAAGGGCCGTACTGCGGCAGCGCTTCATTCAATGCCATATCACCGTCTGCAATAAGGATCATTTTATTTTGTCCGGATCCGGAAACAAAAGGAGTGTTGTACTTGTTCAGGCTATCGGTTTGCCGTTGTGAAATCCTGTTCTTAAATAGTGAGGTAAATTCTCCTTCCAGCAATACCGCCACCGGTATTCCCGACTTATTGAACTTTTCATCCTGAGGAGCATTACGGTTCTCATCAAGGCTGATCAATGCCGGAGTGGAAATGGTCCTTGAATTGTCAGATGAAGCTAAAAGAATGGTCTTTTTTATTCCTGCTGCATCTATGGTATCTATGGAATTGACAAACCGCCCACCCACCAATCCTAAATTTTTAGTGATAGGATTATTATCAGGTGCAGTAAACAAAGGATAATAATTCCAGTGAAGAAATTCCTGTTGCGGGTTATTGGGGCTGCCGCCTACAACGAAAGGAATAGATTCGCATTGCAGGTCCATAACCAGGTCGGTATTGATGCGGGCACCGTAATGAAAGAAGAGATCGGTAAGATTCAGATTCCGGTCAAACGCAATGGTCTGGGATTTGAATGCAAGGCTGTCTGATTCTGCATACAGGTTATCAATAAAGCATAAAAGTTTTCCGCCCCGCATCACATACTGATCGAGTTTCAGTTTTTCATCATCAGAAAATTCTGCCGACGGTTTTACAATGATCATCGCTTTGATCTCATCCGGGATCACCGGTTGCCTGTTAAGGTCGAAGACAAAAAGATTATAATCCTTTGAAAGCACCTGCTGCAGGTCATACGTGCGGTAATCATTCGGCTCTCCGTTTCCCTGTGCATAAGCTACCACTGTTTTTTCCGTGTTCTTTAGTTTATCCAGTGCGCTGAGAAACTGATATTCCAGTAAAGCCTCTGCTCCGTTGATCTCATTTTGAGAAATGATCCGGTTATTTCCCGAATAAAGATTGACCAGTTGCTGTTTTCCTTTGTAATGAACCAGCGCCACAGGAAATACATAATTCTGTTGCTGCCCTTCTTTCAGTTGTACCGTAAGGTTGATAGGTGTAGCGCCCAGTCCGACAAGCGAATCGCCGTACTTTATGGTTGTTCCCGGAATCTCTTCTTTCGGGGAAATGAACCGGTAATTGATCTTAGAGCTGTTGTAATCTTTCAATAACCGAAGAAATTCATCTGTGCTGTTTGCAAGCTTACGGAAGCCTGCAGGAAAATCTCCTTTCAGGAAAACATCAATGGTCACCTCATCATCCATGTTTTTGACCAGCCGTATCGTGGCCGGACTCAGCGTATATCTTTTTTCCCTGGTAAGGTCGAAGCGTGTATGAAAAGATGAACCCAGAAAATTGATGGCCACCAGGATCACCAGCAGGTAAAGCCACCAGAGTTTTGCAGAAAATATTTTATCAAAAAAGTTTTTCATTTTACCGTTTCACAAGATTTCGGTTGGTAATGGCCAGAAAAAGAAAGATCACCGTCAGGAAATAAACAATATCTCTTGTATCAATCAACCCCCTGCTGATACTCTGATAATGAAAATCAATGCCGATCATTCCGGTGTAATAGTCCATTCCATCTGCAAGGCCCGGAAGCTTGCTGATGGCACTGAAGCCGTAATAAAGCAAAACGCAACCCAAAAGGCTTAAGATAAATGCCACCACCGAATTACTCGTCAGGCTGCTGGCACAGATCCCGATAGCTGTAAACACAGAAGCTAAGAAAAATAATCCGATATAAGACCCGATGGTAGCTCCGGTGTCTATGCCTTCATTGGAAGAAAGGCTTTGAATGGAGATCACATAAATGATCGTTGGTATCAAAGCGATCAATACCACGATCAGGCTGCCGAAATATTTCCCCATGATGACCTGCCAGCGGGTGAGGGGACGGGTTTGCAGGATCTCATAAGTTCCCCCCTTAAATTCATCGGAAAAACTGCGCATGGTAATGGCAGGGATCAGCAATAAAAGGATCCAGGGAGCCAGTTGAAAGAACCGGTCAAGGCTGGCATATCCGAAATCAAAAATATTATCCTGGAATACAAACAACGCCAGGCCGTTCACCAGCAGAAAAACAATGATCGCAATATAGCCGGTAAGGCTGCTGAAAAACTGACGAAGCTCTTTTTTGCAAATGGCCCACATAAAGGCGCAAAATACATTATTGATCTCAGATTTCAGGCCTGAAGGAGTTCCGATCCATTCATTTAATTTCTGGATAACATTTCGATGCAGGAACTGGAATTATCTTATTCCCTCTTATTGGATCGAATCATGAGGCTTTCAATACCCTTAGGTTAAAAGAAGTTGGCCATTCGGATACAAACAAATGAGTGGGTTCAACAAAATCCAAGTCCGTTATTGAACTGGTGTAATAGCATAAATTCAACTGATCCTACGGCAAGAACGCCAGCCTGTAACAAGGATAATATTCTGTTTATAACGCCCATACTTAAAAAGTCAGATAAGTTGCATATTGCCTATCAGATTAATACTTTATTTTAATATCTTATGTAATTTTAACAGGCAAAATATCGTTCATGCATATCCGATTACCTGTAAAATTTTTCCTGAATATTCTATTATTGATAGCTTTTGGCAGTACTCTTCAGGCTCAGAAAAAATACAATAAAGTTGATTCCATAGAAATATTCCGTTTACTGAATGAAGCAGACGAAGCGGACATGCATGGCCAAATGGATCTGGCCTTTACTCTCGTCAACCGGGCAATCGAGAAAAGCAGGCAAAACTCTTTTTTAACAGGCCAGGCATTTGGATTGTTGAAGTTAGCCGACCTTAAATTGAAAACAGACGGGGCTACCGGTCTTGATAAATATTATCAGGAGGCAAAAAAACTGGCAAAAATAGTAAACAATAATTTTTTAAACGGACTTATTGACCTGCAGTATGCTCAGCAAAAAAACCAGGCAGCCGAATTTGAAGAGGCAGAAAAATATTGTCAGGATGCATTGAAATATTTTATTCTCTCCGATAGCATACATTATGTAGCATATACATACAATGAGTTGGGTTTCATTTATGAAAAAATGGGTAAATACGAAAATGCAGCTCAGAATAATCTGAAAGCCATTTCGGGGTTTGAAAAAGTGGGTGATCTTAAAGAAGCTGCAAATACAATAGGCAATCTGGCCATTGTTTATTACCGGTTAGGTAAAAAGAATGATGCCCTGGAAATGTTCAAAGAATCGGCAGCAATCAGGGAAGAGATCAGGGATATAAAAGGGCTCGCTGCCACTTACGGAAACATAGCCACCATTTACATACCGATTGACGAAGATTCCGCTGAAAAATATTATTCTCTTCAGCTGCACTATGCACTGAAAAGCGGCGTGAAAGCCAATATTGCTCAGGCTTATGCCAACAATGTGGTCATATTGGATAAACAGAAAAGATTTTCTGAAGCATTGGAGAAAGAGAAAAAGGCTATTCAACTATATGAAGAAATAGGAGATAAAAGTAAGCTTGGAATACGTTATACCAGTGCCGGCAACTTATATCATAAGTTGAATGACAGTTTGAACGCAGAGAAAAATTTTGCTTTGGCAGAGAGCCTTGGAAATATTTTGAACAACAAACCTGTTTTTCAAAATCTGTATCTGCACAGATCAGAGTTCTATAAATCAAGAAAGGATTATAACCGTGCCTTATATTATCTGGAGAAATATCATCTGTATAAAGACAGCCTGGTCAACGAGAAAACATCATCTAATATTGCCGAATTGCAATTGAAATATGAAACAGAAAAAAAAGATAATGAAATCAGGCAATTAAATGCGGCAACGAAAGTTCAGCAATTAGAGCTGGATCACCACCAGGCTCTTTTGAAAGCCAACCAGCTGGAAAACCAGAAAAAAGAACAGTCCATCCTGCTGTTGAAACAGGATCAGAAATTAAAAGAAGAACTGCTGGCCAGGCAGAGTCTGGCGGTAAAAAGCAATGAGCAGCAACTGAAGATATCCGAACAGGAACAACAATTAAAAGAACAGGAATTGCAAAGAGAGAAATTAATCCGTCAGATCATTATCGGGTTGACAACGCTGGCAATTATTTTGAGCGCTATTCTTTTCGGGAGATACCGGCTAAAGAGGAAACTGGAGGAACAAAAAAAAATATTGGCAGTAAGAGATAATATTTCCAGGGACCTGCATGATGAAATAGGCAGCACACTCACCAGTATCAATATCCTGAGCAATATTTCCCGGCAAGCATTTTCAAAAGACCCGGTTCAGGCAAAAGACTTGCTGCAAAAGATATCAGAACAGACCAAGACCATACAGCAAAACATGAGCGATATCGTATGGGCTTTGCGCCC
>WBZO01002559.1_pt1 | contig 23242 bp, 19 predicted proteins | sample 5204261 | NCBI WGS metagenome assembly WBZO01 (sample SAMN12412400, study PRJNA552823) | activated sludge metagenome | isolation source: activated sludge from anammox sidestream of wastewater treatment plant... | place: USA: North Carolina | collected 2017-09 | reverse complement strand
GCTGCATCGTCCACGTCGAGCTGGGCGACCCCCGGCCGTGCTTCGACACGATGCGCGCCCGCGGCATGGGGGTGGGACTGGTGTTCAACCCCGACACCCCTCTCGACGCGGTCGAGCCCTACCTGGGCGAGATCGATCTCCTGCTCTTCATGAGCGTCTTCCCCGGATTCGGGGGCCAGGCCTTCATCCCGTCGGTGCTGGAGAAGCTCCAGGCGGCGCGGGGGTTGGTCGACGAGCGCGGCCTCGCCGTCGAGCTCGAGATCGACGGCGGCATCAACGAGGAGACGGCCCCGGCCGCGGCGGCCGCGGGCGCCGACATCCTCGTGGCGGGCAGCGCGATCTTCCACGCCGACGACCCGGCCGCCGCCGCGGGCCGGATTCGGGCCGCGGCGGAGGCGGGGCGGTCCGGACGCCCGGCGGGCGGCCGGTGACCGGCACCGGTGCCGGAGCCCCGCCCGGCGGCGGCCCCCCGGGTGGCCACTCCCGGGGCGGGCCCGGCCCCGGTCCTCCTCTCGAGGCCAAGGTGCTGACCGTCTCCGACGGCGTGGCGGCGGGGGAGCGCGACGACCGCAGCGGCCCCGGACTGGTGCGGGCCCTGACCGGCGCCGGGTGGACGGTGGTCGAGCACCGGGTCTGCGCCGACGGCGTCGAGGCGGTGGCGGGGGCGCTGCGCGACCTGACGTCGGGGTTCCGGGGCCTCGTCGTCACCACGGGCGGGACCGGCTTCGGCCCCCGCGACCTGACCCCCGAGGGAACGAGGGCGGTGATCGACCGGGAGGCGCCCGGCCTGGCCGAGGCGATCCGCCGGGCGAGCGACGCCGGCGGGCGCGGCTTCGGGATGCTCTCCCGGGGCGTGGCCGGCGTGCGCGGCGAGGCGCTGGTCGTGAACCTCCCGGGGTCGCCGGGTGGGGCGCTGGAGGCGCTCGAGGTGATCCGGCCCGCGGCCCCACACGCCGTCGACCTCCTCTCCGGCGGGCGGCCCCACTAGCGGCGCGGCGCTCACACCCGGCTTCAGTCGCCGGGCATGCCCTCCTCCCAGAGGCGTTCGAGGACCCGGCCGCCCACGGGTTGGAACCGGTAGTTGAGGAAGTCGCGGTGGAACTCGAGGTCGACGTCGCCCGAGCCGTTGCGGTTCTTCTCCACGGTGAAGATCGTGTACTGGCGGAACCGGTCGACGAGCGTGGCGTCGTAGGCGACGTGCGACTTGGAGACCGTGGTGAGCTTGTCGTTGAGCAGGATCACGATGTCGGCCTCGTAGGCGAGCGCGGTGGAGCCCCGCAGGTGGTGCAGCCGGAGCCGGCGCGACATGAGGCCGGCCTGGTCGGCGGCCGCGATGGCGACCACCCCGACGTGCTGGGAGAGGGCGAGCTCCTTGAGCCCCTCGGTCACCGCGCTCACCCGGTCGCTCTCGTTCAGCGATCCCCGGCCGGGAACCGGGACCTTCTGGATGTAGTCGACGAACAGCACCGCCCGCTGGCCGGGGTGCCGTTCCACCAGCTCGTTCAGGGCGGCCAGGTCGGTCTTGGTGCCCGAACCTCGGGCCATCACCAGGCGTTCGCCGTAGAGCGCGATCCGCTCCTCGGCCTCGAGGAGCAGCTCGTCGGAGTCGAGCACGTCTCGCAGCGGGTAGGCGCCGATGGCCACGCCCCGCAGCCCGTCGCGCAGGTCCTCGAGGCGCACGTCGTCGTCGCAGCCCCGGCGCTCGGCCACCTCGCCCAGCTCGCACGCGAGGAGGCGGCTCATGAGGGTCACGTCGTCGTGCTCGAAGCACACGAACAGGGCCAGGTTCCCGCGCACCGCGGTGTGGCGGGCCCACTGGAGCGCGGCGATGGTCTTGCCCTGCCCGGGCTTGCCCCCCATCACCAGGAGGTCGCCGGCGCGCACGCCGCCGTGCAGGACGTCGTCGAGGGGGACGAAGCCGGTCGGGAAGGGCGCCGGCCGGGGGATCTGCACCTCCGCCGCGTTCAGCTTCCCGAGCGTGTCGACGGCCCGGCGCGGCATGAGGTGGCCGGCCACGGGGTCGTCGACCGGCTCGGGCTCGATCGGTCGGGCGGGCGGCTGGTCGGTGGTGATGGTGTCGGTCACGGCGGCGGCCCCCTGGGTCGCTAGGTGGAGAAGCCCTGGACGATCCGGATGGCCGCCGGCCCGAGGATCACGATGAAGAGGCACGGCAGGATGCAGAGCACCAGCGGGAAGAGGACCTTCACCGGCAGCTTCATGGCCTGCTCCTCGGCCCGCTGGCGTCTCTTGACCCGCAGCTCCGCCGACTGCACGCGCAGCACCTGCGCGATCGGTACCCCGTAGGTCGACGCCTGGACCACCGCGCTCACGAAGTGCTTGAGCTCCGGCACCTCGGTCCGGGTGGCCAGCCCCTTGAGGGCCTGGGCGCGTGGCATGCCGGCGTGCATGTCCTGGAGGGTCCGCAGGATCTCGTCGGCGAGCGGTCCCTCCCCCGACTTCGCGACCCGCGACAGGGCGGCGTCGAAGCCGAGGCCCGCCTCCACGCTGATCGTGATCTGGTCGAGGGTGTCGGGCAGCGCGAGCTGGATCTCGGCCTGGCGCTCCTGGGCCTTGCTCTTGAGGAGCAGGTCGGGGGTGAACCAGCCGAGCACGGGCAGCCCCACCAGGAGGAGGCGTCCCAGCGGGTTGCCGCCGACGAGGAGGAGGAACCCCATGCCCCCGCCGGCCAGCCCGAACGCCACCTTCATGGCCAGGGCCTTGTCGAGGTTCCACTTCGGCGGGGAGCCCGCGAGCAGGAGTCGCTTCTCCATGCCGCTGATCATCCCGCCCGGTGTGAACCGCCGGGCCTGGCCGGCGAGCTTCTCGACCGCCGGCTGGACGGCCCGGTCGCGCGCCGAGTGGGTCAGGAGTGCTTCGCGCAGGTCGGTGGTCGGGGCCATCCCGCGGGCCACGAGGTTCTTGGCCGACGCGGCGCGCGTGCGGCGCGAGGGCGGACGCTCGCCGGACAGCGCCCACCAGGCCACGGGGACGGTGCCCACGATGAGCATGGAGCCGAGTAGCAGGGTGATCATCGGTGCACCTCAGAACCTGATCGTGCAGATCTTCTTGAGCCAGACGCCGCCGACCGTCATGAGGATCATCCCGAGGCCCAGCAGCACGAAGCCGATCCCCGAGAACAGCTCCTTCAGGTAGTCGGGGGTGGTCATGTGGACCATGCCGATGATCACGATCGGCAACGCCAGCAGGACGTAGGCCGAGAAGCGCCCCTCGGCGCTCAGGGCCTTGACCTGGCGGCGGAGCTGGTTCCGCTCACGGATCGTCACCCCCACCGTGTCGAGGACCTCGGCGAGGTCGCCGCCGACCTCCCGGTGGATGTCGATGGCCTGTACCACCCACTCGAAGTCCTCGCTGTCCATCCTCACGGCCATGGCGTGGAGCGAGTCGGCGAGGTCGCGTCCGAGGCGCGTCTCCACCACCAGGCGGCGGAACTCGTCACCGGCGGGATCGTCGGTCTCCTTGCCGACGGCGTCGACGGCCTGGAGGAGCCCGTAGCCTGAGCGCAGCGTCCCGGAGAGGATCTGGAGCACGTCGCCGAGCTGGTCGGCGAAGGCCTTCTGGCGCCGGCGGGCCACGAAGCCCACCACCCGGCGGGCGAGGAAGGCGGCGGCGGCCGCCATCAGCAGGCCGGGCAGGGGGCCGAAGAGGAGGATCCCGAGGGCGAGGACGCCCGTCGCGATCGACGCCGCCAGCACCACGAACTCGCCGGGCCGGAGGTTGATGCCGGCCTGCTCGAGCGCCGTGTTGAGGCCCCGCCGCCGGTCCTTGCGCTCGAGGAAGGTGTCGGCCGCCTTGGTGGCGCGGTCGGCGAGCCCGGAGATGGCGGGGTTGGTCTCAGGTTGGTGGCGCGCCGCGCCGAGGCGGTCACGGAGGCTCGGGCCGTCGCGCCGGCGCCCGGCGAGCTGGATGCCGAGCATCAGGAAGACGACGAAGAAGGCGCCGGCTCCCACCACGAGCAACCACGGGCTGGCCAGGGCCCCCGATGGGGCCGGGTGCATGATCGTCCGGGGTTGCGCCGGTGCGGCCGGGGCCTTGGGGAGCTCGACGTCGGTCCGGACCGGGGTCAGCGACCCGTCGGCCAGTCCGATCTCCAGCGAAGTGGCACCGTGCCCCTCGGACCGGTAGGAGACCACGAACTGGTTCTGGAGCGTGGAGGCGATGCGCCGGTAGACCGTGGTGAGGCCGGCGGTGTCGCCCACCCCGGTGACCTCGCCCCGTCCGGCCCGGGCCAGCGCCTCGAGCGAACGGTTGTCGGTGTCGGGCGTCACCAGCGAGACCGCGTCGAGGCGGACGTCGCTCTTCGCGAGCAGGGCGCTCACCTCCGGGCCCGTCGCCGCCGACGCCGTGTCGCCGCCGTCGGAGAGGAGCACCAGGTTCCGGCTCACGCCCTTGACCTTGGGGAACTGGGCCAGGGCGAGCTTGACGGCGTCGTAGAGGGAGGTCTCCCCGGCGCTCTGGAGGCCGCCGATGGCGGCGACGAGCTTGTTGCGGTCGGTGGTGAACGGAATCGCCACCGCCGGGCGGGCGCCGAACCCCACCACCGCCACCTGGGTGCCGGCGCTGAGCTTGGTCACGAAGTCGGTGGCGGCCGCCTTGGCGGCCATCATCGGTACGCCGTTCATGCTGCCCGACGTGTCGATGACCAGGACGACCTGGATCCGGTCGCCGGGCAGCGCCTTGACCGACACCGGGCGCTCGTCGCCGTCCTCCCGGAGCCGGATGTCGTCGGGCTTGAGCCTCCCGGCCTCGCCGGGTGCCCGGACGATGACCGACACCTCCGGATACCGGGCGCTGTCGAGGCTCACCACCTTGAGCCCCGGGTCGGTCGCGGCCCCGGCCGGGGCCGCGACCGCCGCCAACGCGACGATCGCCGTGGCGATGACGCCGACGGCGCGCCGGGCCGGGCGGCGCCGGGGGCCGCTTCCGGCGGCGCGACCGGAGGCGCCGCCGCGACCGTGGCCGTGGGAGCGGCCCGTCACCGGAACCGCCCGGCGCGGGTGTGGGCGAGGATGTCGACGTCGCCGAAGATCTCGGCCGGGAGCTGGATGCCGAGGTCGTTCAGGCGCTCGCTGAACTTGGGCCGGATCCCCGTCGGCCGGGCCGACCCGAGGAACTTGCCGTCGGGGCCGATGCCGGCGGAGTAGTCGAACATGAACACGTCGGAGAGCGTGATCGTGTCGTTCTCCATGCCCTCGACCTCGGTCACGTGCGTGATGCGCCGGGTGCCGTCGCGGAGCCGGGTGAGCTGCACGATGAGGTCGATGGCCGACGCGATCTGCTCGCGGATGGCCCGGGCCGGCAGCTCGAGGCCGGCCATCAGGACCATCGTCTCGAGCCGGGCCAGGGCGTCGCGGGGGGTGTTGGCGTGCACCGTGGAGAGCGACCCGTCGTGGCCGGTGTTCATGGCCTGGAGCATGTCGAGCGCCTCCCCGCCCCGGACCTCGCCGACCACGATCCGGTCGGGCCGCATGCGCAGGGAGTTGCGGACCAGGTCGCGGATCGTGACCGCGCCCTTGCCCTCGATGTTGGCGGGTCGGCTCTCGAGGCGGACCACGTGGTCCTGGTGGAGCTGGAGCTCCACGGCGTCCTCGATGGTGACGATCCGCTCCTCCGAGGGGATGAAGCCGGAGAGCACGTTGAGCAGCGTCGTCTTCCCGGTGCCGGTACCGCCCGTCACCAGGACGTTCAGCTTGCCGTTCACGCAGGCGGTGAGGAGCTCCGCCATGCCCTCGGTCATGGTCCCGAAGCCGATGAGGTCGGCGACCTGGTACGGGTCCTTCGAGAACTTCCGGATGGTGAGGCTCGGCCCGTCGACGGAGAGCGGCGGGATCACCGCGTTGACGCGTGAGCCGTCGGCGAGGCGGGCGTCGACCATCGGCGACGACTCGTCGATCCGGCGCCCGATCTTCGAGACGATCCGCTCGATCACCCGGCGGAGGTGCTCCTGGGACACGAAGCGCACGTCGGTGCGCTCCAGCTTCCCGAGGCGCTCGACGTAGATCGGGTCCGTCGAGTTGACCATGATCTCGGTGACGGTGGCGTCGGCGATCAGCTTCTCGATCGGCCCGTGGCCGAGCACGTCGTCGCTGATCTCCTCCACGATCCGCTGGCGCTCGGCCGCCGAGAGGGGCGCCTTCTCGCCCTCCATGATCCAGCCGATCTCCTGGACCACGTGGGAGCGGAGCTGCGACTCCGACAGCGACGAGTCGAACAGGCGCGACCCCAGGCGGGCGAAGAGGGCGTCGTGGGCCCGGCTCTTCAGGTCGGTGAAGGGGTCGGCGGCGCGCCCGGCCGCCCCGCCCTCCGGGACCACGCGCAGCGTCGGGCCGCCCGCGGCCCGGGCCGAGAGCGACGTACCCCGTTCCGCCACCGGGGCCGCCGGAGTCGCGGGCGCCGCGGGGGTCGCGGGCGCCGCGGGAGCTGCGGGGGTCGCGGGAGCTGTGGGGGATACCGGAGCGGCGGGTCCCGTAGGTGTGGTGGGGGGCGTAGATGCGGTGGGGGGCGTAGGTGTAGCGGGGGCCGGCGGGGTCGGAGCGGCCGGGCCGGACGTGGGAGGCCGCGGGGCCGTCGCCGCGGACGAGCCGTCGCCGGGGCCCGAGCCCTCGGCGCGCGGGGGGGTCCCGGAGGAGGCCGGCGCGTCTCCAGGGCCGGTGGGCGTCGACGCCGGAGGACGAACGTTCACGCGGGCGCCGGGCGGCGGCCCGGACCCCGCGCCGCCCACCGGGCCGGCGGGGCCGCGGGGGAGGAACCCCGAGCTCGGCCCGAGGGGCCGCCCGGGGGTGGGCGCCTCGGCCGCGGGGGCCGGGTCCGCACTGGGAGCGCCCGGTGCGGCGGGTGCGGCGGATGCTGCCGGTGCGGCCGCGGGGGCAGGGTGATCCTCGGCGGTGCCCTCGGACGCCGCCGGGGTGGCGGCCGGAGCGGGCCGCGGGGGGGCGGGGGGGTCGGTGACGTCCCCGGGTCCGGTGGTGTCCGGGGGGTGGGGAGCGGCCGGGTCGGGGCGGTGGGCCGGTTCGGCGGGCGCGGGCGGTCCGGTCGGGTCGGCGGCCTCGGGCGCCGCGTCGGGCCAGGTCCCGTCGCCGTCCCGCTCCTGCTGCTGGCGTAGGCGGTCGCTGAGCCTCATCGTCCGTCCCTCCTCCAGCGCCGGCCCCGGCCTTCGGCCGCGGCCGGTTCGGCCGTCGGGGCCGGAGGCGCGAAGCGCTCCACGATGTCGGTGAGGATCCGCCCGACCGGCGACTTGGGGTCGCTCTCGAGGAGCGGTACGCCTTCGTTCATCGACTGCGGCACGCTCTTGGCGCTGGGGATCTGGGCGTGGAAGCGGGCGCCGATCACCGCCTCGATGTCGCTGGTGTCGAGACCCACCCGGGCGTCGGAGCGGTTGAGCACGTAGTGGCGGCGCTGCGAGGTGAAGCCGAGCTGGTCGAGCAGGTCCACCTCCTTGCGGAGGCTGCGTACGCTCGCCACGTCGGTGGTGCACACGAAGAGGAGATCGGTCGCGCGCTCCACCGCGGCCACCGTCGGCTCCTCGAGGCCGGCGGGGGTGTCGACCACCACGAAGCGGAAGTCGGTGGCCAGCAACCCCACTGCGTGGCCGGCCACCGCGGCCGTCACGTCGTCGCCGTCGACCGGCGACTCCGGCGCGCACAGCGTGTACAGGCTCGACGGGTGGGCGCTGAGGTAGATCTTGATCGCGGTGGCGTCGAGGGCCCGGGGCGAGCGGGCGACGTCGGCGATGGTCTGCTCCGGGACGATCTGGAGCGCGGAGGCCACGTCGCCGAACTGCACGTCGAGGTCGACGAGGGCCACCTGGCCGGGGCGGGAGTGGGAGAGGCCGACGGCCACGTTCGTGGCCAGGGCCGTCTTGCCCGAGCCGCCCTTGGGGGCGAGGACGGTGATCACCCGGTTGGGTTCCGCCTCCGCCGCCTCGCCGCGCAGCTTCGACCGGCGCCGTTCGGCCATCTCGAGCATGCGCCGGATGACCCGGCCCAGCTCCTCGACCGTCGCGTCGGGGCCCACCACGTCGCGGGCGCCCACCTCCAGCGCGCGCTCCAGGAGGTCGGCGCTGCGCTCGGCGACGATGACCACGCAGATCTCGGGGTGCTCGAGGTCGAACACCCCGGCCAGGGCCAGCGCCGCCTCCAGCGGGATCTCCGGACCCACGAGGACCACGCCCACGTCGCCGCGGGCCACCTCGGCGACGACCTTCGACGGGTCGATGCGGGCGTACTCCTCGTCCCAGGCCCGCAGGTCGGTGCCCACCGGGAGGCCCCCGGCCGCGGCCGCCCGGGCCGCGAACTCCTCGCTCGGCGTGAGGAGGACCAGGCGGCTCATTGGTACACGTTCTCCGGCTTCACGACCCGCGTCCCTCCGGCCGGGACGTCCTTGGGCTCGTCGCCCAGCCACACCGTGCCGTGCTCGGCGGCGAACACCAGCTTCTCGGCCGAGGGGGCGTCGAGGGCGAAGGTCACGATGAGGTTGCCCTCCGGCGCCACCGACGGCGTGTCGTCGGTGGAGCCCTTCTTCTCGTCGTCCTTCTTGTCGTCGCCGCCCTCGGGCGCCTTGCCGTACGCGACCGCCGTGACCAGCACCTTGTGGAGGGTGAGGTGGGTCATGTAGGGCGACACGTCGGGAGCGAACGAGGCGAAGACGGCCACGGTGTCGCCGGGTGCGACGGTCCCGCCGACCATCCGCTCGGCCGAGAGCGCCACGCTGACCTGGAGCAGCTTCGACGGCACGTCGACGGAGCCGGAGCGGGCCTGGTCGGGGGTGACGAACCGGGCCGCCACGATCTGCTCGCCCGCCAGGAGGTCGGTGGCGGCCACCCGGCCCTTGAGGGAGTCGAGCGAGGTGACGGCCCCCTCGGCCCGGACCTTGGCCGGCACCTCGGTCCGCTTCACGGCCGCCCCGAGCTTGCTCACCGGGGTGCCCTGGGCGATCTTCTCCTTGGCCACGAGCACGGTGACCATGCGCTCGCCGGCGACGGCCTTGTCCTTCGCCGACTGCACGTACGCCATCAGGGCGAAGGTCCCGACCGCTGCCATCAGCAGGGCGGCGGCCAGGCCGGCGAACCTCCGGTTCTTCATGATCTTCCTCGGTCCTCGGTCGGGATCGGTATCGGGTACCGCGGTCGGGACGTAGCTCCCCGGCCAACTTCGGAAGATCCGGCGGCCGGCTTTAGCACCGATTCCCGCCGGGCCCCGTTCCGGCGGGAACGGGGTCGCCGCTCAACCGACCATGCGGACCATGGTCGTTCCCATGTCGGGTCCGAAGGTGCCGGAGACGTTGGTCACGACCTTGCCGAAGTAGCCGCGGATGCACACGGTGCTGTTGCCGTTCCCCTGGGGGCACGAGAAGTTCGACGGCCACTTGGTGCTGCCGTTCCACTTGTAACCGGTCAGGTAGACGGACGCGAAGCCGACGATGTGGTATTGGCCGTTGGCGCCGTTGCCGATCACCTCGTCGAAGATCGGGATCAGGATGAACTTGTTCTGGTAGGGGGCCACGCACTCGTCGATGGACTTGAAGTTGTTGCCGGGCTCGGTGCCGGCCCAGCCGCCGACGGTGATGGTCACCTCGCAGGGCACCTTCTTGTCGTCGGCGGCGAGCTTCCCGAAGCCGCCCGGGTGGTCCTTGCCGGCCGCGTCGGCCGGGCAGGGCGCCTGCGCGTAGACGGTGTTGTGGAAGTACACGTACTGGGCGTCGCCGGTGAACGGCGGCCCGCTCTGGATCCCGCCCTGGTGGGCCACCGCCTGCTCGTACTCGCAGACGCCGAAGGTGAGCGGGATCGTGGTGGCGCCACCGATCCCGCCCCAGGCGGCCACGGCGCGCGCGTGGACCGTCTTGCCGGTGGCGCCGAAGATGCGGGCCAGGCTGAAGGGGACCTCGGCGCCACCGGCGTCGGAGGTCCGGGTGCGCACGGCCACGTACCCGCTCGCGCCGTCGGGCACGTCGGGGGGATCGGCGCAGGCCGGGAGTCCGGCGCCGGTCCCGCAGACCTCGTCGACGCCCGACTGCCCGTCGTCGGCGTTGGCGCTGGCGTAGCTCCCCGCCGTGGTCGTGAACGCCCCGCAGTCGCCGCCGGCGCAGTCCTTGGCCACCGCGAGGGCCGAGGCGTCGGCCCCGTTCTGGAGCTCGCGCCGTTCCTGGTACAGGGCGCCGACGTCGATGACGATGGCGCCGAAGCCGAGCAGCGACACCATCATCACGGCCACCATCACGGCCACGGCCCCTCGCTCGGTGCGGTGGCGCCTCGAGAGGCGGGCCAGCCGGCGGGGCGAGCGAGGGGTCCTCGGCCGGGACGATCGGGGACGGGTCCGGTTCAGAGTCCGCATCGCATGACCCCCGAGACGGTGATGTTCCAGGTGCCCGACGTGACGAACAGCAGGGTGTACGGGACCTGGGCGGTGGCGGTGACCTTGGCGCTGGTTCCCGAGCCGTCGCTCGGGCAGGAGCGGTCGACGGTGACGGAGCTGAAGCTGAGGTTGGGGGCCGCGTCGTAGACGGCCTGCGTGGCCTCCGAGGTGGTGTGGCCGAGGGCGGCCTCCCGCGCGCCTTCGCGCACCGCGGCCGTGACGCCGAGCTTGGCGTTGTAGCCGAGCCCGAAGTAGACGATGCCGAACACGAGCATCACGAGGATCGGCAGCACCAGGGCGAACTCCACCGCGGCCGCGCCCCGCTCCGACGGGTCGCGACGGTCGGCGCCGCGCCGGGTGTCCACGTCAGCCGCCGAGGGCGTTGATGATCGTGGGCGGGAAAAGCTCACCGACCCGGAGGCCGAAGGCACTCACCGCTCCGACGATCGTCAGGGCGATCAAGGCGATCATCAGGGCGTACTCGACGGCCGTGGCGCCGGTCTCGCCGGTCTCGCCGACGGCCGCTCTCGGGGGCGAGGGCTCGGGGCGCATGACGCTTCCTTTCCGGGCCGGCCCTCGGCCGGCCCACGAGGGGTTCCGCTCAAGGCAGGAGCCCCCGGGCGTCCACCCGGGGGCTCCCGACCAGAGGAGGCGGATCCCTACGGAAGGGAGCCGGTGACGGTGTCGAAGAGGCCGCTGAGGCCGCCGCCGAGGGCGGTCACGGCGGCGATGATCGCCACCGCGATCAGGGCCACCATCAGGCCGTACTCCACCGCGGTCGCCCCACGCTCGTCGTCGTGGCGGCTGGCCAGCCAGTTCTGGATGAAGGTGGCGAGGTTGGTCATCGGGGTGTCTCCTTGTGTGTCGGGCTCGGGCCTTGGGGCCGGGAGGTGCGAGACCAATATCGGCGCGATCCCGTCCCGTCACATCCTCAGGATTGAGGATTTGCCTGCCCCCGCCGGCCCTCGCCGCGGGTGCTCGCGCCGGTCCTGGGCTGGAGCGCGGGCGTCGGGCGGATCAGGAGCGGGGAGCCGGCGGCGGGGTCCATCCGGCCCGCGCCGCCAGGGCCACCGCCGCGAGCTGCGACGACACGCCGAGCTTGGTGAGGATCCCCCTGATCTGCGACCGGACGGTCGTGATCGACACGAACCCCTCCTCGGCGATGGCCTCGGCACCCAGGCCGCCGGCCAGCGAGGCGAGCACCTCGGCCTCTTTCGGCGTCAGCGAATCGAACGGGGCCAGCGCGTCCCGCCGGGCCCGGCGCTCCGCCCTCAGGAGGTCCAGCATCCGGTCCCGTTCGGCGGGCGGCGTGACGGTCCGGCCGGCGACGGCCCGCCCGATGGCCTCCACCACGTCGGCGAAGGGAGTCGCCTTGGAGAGGATCCCCTCGGCCCCGGCCTCCAGGCACTCGGCCAGGGCCACTCGGTCCGTGCTACCGCTCAGCATCACCACCCGCGCGCCCTGCTCGCGCAGTCCGGGGATCAGGTCGACCGCGGCCAGGTCCTCGCGTCCGAGATCGAGGTCCAGGAGCACCACGTCGGGTAGGTGACCGCGGGCCCGCTCGAGGAGGGCCTCGGGTGCGTCGGGCTCCTCGACCGCCACGTCGAAGCCGTCACCGCGGAGGAGCGCCGCCAGGCTGGCGGCCAGGAGCCCGTGGTCGTCGACGAGCATCACCCGGCCAGGGGCGTCGGCTCGGAGCGTGCGGGCGGCATCGGCCGGTAGCGCGGTCATGACCGGGCCCTCGCGACCGGCCGTCGACCGGGCCCCGTCACCACCGGCCGGGCATCGGACGAGGCGCGTGCCGTGGGGTCGCCCGGGGTCGGGGTCGGCGGGGCCGACGCGGGCGGGGCGGGGAGCGACAGCACGAAGCTCGCGCCATCGTCGACCGACGGGTCGAGGGTGAGCTCGCCGCCCTGCTCCGCGGCGAGACGGGTCGACACGTACAGGCCCAGCCCGGTGCCCGCCGGGCCGCCCTCCGGCGTGGCCCGCCAGCCCCTCTCGAAGAGGCGGTGGTGGTGCTCGGCGGGGATCCCCGGGCCGCGGTCGGTGACGCGCACCAGGATCCGGGTGCCGGCGTGCTCGCCCGTCACCCTCACCGGCCGGCCGGGCGCGTAGCGGTGGGCGTTGTCGAGGAGGTTGCGCACTATCTCCGCCGTGGCCGACACCGAACCGAACGCCTCGAGGTCCTGGGGGAGCTCGGCCCGGAGGTCCACGCCCCGGGCCAGCTCGAGCGAGATGATCGGCAGGACGGCGTCGGAGACCCTGAAGGCCTGCGACCCCTGGTCGGCCGACGCGACCATGGCCTTCACCCGACCGAGCTCGCTGGCGATCGCGGCCGCCAGCCCGTCGTCCACCGCGTCGGAGGCCCGCCGGTTGTGGCCGAGCGCCCCGGCGGCGGCCTCGATGGCGAAGAGCGCGGACCGCAGGTCGTGGTCGCGTTCCTCGCGGGCGCTCCGTTCCCGGCGGTGGATCTCCTCCACGGCCTTCACGGCGTCGGCCATCCGCTCGGCCTGCTCGCGGGCCCGGGCCAGGGCGAGGCTCAGCTCCTGCTGGACCGCGACCACGGCGTAGAGGGTGGCCAGGACGGCCACGGTCAGGTAGGGGCCGTCGGGGGCCCGCCCGGTCGCGTGGGCGAGCAGCGCGGTCGCCCCGGCTGCCCCCATGCCGAGCGCCGCCAGCCCGATCCAGGTGTCCAGCCAGCGGCGTTGGCGGCGACCCAGGCGGACGTGGTCGAGCCCGACGGCGATCCACATCAGGGCGAGCGCCGGGTCCACGCCCGCGGTGACGACCCGGCCGGGCAGGGCCGCGGCGGCGGCCGCGAGGACCGTCGCCAGGATCGCGGCGGCGGCCAGGAGGGGGACGGGTCGCAGGCGCGTGTCGATCTCGGGCAGGTGGGGCGCCACGGCCAGGAGCACGACCGCGCTCAGCTCGGCGCCGGTCAGGAGATGGAGGATGAGCCCGGCGTCGGGTTCGGGCCGGAGGACGGGCACCATCCCGCCCAGCGCGAAGCCGGCCACGCCGAGGACCAGGAACGCCACCCCGTAGGGGACGTTGCGGGCCCAGCCCGTCACCCGCCAGTTGACGATCGCGGTGGTACCGGCCGCCGTCGCGAAGGTGGCCGTGAGGGTCCAGACGATCAGCGCCCCGGCGTCGCGGCCGGGCGCGATCCCCGACCCCGTGAGCGCCTGGGTGACCGCGAGGGCCGAGACCGCCGCCAGCAGCGCGGCCGCGAGTGCGAGCGCCCGCCCGGGGGCCAGGGTCGGCGGCGGCGGTCTCCGGTCGGGACCGCGGTAGCCGCCTGGGGGGCGTAGGAGCGCGCGCTCCGGTGCACCGGCGCCCGCCGGTGCACCGCCCTCGCCGGTCGCCTCCACAGCGCCGTTGCCCGTGTTCTCCATTGCCGCTCCCCGACCAGCCGCCCACGATGGGACGCACGCCGCCACCCGCTATGACGCGGCGGCGTCCGGCGGATCCCGGGCCCGGCTCCGTCCGGAGCCCCGTGGCGCAGGTCGGACGGTCCCGATATCGGCGCCCGTGGCCGCCGGTTGAGGGGTTTCGGCCCGTAGGATCCCGATCCGTGCTCCTCGTGGCCCTCACCGGGGGGATCGGATCGGGCAAGTCGACGGTGGCCCGGATGCTGGCCGAGCGCGGCGCCCTGATCCTCGACGCCGACGCCATCGCCCGGGAGGTGGTGGAGCCCGGCCGTCCCGCCCTGGCCCGGATCGTGGAGCGGTTCGGGGACGGGGTGCTCGACGCCGCCGGGCGCCTCGACCGCGCCGCCCTGGGCCGGCTCGTCTTCTCCGACCCCGCCGCCCGCCGCGACCTCGAGGCCATCACCCACCCCGCGATCGGGGAGGAGATGGCGGCGCGGATGGCGTCGGCTCCCCCCGACGCGGTCGTGGTGTTCGACATCCCGCTGCTCGCGGAGTCGGAGCGGGCCTCCGAGCGCGGCTACCAGGCGATCGTCGTCGTCGAGGCGCCCACCGAGGTCCGCCTCGAGCGGCTGGAGGGCCGCGGCCTGGCCCGCGACGACGCGGCGGCCCGCATGGCCGCCCAGGCCGGCGACGCCGAGCGGCGGGCGATCGCCACCCACGTCGTCGACAACTCCGGTGACGAGCGCGCCCTCGCCCGCCGCGTCGACGAGCTCTGGACCACCCTGACCAAACCCTGACCGCCCCCCTCCCCAGCATGTTGCGATCGACCCACGCATAGCCCGGCGCGACGCAACATGCCGGGCGGGGGAGCGGTGTCGGAGGGGCTCTTTACACTGGACGGCGATGCCCGGCTTCGAGCTCGTCTCCCCGTTCCCACCCGCCGGCGACCAGCCCGCCGCCATCCACGCCCTCGCGGCGGGGGTGGAACGGGGCGACCGCTACCAGACCCTCCTCGGCATCACCGGGTCCGGGAAGTCGTTCACCATCGCCGGCCTCATCGAGCGGGTGCAGCGCCCCACCCTCATCCTCGCCCCCAACAAGAGCTTGGCCGCCCAGCTCGCGAGCGAGTTCCGCGGCTTCTTCCCCCGCAACCGGGTCGAGTACTTCGTCTCGTACTACGACTACTACCAGCCCGAGGCCTACGTCCCGTCGTCCGACACCTACATCGAGAAGGACTCCTCGATCAACGACGAGATCGACCGGCTGCGCCACTCGGCCACCAGCGCCCTGCTGTCACGCCGCGACGTGGTGATCGTCGCCAGCGTCTCGGCCATCTACGGCCTCGGATCGCCCGACACCTACGCCCACCAGCTCCTCACCGTCTCGGTGGGCGAGGAGCACGACCAGCGCGCCATCCTGCGGCGCCTCGTCGAGATGCAGTACGAGCGCAACGACATGGGGTTCGTGCGCAACCGCTTCCGCGTGCGGGGCGACACCATCGAGGTGTTCCCGGCCTACGAGGAGCGGGCCGTCCGCCTCGAGCTCTTCGGCGACGAGATCGAGCGGATCTCCTCCGTAGACCCGCTGACCGGCGAGGTGGTGGAGGAGCTCGCGACGCTCGTCCTGTTCCCGGCCTCCCACTACGTGACCCCCGAGGACCACCTCCGGCGGGCGATCACGGGCATCGAGGAGGAGCTGGCCGAGCGCCTCACCTGGCTCGAGGACCGGGGCAAGCTGCTCGAGGCGCAACGCCTCCGGATGCGCACCACCTACGACCTCGAGATGCTGCGCGAGGTCGGGGTCTGCAACGGCATCGAGAACTACTCGCGCCACCTCGACGGCCGGTCGCCCGGCGAGGCGCCCTACACCCTGCTCGACTACTTCCCCCCCGACTTCCTCTGCGTCCTCGACGAGTCGCACGTGGGCGTCCCGCAGCTCCACGGCCAGTACGAGGGCGACCGGTCCCGCAAGGACACGCTGGTGGAGCACGGGTTCCGGCTCCCGTCCGCGCTCGACAACCGGCCGCTGCGCTTCGAGGAGTTCGACGGCAAGGTCAACCAGGTCGTGTTCATGTCGGCCACGCCGGGTGCGTACGAGCTCGAGGTGTCCAGCCAGGTCGTCGAGCAGATCGTGCGCCCCACCGGCCTCGTCGACCCCGAGGTCGTGGTGCGACCGACCCGCGGCCAGATCGACGACCTGGTGGCCGAGATCCGCCTGCGGGAGGAGCGTGACCAGCGGGTCCTGGTCACCACGCTCACCAAGAAGATGTCCGAGGACCTGACCGACTACCTCCTCGAGCTCGGCATCCGCGTCCGCTACCTGCACAGCGAGATCGACACCCTGGAGCGGGTCGAGATCCTGCGGGCCCTGCGCCTGGGCGAGTTCGACGTCCTGGTCGGGATCAACCTGCTGCGGGAGGGCCTCGACCTCCCCGAGGTGTCGCTGGTGGCGATCCTCGACGCCGACAAGGAGGGATTCCTCCGCTCCGAGACCAGCCTGGTGCAGACGATCGGCCGGGCGGCGCGCAACGTCGACGGCCAGGTGATCATGTACGCCGACCTCGTCACCGACTCGATGCGCCACGCCATCAACGAGACCATGCGTCGCCGTCGCCGCCAGCTCGAGTACAACGCCGAGCACGGCATCGACCCGCAGACGATCCGCAAGCAGGTCACCGACATCCTCGAGATGCTCCGCGGCGGCGACGACGAGATGCCGGCGGCGCGGGGTCGCGGCCGAGGGGGGCGGGGCGGCGGTCGCCGCGACCGGCGGTCGGCCGTCTTCGAGCTCGCCGGCCTCCCGCCCGAGGAGCTCGGCCGGCTGGTGCAGACCCTCGAGGAGGAGATGCACGAGGCGGCCAAGGACCTCCGCTTCGAGGAGGCGGCCCGCCTGCGCGACGAGATCTCCGAGCTGAAGCGCGAGCTGCGCGCCGCGGTCTGAGCCTCCCTCCGGGCGGGACCGAGGCCCCGTGCGGGGAGCGCCGGGCGAGGCGGGGGAGAGTGGGCTGCCTAGGCGTGGGCGTGCCCCGCCGCATAGGTATGCTCCCGCCGCCGAGTGGGGCCTGCGGCTGCGGCTCCCTGCGTGGGGCCGCGTACCGCGGCGGGCCACGGAGGGCGACGAGGTCGCGGCGGAGCGACGGGGGAGCGGTGGCGAGGACGACGACCACGAGGACCGCGACGGGTGCGAGGCGCGGGGCGGTCCGGGCGTTGGGCGCCCTGGGCGTGCTCGGAGCCCTGATGGTGGTGGGCGGCGGGTGCGGCGGGTCGTCGGATGGGTCGGCGACCCCGAGCGCCGACGCGTCGTCGACCACGGCGACGTTCGCGCCCGTCGACGCGCCCCTCACGCCGGGCGCGGCCGTCTCCGTCTCGGCGATCGACAACCTGTTCCGGCCGGAGGTGGTGAAGGTGCGGGCCGGCACGAAGCTCACCTTCTCCAACGACGGCCGCAACGACCACAACGTGCTCCCGGCCCGGCTCCCCGAGGGCGCCAAGCCGTTCCGCGTCGAGGCGGCGCGCTTCAAGCCCGGTGACGTGTACGAGGTGACCCTCGACCGGCCGGGCACCTACCGCTACTACTGCTCGATCCACGGCACCATGCGTCGTGGCATGATCGGCGCCGTCATCGTCGTGCCCTGACGGGGACGGGCACGGAACAGGGGGGAACGAGCTGTGACGCGAACGTCCCGGTCCGGTAGCGGGTTGGCTCGCGCCCTGGCGGCGGTCCTGGCTGCGGTGGTGGCGGTCGCCCTGGTCGCGGGGTGCAGTGATTCCGGCGACGGGTCGTCGGGCGACGGCGGGTCCGGCGGGTCGGGCCCGGCCGCGGGGCGGACCCTCCGGGTGCCGTCGCAGCACGAGACGATCCAGGACGCCGTCGACGCCGCCCGCCCCGGCGACCTGGTGCTGGTCGCGCCCGGCGTATACCGCGAGGCCGTCGACGTCGAGACCGACCGGATCGTGATCCGCGGCGAGGAGCGCAACACCACGATCCTCGACGGGAAGTTCAAGCTCGAGAACGGCATCCGCGTCGTCGGGGCGAAGCAGGTGGCGGTCGAGAACATCACCGCCCGGAACTTCACGGCCAACGGCTTCTTCTGGACCGGCGCCGACGGGTACCGGGCCTCGTACCTCACCGCGGTCCGCAACGGCGACTACGGCGTCTACGCCTTCGACTCCGTCAACGGGTTGATCGAGCACTCGTACGCGTCGGGCAGCCCCGACTCCGGCTTCTACATCGGCCAGTGCTACCCCTGCAACGCCGTCATCCGCGACGTCGTGTCGGAGTGGAACGGCCTCGGCTACTCGGGCACCAACTCCGGCGGCAACCTCGTGATCACGGGCTCCACCTTCCGGATGAACCGGGCCGGGATCGTGCCCAACACGGGCAGCTACGAGCTCTGCTTCCCGCAGCGTGAGAACGACATCGTCGGCAACCTCGTCTACTCCAACAACAACGGGAAGACCGCGGCCATCGACAACGCGCTGCTGGGCATGGGCAACGGCATCCTCGTGGCCGGCGGGGTGGGCAACGTGATCGAACGGAATCGCGTCTGGGACCACGACATCACCGGGATCGGCCTGGCGCCGTTCCCCGAGGAGAACCCCAGCGACGTCATCCCCGAGAACCCGGGGCCGTGCGCCGCCACCCGCGACGCCCCCAAGCCCCCGAAGGACTCCCTCCCCGAGCTCCTCCTCTGGCCGCCCAAGAGCAACGAGGTCCGCGACAACCACGTCTCCGACTCCCGCGTCGCCGACGTGGCCGAGGGGATGATCGACCCGGCCGAGACCGCGGCGCTCGGCAACTGCTTCTCCGGCAACACCTTCACCACGACGGCCCCGACGAAGCTCGAGGAGAAGGCGCCGTGCGGCCGCCCGTCGTCGGGCGACTTCGCCGAGGGCGCCCTCGACCTCACGGTGCTCATCGCCCGGCCGAAGCCGCCGTCGGCCGACTACCGCCGCGTCGTGCTGCCCGACGTCCCCGAGCAGCCGAACATGCCCGATCCGAAGGGGAGCCCGGCGCGCCCCGCCACGGGGATGCCGCCTCGGGTCGACGTCGGGTCCGTGAGGTTGCCCGCCCGCCCGGCCGGCACGTGACCGGACCCGCGGCCGGGCTGTCGCGCCGGCCCCCGGCCCGGCGGCGCATACCGGGGGCCCTGGCCCTCGCGCTGGTGGTGGCGGCGGCGGCGTCGGTGGTGGGGTGCAGCGGCGGCGCTACGACGTCCGGCCCCCCCGCCGGGGGGCCGACCCGGCCCGGTGGGGAGCACGCGGGGGCGCACGCCGCCGCCGCCTCGACCCGGCCGGTCGACGGGTCGGCCAACGCCGACCTCGTCGCCCGGGGCGGTCAGTTCGCGATCTCGTGCCGCTTCAGCCACCGTGCCCCCGACGATCCGATCGTCCACCCGGGTCACCCCGGCCGATCCCACCTCCATGACTTCTTCGGGAACGTCTCCACCGACGCGAGCTCGACGGCCCGCACCCTGGCCCGGGCCGGCACCACGTGCGGCAAGGTCCAGGACCGCGCCGCGTACTGGGTGCCCGCCCTCCTGCGCGGCGGCCGGCCCGTCGACCCGACCGCGGCCGACGCCTACTACCGCGTGGCCGCCGGTGTCGACGCCCGCTCCGTCCGCCCGTACCCGTACGGGCTCAAGATGCTGGCCGGCGACGCCATGGCGACCTCGCCCCAGCCCCGCTCGGTGGTCGCCTGGGGTTGCGGCCGGCGGCCCGACGTGTCGGCGGCGCCGCCCACCTGCCCGCGCGGGGCGCCTCTCGACCTGCGGGTCACGTTCCCCGACTGCTGGGACGGCGAGCACCTCGACAGCGCCGACCACGTGAGCCACGTGGCGTACAGCGGCCGGTCGGGCTGCCCGGCGAGTCACCCCGTGGCGATGCCGCAGCTGACCCTCGTGGCGCACTTCCCGGTCTCCGGGCCGCCCCCCGCGGACCTCGACCTCGCCCCGGGCTCGCTCCTGGGCGGTCACGCCGACTTCCTCAACGCCTGGGAGCCCGCGGCCCTGGCCCGCGAGGTCCGGTCGTGCCTGCGGCGCGGCATCGTGTGCTCCATCCCGGGCGGCACCTTCGGGGTCTCGAAGCTGTCCTGAGCGGGACCCGACCCCGGATCTGATCCCGGGTCTGATCAGGTATCCGGCCGGCGAGGGGCGCCGGGCAGCGAACATCAGTTCGGGAGCCTTCGGGAACCGGTACCATGGGGGCCGTGGCGGAACCGCCGGTCATCTCCATCCGCGGGGCGCGGGAGCACAACCTCAAGAACGTCGACCTCGACCTGCCGCGCGACGAGCTCGTCGTCATCACCGGCCTGTCGGGCTCCGGCAAGTCGTCGCTCGCCTTCGACACCGTCTACGCCGAGGGCCAGCGCCGCTACGTCGAGTCGCTCTCCAGCTACGCCCGCCAGTTCCTCGGCCAGATGGACAAGCCCGACGTCGACTTCATCGAGGGGCTCTCCCCGGCGATCTCGATCGACCAGAAGTCGGCCGGCCGGAACCCGCGCTCCACGGTGGGCACGATCACCGAGATCCACGACTACCTCCGGCTCCTCTACGCCCGCATAGGGGTCCCGCACTGCCCGGAGTGCGGCCGGGTGATCACCCGCCAGACGCCGCAGCAGATCGTCGACCGGGTCCTCGAGCTGCCCGAGGGCACCCGCTTCCAGGTGCTCGCCCCCGTGGTCCGGGGCCGCAAGGGAGAGTACGAGGGGCTCCTCGCCGACCTGGCGGGCCAGGGCTTCAGCCGGGCCCGCGTCGACGGCCGGGTCGTCGACCTCTCCGACCGCGAGTCGGCCGAGCGCCTGGCCCGCTACGAGCAGCACAGCATCGAGGTCGTCGTCGACCGGCTGGTGCGGCGCCCCGGCATCGAGCGGCGCCTCACCGACTCGCTGGAGACGGCCCTGCGCCTGGCCGAGGGTGTGGCCGAGGTCGAGGTCGTCCCGCGCGACGGAGTCGAAGCCGGGAACGGCGACGACGGCGACGACGGCGACGACGGTGAGGCCGAGGCGCAGACCCTCACGTTCTCCGAGCACCTCGCCTGCACCCACTGCGGCCTCAGCTTCGACGAGCTGGCGCCGCGCAACTTCTCGTTCAACTCGCCCTACGGCGCGTGCCCCCGCTGCGACGGCCTCGGCACCCGCTTCGAGGTCGACCCGGAGCTGGTCGTCGCCGACGACGACCTGTCGCTCGCCGAGGGGGCGATCGCGCCGTGGTCCGGCTTCCGGGGGCAGTACTTCAACCACGTCCTCGAGGCGGTCGCCGCCGACGCGGGCTTCTCGCTCGAGGTGCCCTGGAAGCGGCTGCGCAAGGCCGACCGCAAGGTCGTCCTCTACGGCTCGGGCAAGAAGAAGGTCCGGGTGCGCTACCGCAACCGCTACGGCCGGCGCCGCGAGTACGACACCCGCTACGAGGGCGTCATCCCGTGGCTGGAGCGTCGCCACTCCGAGGCCGACTCCGACCGGTCCCGCGAGCAGATCGAGGGCTACATGCGCGAGGTGCCGTGCCCGGCGTGCGGCGGCGCCCGGCTGCGCCCGGCGTCACTCGCGGTCACGATCGGCGGGCACAGCATCGCCGAGGTGGGCGCCCTGTCGATCCGCAAGGCGGCGGAGCTCCTCGGCGGCCTCGAGCTCAACGCGCGGGAGCGCATCATCGCCGAGCGGGTCCTCAAGGAGATCAACGAGCGCCTGCGCTTCCTCCTCGACGTCGGCCTCGACTACCTGAGCCTGAACCGGGCCGCGGGGACCCTGGCCGGCGGGGAGGCACAGCGGATCCGGCTGGCCAGCCAGATCGGCAGCGGCCTGGTGGGCGTGCTCTACGTCCTCGACGAGCCGTCGATCGGCCTCCACCAGCGCGACAACCACCGGCTCATCGACACCATGGTCCGCCTGCGCGACCTGGGGAACACGATCCTCGTCGTCGAGCACGACGAGGAGACGATCCGCGTCGCCGACCACGTCGTCGACATCGGCCCGGGCGCGGGGGAGCACGGCGGCGAGATCGTCGCGGCCGGGTCCGTCGCCGACGTGATGGCCGAACCGCGCTCGCTGACCGGCCGCTACCTGTCCGGCGACGAGGTCATCCCCGTCCCGGAGCGCCGCCGCCCACCCGGCGACGCCGTGCTCACCGTTACCGGTGCGCGCGAGCACAACCTCGACGGCATCGACGTCACCTTCCCGCTGGGCTGCTTCGTGGCGGTCACCGGCGTGAGCGGCAGCGGCAAGAGCACCCTCGTCAACGACATCCTCTACCGGGCCCTCATGCAGAGGGTGTACCGGTCGCGTGCCGTCCCCGGGCGCCACAAGGCGGTCAAGGGCGCCGAGGCCCTCGACAAGGTGATCAACATCGACCAGTCGCCGATCGGCCGGACGCCGCGCTCCAACCCCGCCACCTACACGGGCGTCTTCGACAAGATCCGGGCCCTGTTCGCGGCCACCCCCGAGGCGAAGGTGCGCGGGTACCTGCCCGGGCGATTCTCCTTCAACGTGAAGGGCGGCCGCTGCGAGGCGTGCTCGGGCGACGGGACGATCCGTATCGAGATGCACTTCCTCCCCGACGTCTACGTGCCGTGCGAGGTGTGCAAGGGCGCCCGCTACAACCGCGACACCCTCGACATCACGTGGAAGGGCCTCAACATCGCCGAGGTCCTCGCCCTCTCCTGCGAGGAGGCGGTCGAGCTCTTCGCCCACCAGCCCTCGATCGCCCGACACCTCCAGACGCTCGTCGACGTGGGCCTCGGCTACGTGCGCCTCGGCCAGCCCGCGACCACGCTCTCCGGCGGCGAGGCCCAGAGGGTGAAGCTCTCCACCGAGCTGGGCAAGCGCTCCACCGGCCGGACCATCTACATCCTCGACGAGCCCACCACCGGCCTCCACTTCGACGACGTCCGCCGGCTGCTCGGGGTGCTACAGCGCCTGGTCGACGCCGGCAACACCGTGCTGGTGATCGAGCACAACCTCGACGTCGTCAAGTCGGCCGACTGGATCGTCGACCTGGGGCCCGAGGGCGGCGACGGCGGCGGACGCATCGTCGCCGAGGGCACGCCCGAGCAGGTGGCGAAGACGCCCGGGAGCTGGACGGGCCGCTACCTGGCCCCGCTCCTGGGCCTGCCGCCCGTCGCGTGACCGCCGACCCGCCCGCCCCTGTTCCCCCCGGGAGCCCCGTCGATCCCGACGGGCCTCCCGACCCGGCCGCCGCCGCTCCCGAGGTCGTCGGCGCTTCCGTGGATGGGCGCGCCGATCCCACCGGGCCTCCCGACCCGGCCGCCGCCGTTCCCGAGGGCGCGCGCGGCGATCCCGCCGGCCCGGACCGCCCCACCGATCCCTGGGAGGAGCACGCCGGCTGGTGGCAGGAGCACTTCACCGAGGGGGCCGATCCCGAGTACGAGGAGCAGATCCTCCCGATGGTCCGGCGCCACCTCGGTGGCTGCCGGCTCGTCGTCGAGGTGGGCGCCGGTGAGGGGCAGGTCGCCCGGGCCCTCTCGGCCGCTGGCGTGCCCGTGGTCGCGGGCA